>Ga0206125_10005853_pt1 | contig 10192 bp, 11 predicted proteins | sample Helgoland_Spring_4_FD_148598 | JGI IMG/M metagenome (GOLD analysis project Ga0206125, IMG submission 148598) | Pelagic subsurface seawater microbial communities from Kabeltonne, Helgoland, North Sea - Helgoland_Spring_Bloom_20160331_1 | ecosystem: Environmental > Aquatic > Marine > Epipelagic ...
AAATACACAGTACGTGTAGTCACTGTACGTGACCCTACCCATGCTTATGTATGAGCACTACAGGGGGCATGCAGGGGACACTGGGGGGGTATGGCGTTAGTATATATGTACACTGCAACGGATTAGGGTTTTGGGATGGATGTAGGTGGGGTGTCAAATTACTTTTTTAATATTTAATCATTCTACTTTTAAGATGATTAGAAATTTCATTCGAGGAAGTAATCTTTGATTTTTTCTGATCTTTTAACATCAAAAGGTAAGTAACTTTTTGAGTTAACCCAGCTTTTAAAGTTCTCAATCTTCTTGGATTTACATAAATCAAAGATTTCCCGACCAATAAATTTCTGGGTCCAATTAAGTCTATAAAGTTTTGTCCCAAGGGCCGTCTTATTCTTACTGGTAAACCAAGTGTTAAAATTTCTAGATTAGCGTTTATTAGTAAAAGGTCATCAGCAATTGCTGATCCAGTTTTACAACAGGTTTCGGCAACAAATAACGATTTTCCTGATTTTTTATCTCCCAATATTACAACACATCTTTTTTTTTCTAATATCGCAGCTCCATGGAATAGTTCAAAATTCTTTAAACCGTTAGCTATCAAATAGCTAAGAATAATCAGAAACTGATTAAATGAAGAAATTAAATCTGAGTGGGACTTTGAAAAACTTAAACTAGAACTCTCGATCAGATATTTCTTTTGTTTAGTCACATGGATATTAGTTCGATCTGATGCTGTTTTATTAATAGTCCATCCAACTAAAAGATTACAGCATAATAGAAAAATATCTTCTGTGGCTTTGACGTATATTTTGTCGCTAATGCCAATTATTTCTAATGAAAAAGATATTTGACTCTGATGGTTTATCTCCAAATACCACCTTTGGCTTTGCAGAAACTTTCAACAATAAATCTTCCACTTTTCTCAATGGTAACAACGCGACATAGTTTGTTAGCATTTGCTTTTGTTGAATTGATTGCGAACTTTTCACCAGTTTCTTTTATCATGCCATTATATCCATTTGGCTGGTTATTTAAGGCATTCAGTAAACTCGGTCTTTCATCGATTAAATTGCTACCTGGCATGCATGCAGTTATGCTAAACAAGATTGCTACAACTGGAAAATATTTCATTGGAACGCTCTCAAAACATCTTGTAGATTTTGATTATTTACTGGTTCCAAACCATCGTTCTCTAATTCACTTTGAACGTTATTTAATAAGTTTTGTTGTAAATCTTCATTCAATGCTTCTTCACCGTCTAAAAATCCGTCAGGTCCGCTTGGTGATGATACAGTGGAAGGAGCGCTTGGAGCTGATGCGGCACTTGGAGCTGATGGAGCTGATGGAGCACTTGGAGCACTTGGAGCTGATGGAGCACTTGGAGCTGATGGAGCTGATGGAGCGCTTGGAGCTGATGGAGCGCTTGGAGCTGATGGAGCGCTTGGAGCTGATGGAGCGCTTGGAGCTGATGGAGCGCTTGGAGCTGATGGAGCACTTGGAGCTGATGGAGCACTTGGAGCTGATGGAGCAGAACCTTTTTTTGCAAACAACTTATTAGGAGTGGTTAAAGAAAATCCAATTGATGAGACTGACAAAATTAGATTTTTTAATATTGTTCTACGCTTCATGACAATCTCACTTTTTTTATTAATAAAAATATATCATATTCATATTCATATTCATATACATGAATATTGCAAACTTAGTTAATTGTCAAACTTTTAATTTAATAGTATTTCTTACCAGCCATTAAAAGGGTAAGTAAAAAGGTGTATATAAATGCACCAGAATGATGCAAGTCATTGATATATAATATCTATTTTTTGTAAAGTGGTGCCCCCACCTACATCCACAAAATCCTGATCTGTTGCAGTGTATATATACTAACGCCATACCCCCCAGTGTCCCCTGCATGCCCCCTGTAGTGCTCATACATAAGCATGGGTAGGGTCACGTACAGTGACTACACGTACTGTGTATTTATAGGGCTATTTGCATATAAGTGATTAACAATAGGTATGTGTATATATCACTACCATACCATCACTTCCCCTGTACTAGTAACGATAAGGAATACATCAACTCAGACACGTATAGTGACTGGTATACAGTGGAGTATATAAAATGTGGCCCTTGATTATGAACTGCAATCACGTAAGTTACTGATATTGTTTACGTCAGTAAGTAGATGGTACTTATCAAAGGCAATGATGTCCGTGTGGGGGCACCAGTTTACAAAAAATAGATGTTATATATCAATGATTTGCATCATTATGGCGTTTCCTAGTATGGAAGTACTTCAGGCTTTTGGTGCAAATGAAGAACTTACGGAAATAAGAAGAGAAGCAGGCGCAGTTATTGAGAGTGGAGTAATGACTCCAATATCAGAGCATTATTTTACCAACTACCCAGATGCTTTTATAAAACATTATTAAGACCTTAGGATGCACTTGCCAAATGAGATGACACTAACATTGAGAAATTCAATTTATTTATTCCCACAAAGCAACTAGAAACTAATTTTTTAAGTTAGCAAATAATGTAAAAAGTAGCATAGAAAAATTTTCCATACAGTTGAAGTTGGTAGTTAAAAAAGAAGAAAGGCTTATGGCGCGTTTGCTATCATACCATTAAAAAAAGGTTAGGTTGAAAAGTGGATACGAATACACCACAATAAAGCAAGTTGTTGAATCAGTAGGAAAAGTCAAAACATGCTGCGAGTTTTTGCGAACATCATTATTATCACTATGTCAATTTGGGCACTAGTCGCAGCATTAACTGCCATGCTTGGCACAACAGTTTATTTTCCATGGGTGTTGGGACCCTCTGCAGAAATACCGTTCCATAGACTGGCTGCAATCAGAGTAGGAGTATTACTGACCTGCGCCTATTTTGGATTTCTTCACATCATTGGTAAGAGTATGCAGCTATATCCAATCAACTTTTTGACAACTTTTCTGTTCTTCCTTGTAGTTGGGGGATCAATTGTTTTTTACAAATATCAGGTTCCACTTTCTGAGTATTGGATGTCAGCATTTTTTAGCTTTGTTTGGTTAATGTCTTATCTTGCTTCTCGCCCGAATGTTCGTGATTACTTCAAGAAAAGAAGTTGAAACAATCACTCTTGTTCACAATAAGCTACCCAATACCAATCTGTGTGGTAGCCTCCTTTATCATACGAAAACAAATATCACTTGATATCAATTGGTTAACTGCGAATTTCTTTGGAAAGTGGTGCCCCCACACGGGGTCTGTTTCCTTAGGTAGGCATCAGTCAACAAACCGACACAAGTAATATCAATGAGTTAATCAATAATGGCATGAGCAGTCTAGGGCAATTTTGGTGGCCTGTGTAGTGGCCTCAGCAATTGGGTCCCATGGTCGACAAATGAGACCCCTCGTACCCTTGGTAATCATTATTTCACGCGAATAATATAAGTCAGGAATTTTGAACAAATCAGAATTCCTGTTTCTATTAGCCAAACATATCTGCAGTTATACCCGCATACCATCCCTCAGACTCTTCATAAGTTGCTTTTCGTAAATCAGCACTTTCATTTGTTGCTGAAATAAAACCACCAACCTTAGCTATCTTCTCATTTGTTGCTTCATATGTAGCACCTACTTTTATACCATCATTTTCATGCACTAAAGACCAACATGTATTTGAAAATTTCGCAGGAAATATTTTAGAACCCGTCAGTGAACCGCGTATTGCATTTGCACAAACTTTTGCCTGGCTATTCGCTGAAAAACCAGATTTTGGCATATCACCCTGATGTGATGCATCGCCCAATACATAGATATCAGCATTTTCCTTAGAAGACATATCCGAAGCATTAACTGGTGCGAAATTTCCTTTAGTAACACCAGCTAATTCCGCAATACGACCAGCTTTCATCGCTGGAATTACATTACATACATCAACTTCAACCTTTTCACCGTCAATGGAAACTGTCATTGCGTTAGGATCAACTGATACGTTTCCACCACCAAAATCACTACTAATCCATTCAATCATGCCATCATAATGTTTTGCCCAACCTTCTTGGAATAAACCTTGTTTAGAAAATTTTGGCTTGGGGTCTGCAACAATGATCTTAGCTGTGGGGTTATTATATTTTAGATAGTGAGCAACCATCGAAACTCGCTCATAAGGCCCTGGTGGGCAACGGTAAGGGTTTGGTGGTGCAACCATTGCATAGGTCCCACCCTGTGGCATTGATAATAATTGTGCTTTGAGTAATTCAGTCTGCGAACCACCCTTGTAAGCGTGAGGCATAGAGTTTTGCGATGTTAAATCCCAACCCTCAACAGCTCCATCAATGAAATCAATTCCTGGTGATAAAATTAGTTTATCATATGCCAGTGTGCCACCACTGGCCAGAGCAACTGTTTTGGTATCATCGTCCACTCCAACTGCCCAATCATGAACAACATTTACCCCCCCAGCAGCCATTTTACCATAAGAGTGACCAAGGTCATCAATAGCTTTAACGCCACCCAAATAGAGATTAGAAAAAAAGCATGTGTAATACATACGAGATGGCTCAATCAATGTGACATCAATTTTGCCCTTGCTGTCTTTAGCGATGTAACGAGCAGCTGTGGCACCCCCAGCACCACCACCAATAACTACAACCCTAGGCTTACCATAACCATCGGCAAATACTGTTGGTGCAGACAAAGCGGTCGCAGCTATAACACCATTTCCCATAAAGATTCTTCTATTTAGTTTCATATTTTCCCCTCCCAAAGTTTAGCCTCTTATTTGAGGTAATTAAAATACGCAGCAAGTGCTGCAATTTCTTCATTAGTTAGTCTTCCTGCAATCATTTGCATGACAGGATGTAGCCTTAATTTTTTCTTGTAAGAATGCATGACGATTACAAAATCTTCCGTTGGCCATGCATTTATTGCAGGAATTCCATTGTCACCATCACTTCTTTGGTGGCAAGTCATGCATTCACTAGCAAGATATTCACCATATTCTAGGTCGCCTTCAATTAATAAGATTGATGGATCAACAATATGAATTTTATCTTTTGAAGACTTTTCTAATTCTTTATTTTTAATACCATCTTGAGAAAATTCAGATAAATACAATAATAGATTTTTCCTATCATCTTCTTTTTTCAATCCACGAAAACTCATTTGTGTTTTCGCAATCAATCTTTTTGGATTTTCAATAAATGAATTTAAAGTTTCACTGTTCCAGACCAAGCCCTTTTCACCAGCCTGGATCATACTTTTCGAGTACTTCACTCCAGGCAGATCGCCTGCTGATCGTCCAAAAATATCATTTAGTTGGGGACCTAAACTATTTACTGCACCCTCACCAATTTGGTGACAAACTTGGCATTTTTCAAATATTTTTGCACCTCTGGAAATGGATATAAGATTTTCAGCATAAGCACCCCCATAAATGAGTGTAACTAAAAATATTAAGGCCAATTTGTAATACAAATATATTCCTTTAAGATGATTCTATATTAATATTAGCACAAAATTGTAAAATCAAATAATGTATGCTGATACACAAATTCTAGCAGAACTCAATTTACCACGAGGTATAAATTAAGCATACGCAAAATTGGGAATAATCTATGACAGCTGCAAACAATTTTTGACGCGCTCTGATACATGACTAGGCTAGAAAACATACAGTGTGGGGCGCCAGTTTCCAAAGAAATCCGCAGTTAAACACCTGATATAAAGCGATATTTGTTTTCGTATGATGCAGGACATCTTCAAAACAAACAGATTTATAAAAAAAACTCCATACCGCTCACGAGGAGTGGTAACTAATCTGCGCTTCATTGGTTTATCTGATTGTGGCACTTTGAGATGTGTTAGACTTTGTCTGACAAACTTTTTTAGATTCTATGTAAGGATAGTAAAATATATTAATGTCATTATAATACTTTTTATTGACTATATTATTTGACAATGTATTATTATTATAAATATTGGTATTATAATGGCACATTTTTATCAAAAAATATTATTTAACTTTTTTCTAATACCCTTACTTGGTTTGCCCATATATGCTGATAAGTTAGTGTCAAATAATCTAAATAATTATAATAATAATCCGTACTCTTTGATGGCGAAAAAATATTATAATCATAATGTGAGCTTTGGTGAAAAGCTGGATAATGATTATACTACAAATCTTACATCTCATATTATTAATCCACTTGGATACAGAAAAGGTGATTGGAAAAAACCAATTAAGTGGTCAAGCAAATATGTTAAAAAAGGTAAATATGGTGACAATGTAACAATTGGAGTTATGGATACTCTAGTTAATTGTAAACACAAGTACACAAAATCAAATGGTAAAAGAAAATGTTCAGCATATTACATGTCTAACTCAGTTGAAGCTGCTACTTTTAAAACTGACAAAGCTTGGCAACATGGTACAAATGTTGCTGGAGTTGCCGCAGGTGCAGGCGGTTATGGTGTAGCAAAAAACGCAAATATAGCTGGATTTGCAGTATTTGATGATGGCGGATGGTATTTAACCGATGACGAGTATCTCCAAGCTGTTGATTTTTTAGTAAACTCCAAAAAAGCTAAAGTCTTGAACTGGTCCTATGGAGCAACAAAAGCAAACGGAGAGCCCATACCAGTAAGTAAATCGGACTTAGAGGCTCTCAAAATAGCTAAAGATAAAGCTCTTGTGGTAAAGGCTGGCGGCAACAGCGGAAAGTATATGAAAACAGTTTACAAAACTGATATGACCGAAAGATACGCTTTAAAGAAATATTTCAATAATATGATGTGGGTAGGTGCACTTGATTATAAGGGTAAAAAGCTAGCAACATTTTCTGCAAAACCAGGAAGTAAATGTTTTCTTGGTAGATCAGAAAAAAAATGCACCAAAAAAAATAAATTTATGTATTATTGGCTTGTTGCGCCTGGATATGTCAAGACTACAGACGGATCTGGTAGTGGAACACACAACGCCCAAGGAACTTCATTTTCGGCTCCAATAGTTGCAGGTGCTGCAGCGGTTATTCAAAGCCGCTGGCCTAAACTTAAGCCCCACGAGATTCGTGATATTCTTCTAAAAACAGCTACTGATATGGGTAAAAAAGGAGTTGATAGTAAATATGGTCGTGGGAAACTTAATTTAACCAAAGCTTTAAAACCTGTAAAAGGTAAAGTTGGTGGTGTGAGAATAAAAGGAAACAATGCGCAGGTGTTTCAAAGAAATGGCCTTACTGGAGATTTTTCTGGAGACTTGAAAGTTATTGATAAATTTGGTCGAACGTTCCAGGCAGTTAATTATACTACATTTGATTACAATGCACCAACCATATTAAATATATTTAACAATGATGCGTTATCTCTAACTATGCTTCCAACAAATGAAGTTGAATCAAGTATGGGTATGAAAATAAATGGTTTCTCTATTGGAAATGTGACATATACTTCTGACGTATTGCCACAAACATCTGCTTTAAATTTTACTGAAACAAATGATCCTTCATCAGATATCCCATATGTTTTACGCTTGCTTAACCTTAATAATCAATCTGTAGCTTTTAACTTTGATGATACAATGATTTTCGCAATGTTGCCTTCAAAAAAATCAAATAAAACTAAAAGTTTTGGGCTAAAAAAAGTTTGGGATTTTGAGTCGGGGATCAAGATCTCATCAACTGTAGCTCATTTGAACGAAACAGGCTTCCATGGATTAAGTAGTGAAAAACAATTTGGGTTTGATGACAAAAAGCAATCAACATTTTTTCAATTTGGAATTTTACAAGAACATTCAACAGGAACATTTGGTATTGATTTAGACTATCACCGTACTTTTGATTCGTATGATTCCGCGAACATATCTTGGTCAGATTTAAGCGCTACTCAATTAAAGGTTGGGTATACTACTAAATTTTATGACGGTAGTTTAGGGTTTAAAATAAAGTCACAATTAATAACTGATGGTAGCTTTTCAACATCAATAAAAGGTTTGAACTACCTAAGTGATGTTTTTTACGAAAAACCATCTGTGGCAATTAACTATAACCGCAAATTAAATGATCTTTCTTCAATAGATCTAAATTTAATTTCCGAAAATGAGGATTCAATAGAGGTATCATATAGTGTCAGGTTTTAACTGTTTTAAAAGCACTGGTGTTCTTATCTCTATTTTTCTTATACCTATTGCATGTAATGAAGTCAGCACAGGCTCGACTGACACAATAAAAGAACCAATTTTGAGTTGTAAGGATGCTTCATCATATATTGGAGATACTTCAATTAATTTTCCATCAAAAAGCTTTGCAGAAATACGATTTTTTTTAGAGGGCACAAAATTGACTCAAGATTTCAATCCTAATCGTACAAATGTTGAATACAACTCAAATGATGTTATCATCCGAACTTATTGCGGATAAGTAGATAATAAAGCGTTGTATATTCCATCATATAAAATCAGATAATGAATTTTACCTGATTGTAATTATGGTCGAAAGTATACTAGGCCAAGCGCCATATGTTGGAAAGAATTGGCTATATGGTCAGCGCCAGCTCTTATGTGAACTTGATAAAGAAAAATTAATATAGAACCTAATTAAATATTCATCTATTTTATACTTCATTAGCTTGATTGAACTGAAAATTGAGGTGTCTAATGCAAATGAAGAGATCGAGAGAAGTAAACCCTTAAAAATGACTTGATCTGAAGTCATTGTGGGCACAACATTTTCCATAATTTACTTGATGTTAAATATTTATTTTCGATAGTTTTTCTAGTTCTAGATAAAGTTCATAAAGAAATAATTTGCGATGTAACTATGTATTATATATTCCCCTGTAATGAATCCTACTTTAAGGCTTTATGTGGATTGGGGTGGGTCCACCAAACTCCTCTAGTAATCTAAATACTAACATCTAGATGATAATATTTTCTCCATCACAGTTGATAAGTAGTATTTAGTTTTAAAAAATCTATAATTTTAAAAATAATGTCACTACTTCTAAGGTAATTTAGAAGAATACTGTTTGATTGCACTTTATATATGATTTGAGTCTAAGAAAATTAAAACTATTGATTGAATATATATAAAACCTGCGATTAAGTTACTGCTATGATTAATCGAATTAAAATAATAATAATATTTTTAATATTTCTTTCAAATCAAGTTTTAGCTGAAAAACAAAATATTCTTGCAACTTCGATATCAGATGTAAAAGCTAATGTTCTATTCATGCGCCATGCTTTAGCACCTGGATTTGGTGACCCTGTTAATTTTTCAATAAACAATTGTAATAGTCAAAGAAATTTAGACAAAAAAGGCAAGGCGCAAGCGCAAACTATAGGTGCGGCAATTATTCATAGTGGTTTTCGTTTTAATCAGATATTCTCAAGCGAGTGGTGTCGTTGTAAGGAAACTGCTGAACTTATGGGTCTAGGCCACTGGGAAACTTTTTCAGGTTTGAATTCTTTTTTTCAGGGATATGCAGATAAAGCTAAAACATTACGGCGATTAAACTCAAGACTTGAAGAATTTAAAGAAGGCGTGACTTTGCTGATAACACATCAGGTAACTATCAGTGCCATTACGGGTGCATCAGTAGGCAGTGGAGAATTTGTGGCATATAATACAATTTCCAAAGAGGCAAAAGTGTTTCGATTGGATTGAAATGATGCACATTATTATAGTTATGATATTTATTGCATTTGCAAGTAAACTTACTGCTCTTGAAAAATGCGATATTCTTGGATCATTGGAAGCTGATCCACTCAAAAAAACTGTGCCTATTAAATTTGAAGACCTACAATATTTAGAGTTAATAGAAGCATGTACCGCGTCAATCGAAATAAAAGATCATAATATAGGTAGGTATTATCTTTTAAGGGCAAGGGGTTATCTAAGATCTGGATCCTATGAAAAAGCAATCAGTGACATAAAACATTCACACGATTTAGGATACGCAGCTGCGACTTTTGCGTTGGCTACGCTTCATCATTTTGGGGAAGCTATGCCAAAAGATTTAACAAGAGCAGAATTTTTATACAAAGTTGCGTATAGTAATGGAGTTAAATGGGCCGCCCAAGGCCTTTCAATATTATATAAAGATATAAGTTTTTCTCGCTATAATTTAAAACTTTCGCATGAATGGTTAGAAAAATTTTAAAATGATAAACTTTCAGTAAGCTTTAAGACCAATCAAGAAC
>Ga0206125_10005854_pt1 | contig 10192 bp, 31 predicted proteins | sample Helgoland_Spring_4_FD_148598 | JGI IMG/M metagenome (GOLD analysis project Ga0206125, IMG submission 148598) | Pelagic subsurface seawater microbial communities from Kabeltonne, Helgoland, North Sea - Helgoland_Spring_Bloom_20160331_1 | ecosystem: Environmental > Aquatic > Marine > Epipelagic ...
CGATAGATTAGAAAGTTTTATCTATGAGTAATGTATATAGATTAATAATAATAATTCTGTTAGTATATATTATATGGGTAGACCATATGTATGTACAAGTAGGATGGTGTGAATCCGAGATAGATGTATTAAGAAATACAATAGCTGAGATACATACAATACTAAAACAATAACGAAAGGAAACTAAATGAAATCACTAATAGTAATACTTACTATGCTATTCAGTACACTAGCATTTGCTGAGTCTGAGTATGCACCTAGTAACAATGACAGAATCATCTTGTATAAAGTTACAAGTGATAATGATAATGCACCAGAGTATTCAGGTTATTACAGAGATAGTAATGGCAAAGTACATCAGGTAGCTTTATGGACAGGTAGATCTGATAAGTATCTAGAAGGTCCAGTTACAGCAATGACAGAAGTTGCAAGTAACGAATAACAGTAAGGAAGTTACGGCTAAAATCTCCATCCGTTAATCAGCGAGATCTTCCTAATAAATGGTAGAGGTAGGTAGCCTACATAAAAGAAGCTTTAACTTCCTACCTCACCTATAATCATGAAAGGAATAAAACATGAGTACACAAAAAGAAATGTATGGTCAGACTAAAGATAGTGTGATCGCACAGTTTAAAAAAGTAAAACCATTGTATGCAGGTAAGTCTAACTTATACATCATGGGTATCTTATCAGATGCACAGATGATGATAGACAACAAGCAATACAAAACAGCAAATCAATTTATAAACAAAGCTAAGTTATTACTCAGTACTAAATGTAAGTGAGCGAATACTTGGAGCGAACAGAAAGGATAGACATGGAATTAAATGATCTTAAAGATAGCAGATTAAAACCAAAGCGTAGTCCTGATTACGTTTCGGTTGCAATAAGTAAAGAAATAAATATTAAAGTAAATCAAATTTGTAACGAACTTAATTGTTCTAAAGCAAAGTTTGTAACACTTGCAATTAATAAACTAATAGCAGAATACGAGAAAGGATCAGCAGAATGAAAGTAATACATAACATAATGTTAGTCAGAGACAATGGTGATATAGAGTATCATGATGTCGAAGGTGAATGGAATGAAGAAGGATCAGGTGGTCCATCATTCGAACCATTAAGAAAATTAATAGACTGTAGTATGATAGAAATTGCATATGGCATGGGTGACATGACCAAAGAACTTCCTATGTTTTTAGATGAAGAAGGATTGTACAACAACACAAATGTAGTTAATGAGATAGCAACTAACATGCAAAAGAAATGGTGTGATGCTAATCAAAGAATGCAGATCAGTCCAATCGTTGGTGATGTAGCAGTAGACTTAGGTCTTAGTGCAGAGTCATTAGCAGAAGTATCAACAGAAATGGAGCTACAAAATAATGAACGAAAAGATAACACAGCTGAAGCCTAAGAAAATAGAGCAACGATATCATATAGTTAGTGAAGGTAATGCTAATCCATTGTTAACTACATATGATGTAGATTCGGCTAAACAATTAAGAGATCAGTTAGAGGATACACATAGAGAATACTTAAATAGTATGGGACATGGTCAACCACTAGCTAATAGATACACAGTAATATTATTATAACAAAGGAGAAATGATATGCCAAACCAATGGATGGATCAGATAATAAAAATATACAATCAGTTCTATGATAATGAGATAACAGAGAATCAGTTGTTCTTTCAGGTAGAAAAAGTAATGATCGAATACAGGAAAGAGTTTATTAAATACGATGAAGCTATCACAGATCAGATGGTAGAGATGGAGGGTTATGTCCAAGACTAGTGCATGGGCTTATGATGTAGCTGAAGCAGCTATTGATACTGCAATAAGTCAAATCAAAAAAGGTGCAGACAGAGAGAGTACACTTACTTTGTTATTAGAAGATAGTAATGTTACAGGTTTCTTTGATGAAGAAGAACTGAATCAGATATTAGATTTCGAATTACAAGACAGAAGGATGTACAGTAACATAGTAACTAAGGAGATACAGTGATGGACAAAGAAGAAAAAGAATTATGGTTACAAGAAGTATCTTGGCGTGATCAAGAGATTGTAAGATTAGAAGATCAACTATTCAAAGCAAAGAAACATATTGTAGATGAGTCAACACCAAGTGATTATACATTTGGATTATGGATTGGTGCATTGTTTATGCTAATAGCTTGGATACCTGCATGGGGTTACGGTCGTAATACCTGGCAACAACTACTGTATTGGATCAACAATCTGATATGGTCTAACAAAGAATGGTGGTACTAAATGTTTGACTATACCAAAGATAAAGTAAAAGAATTATCAAATGATATTATAAAACCTATGATTGATTTGATAGCTAGTACACGTACAGCAACAGATAAAAATACTGAGCATGTATTAGAAGTTAAGTATCATATCTTAGAATTACTAAAGATACTAAGAGATTCAGGTGTGATAACAACAAGTCATATCAATCAAATTTATGAAAGCGGAAAGGAGAATGATGATGAACAATCCAACAATGAATCCTGAAGATCAACAGGAGATATACATCAAGGCTTATCCAAAAGTTAAATGGTTAAGTAAAGATGGTAGATATATTCCTGATGGTATCGAAGGTTATGTGCCTATACAAGTTACTAATAACTTGATGATAAAGATTAATGAGTTAATAACTTGTGAATCTGCACAAGGGTTAGTAGATAATCCAAGAGTTGCGTTTAGTGTAGTAGCTAAACCATCTTATATAAAATAAGTTTCCCTTGTGGAAAGGGGCAGTGGTAGTTTGTTGAGCCTTACTAACCACTGCTTCTAAAATTTCCGTTAGAGGAATGGGTGGTAGGTACATAACTCCAACCTATCACCTGTAAAATATTTGAGTACAGTCTCTATTCCACCTGGAAAGTTCTGCAAACTAGGAGACCTCGTTTGAATTACGTAATACACAACGAGTAGTTAGCCTGTCACTGCTTACTTTAACCACCTGGTAGATGACACTGTATTCAATAGGTAGAGAGTATACAGCCAAGGATATCCGTATCCAGTTTAAACAATGTGGCTACTGGGTATGCTCTCTACTGCTTAATGAAAGGAAAACATATGGATGATTTAGATTTAGCAAAAATAAAAACTGCAGTCAATATTTGTACTGGTGACGATGGACATAAAGCAAATGAAGTAGTAGAGACATTGCAGCAGTTGCTTAAAATGACTCTTGCTGAATATTATGAAACGTGGCAAAACTATGGATAAGGAGAATAAAGATGAGCTTTAATTTAAATAACTTTGTAAACTTTATGGACCAGGTCAAAGATAAAGACTGGGTAGACGATCATGTAATCATTGATGGTGTTAGTCCAGAGTTTCAAAAACAAATCAAAGATAAAATTAGAGAAAGGTTAAAAGATGACAACAAAGAACCCAAGGGATAATGGTTGGAAATATAAGAGCTTCAATCTTAATGATGAAGAACATGCAGCTGTCGTACAGATGTATAAAGAATGTAGTAAACGAACTGGTATGAAACAGAAAGTAATATTTCAATTCTTAATACAAGAGTATTATGAAAGAGTTCGTAAGAATATAATTAACATTTAAAACGAAAGGAAAACCAATGGCTAAAATGAGTGAACGACAACGAGAGTATTTCTTATCAAGAGTTAATGATGAGATATACAATCACAAGAGATCACTAGAACTAAAAGAATCTAGTGCTAAAGAAAAGATGGTTAAGAAACTATACCCTAAGTATGTAGAACAAGTAGGTCTTAAGAAAGATCTAGCAGAACTACAAACATTAGAAACTAAATACAATAAACTTATTAAACATATGGCTGACACTATAGAAAGAATGGGTGAAGTTGAAGGTATGTATCTTTGTCATAACAGAAGTTATAACGAAATAGTATCTAACTTAACTAAGCTAGCTAAGAAAACACTTGATCGTGAGTTTATTAAATCACCTGAAGGTAAAGCTATGTTGCAACTAGATCAAGCACATCAACGAGCTAAAGATATTATCTGGTCAGCAGGTTCTGATTCTAATATCATGCAAGTAGTAGGTAATGTGTTAAGTAAAGATGCTGGTATCAGCCTTGACTTCAATCCATTACAGATAGAAAATAAATAAGTATTCGAAAGATTAGGGCATCTGTACTGTCCTAGTTTATTAGATAGAGAGAGTACAATCAATACAGGAAAATCATGCCTGTTAAAGAGATACATCTTCACGTGCTTCGAAGAAACAATCTGTTGTACTCTCTTGCTAAAGTAGTTCAGTAGAAATTGCAATGTAGTTTTCCTACAATAGAGCATACCTTCTTTAACTATTAACGTAGTGTTCTACTATGGTATTCCGTAAACTGTGACGTTGCATAGGATAGAGGGAGAATGAAAATACACCTCGGTGCATTTCTCCCTTGCTAAAATATTCAGGCGTACTGACGAGTACAAGTACAAGTCTGATAGAGATGACCAGTGTAAGCCTTCTGGAATTAATATAGCGATATAATATTTATTCTTATTAATTTATAGAGTTGAATCTCTCAGGTTTTATAGGATTGGCTTCCCTACATCTCGCTATTTAAATCTAAGGTATTGAATTTCTTTTATGGTACCTTTAGGTATGATTTGAGATCTACCATATAGATCATCTTCGTTTAGATAATCTTTGTCAGCTGCAATAATAACATAATCATCTGTGTCTGCCATGAGATAGCCCATGGAATCTATAATACATACCTCACTAGCAAGTAGATCTTCTATACTTTGCCATGTTGTATCACTAGGTTCATTGGTATCGAACCATACTATATTTACCATTGGTAATTTCATTAGTGTAAAGTCTCATCAGTGTAATGATGTATCTGTAGCTGACTTTCTAGTTGATCTATATAGTCCATCATATCTTCTTCTTCGCATACGATCTCAAGATAGATCTTAGCAGATATAAGTTTGGCTATAGCTTCAGCCATTCTTGCTGGACAATCTAGGTTAGACTTGACAGAGTCCACTAGCTTATCCATATCTAAGTTTTGTAGATAGCGTTCTGATTTAGAAAGTGCTTTGATATCAGACATTTAGATACACCTCTGGTTATTCTAATTAAAGTTATAAGTTATGGGAAATCATAAGTCAAGAGATTTCTTATATAGTATCTGTGCGTAGATACCTGGTTCAAGACTTCGTTCATTCCAGAATCTTCTTTCCCCGTAGTGATGGAGAGTATGATGACAGGTTGGACACAAGGGTACACACCATTCATCTGATGACTTCATCCCCATACCCATAGGTTGGACATGAGTTAGGTGATGAGCGCAAATATCTAGGTCGGTCTTACAAACACAACATGGATACTCACGTACATTTTTGAGATGTTTAGCGCTTCTTATTACCACGAATAGTATTCCCTTTATCCTTGAGACCATAGAAGATAGCAGTTTCATCTAAGGCTTCTCTGAATCTAGCACCACCATAGGCTTTAGTAAACCTAAATGATTCATTCATCTGTCGTATAGTGTTGCCTAAACCACACACATACTCCAGTAGATCATAGGATTTCTGTCCTATTAAACTATGCAGACGATTCAATTCATCCATAGCATCTAGCTTGTGATCACCAATGCTAGGATTCAATGAGTTGTCTACCCTAACACCAAGTTCTGGTTTAGATATAAGTTGAGAAGTTTCCCATTTACGTCTGAAGATAGAACCAGCAGTATATTGTAACGCATCAATTTGTTTACGATGATACATAGTCTCAATAGATGACTCTCTTATGTTACGAATACTAGCAGGTTTATCTTTATTTGGTTGGTGAATTAAGATTTCTCTGTTATAAGATATGATAGTATCATCAGACATAAATAAAAATATAAGTTATTCGAGAAAGGAATACAATGAAAATAAATGAATATAGACATAGCGCAAGTAAAGGTAATGACTGGTACAATAACCCATCACAGTGGATCTATCGACACCTACTTGGTAATAGATCAGACACTACACCACGTATGGGTATGGGTAACTCAGCAGAGTTTGGTTGTGCAATCAGTCTGTTCTTCGATAAACCAGATGCTGATGTAGTCGAACATTCTACGCAACATATGGTAAGACAGTTTGATGGCGAATGGTTTGATGAGACAGACAAGGTTGGTGCTATATCACTTAACCTAGCTCAAGGTATCAAGGAACAGTTTCCAGATGCAGGTAAGCCACATCTATTCCAGAGTTACAAACGACATAAGCTACCACAGCTAGAGTTTCCTATTACTACAGTAACAGACTTTGAATATGAAAATATGATTGTAGATACTAAGGCTACACTAGCAGTACCTACAGCTCCAAGGGATGATCATGTCAGACAACAATCACTATACTCTGTACTGTTGGGTAAGCCAGCGACACTAGTCTATGCCTCACATAAAAAGTTTAGAGTCTTTGAATTATCAGAAGAAATGATTAGTGATAATTATGAAACTATGATAAAATCATTTGAATCTTTAGAAACCTTTATGGCTAACGTACCTAATACTGAGACAGCTATGAAAATGATACCTCTTAACACAGATGGATTCAAGTGGAATGAGGAGGATCGTTACAATGCGAAAACGCTTTGGAACAACTAAAGGTATTATAAAACTAGAATCAACACAAATAGCAAGGAGAATACAAATGCAAACAAATGAATCAATCGGTACAGTAGATTATATCTCTGCACCAAAGCCAGGCAAAGACCAATGGTTTATGCCAGTAGTACTAGAGGGTAGTGGAACTAAGATAAAGTTCTATTGTAAGTTTGATCCTCAAGTAGGAGTAGGCGATAGAGTCATGGTGTCCTATGGACAAGAGCGTAATGGTAATGCTACTGCATTCAAGGTAACTAGACCTGATGTAGATATCAACCAAGATGTTCAACCTACTGGTGGAGCGACAGCGACACCAAACAAATCATCCGCACTACCACAAGATATGATAGCTGTAGGATTGGCTGGTCGAATCACCGAAGTACTTATGACATTACATCATGAGAAAGGTGTACAATTAAAAGATCCATCAGGCGAAGTTGCCAAGTGGATTAAGATAGGTGTAGATGGTTATAAGAAGTCTACACAAAATGTAGTTGATGAAATCAAAGATGCATTCCCTGGTGCTACTGTAGAATCAGATGATGACATTGATGATGAGGTACCGTTTTAGAAAGGAGGTAATATGAGTGATAATATTTATATGGATATTATATCAGGTTATATGAAACATTTATCAAATGGACATATAGAACAAAATCAATTTTGTTTATTATTAACTGATTTGTTTAAACTTTATGACAGGAAATAAATATGACAATAATTACACGTGAAGGTATGGAGAAAGCTCTCCAACAAAACTACGACAATGAAGATATCGAAGCAGAACATATAGCTCAAGCTAGTTACGTAAAAGAATACTTACGAACTATACTAGCTGAACAAGTATTCAAAGCTCCCCCTGATTTATCAGGTGCAATGAAAGAACATTGGGCTAGACAAACTGATGAATACAAACAACATCTATTAGCTATGAAACAATCTATCTTTAGTAAAGAGAAAGATAACTTTCGTAGAAAAGATAATGATATGTATTGTTCTCAGTTTCAATCACTAACTAAAGCTGGTGCATTGTGAATGATCCATTAGTTGATAAAGTCTGTGAGAAGATGAAACGCAGAGCTGCAGAAGGTATCCTTAAATATGGGGATACCATGCGCACTGCTAATAAACCTTTCTTACAATGGATAGAAGATGCACAAGAAGAAGCAATGGACTTCATTGTATACTTAGAAAAAATTAAAGAAGGACTAGAATGATCTATGACACCAGAGCAAAACTTATGGGTAGCAGTTGTAGCTACAGCTATACAAGAAGCACTTAAGAATCCTACCCATATAACTCGCAAAGGTGTAGAAAAGAAACACATAGACTATCATCACATACTTAACGCTAGACAATGGCTTACAAGTAATAGTGATGACTTTAGACATACCTGTCATCTTGCTGGATTAGAACCTGAATACGTACAACGTAAATGGGCTATGCTTCAGCAAGGTGATTTAGATGCAAAGACTTACTTCACAGATAGAACTTACTAATCAATAATCTTATCACAATGTTTAACACCTGTTTGATCTACAGTCATAAGACATTGTTCTAGACTACAAGTATATTGTACTTGATTGCCTGAGTTACGTTCAGCTAATCTCTTAGCAGATAGACATGTACTTAGATTGTCTTGGTGATACCACCCTTCGATAGACTTGTTACCACCATCATATATATATAGACTCAAGATAATAACTGATTCAATGATTCCCATTTTTTCTTTCCTCTAAATCTATAATACGATCTTCATGAAACTGTATAATCATTTCATTCTTTAGTATCAGTGGTATCTCAGCTTCCATTTGTTCTTTTAATTTTTCTACATTCTCAGCTAAGTATTCAACTAACATATATAGTTCTTGAATCTGTGGACTAACCATATCACCTTTAGGTACACCATCTACAAACGCATTGGCAGCTTCAATATCTTTTTCCATTAACTGTAGAGTCGTTTCAATAGAGTTCAGTCTTTCAACAATAGTAAAGTAACTCATAGTACCTATAGCAACTGCAGCTAGTATAGCTAAAAGATTTCTTGCAGGTAGAGATATTTGTGTAGAGTCAGATAGCTTCATACTTCTGTTCCATATCTAGATTCACAATAGAATTCAAATCCTTTTAATGCATCACCGTATGTAATTATATGTGGGCTTAGTAATTCTATTTTATGTTCTGCAATATACTCATGGCACTGCCAGGTATCTTTAAATGTTTCAGCTTTATATTCTCTACCAACAGTTAAGTCACTGTCATGAAATGTTAAAACTATTGTTATTATAAACCACATTATTTAATCCACTTATCAATTAATTTTTTACCTGCATAAATAGACATGACTAGTAATAGTATTAATATAAAATCTAAAGTATTAGATCCTGTATCTACTTCTACTTTACCCTTATCAAATGCAATTCTTTCGTTACCTATTATCTCAACTGTAGTAACTTCTTCCATTATTTTTTACCTTTAAATATGTCAGCTCCCTTTAATCCGTATATCGATGCGACCACGCCGATAAATAACGATTGGTACCAGAAAGGCAAATTACTAAACTTATCAAAGAATATATCTATCTTATCTTGTATAGAAGGATCATCACTAAACACCGACCATATCAATAATAAAATTGGCAAACTGATTAAGATCAGCACGAACTCGTCTTTCCATCCCTGGTCATTTGATTTACGTACTTGTGCCTGATATTCTACTTCGCCATTAGCCATCTTCTGTGCATGCAATAGTTCTGCATCAGACATTAATATCTTAGCCTTTTGCTTATTAGCAAATATCGAAGCCCCTGTCTTTAAGACAGTAGGCAGTAATTGTAACCACATATGTATTCCTAAATGTTTTTAATTATATTGCTTAGTTCTAAGCAACGTGCTGGTGTTTGTTGATACCAGCGAGAGTCTTGCATTTGTAATGCTGCCTCAGAAAAGTCACATTCTCCAAGCGCCTTAAACATCTTCTTAAATTTACCTACTCCAGCTTGTCCTAGCTGGAAACACATCTCAATTAGAATGCTTTGTATAATAGCCTTTTTAATCTGAGGTAGGTCAGAGTATAGAGTATTCTCTAAATGCTCTTGTATGAGGCTGTTTGCCCCCTTTAAAGCGATATCAAAGTCCTTATCAAATAGCTCTTGCCATCCTTCTACAGATTCAGGTACTTCTTCACCACCTAATATCTTATGCCCCCAGCCACCAGTAAGAAAGCCAAGGGTATCTTTGTAAGGCTCTAACCTATAGCCCTCATGAGCTTTAATTCTAGCCTTAACAATATCCATTAAGCAACAATGAAAACAATGATAACTAGTACTACTACACCAACAGCTATCTGTTTTTTCTTATCCATGTTGCTCCAGGTATATTTAATTAGTTCTTTTAAATCGTTCATATTAATCCTCTAAGTAATAAGACTTAATCAATTCATCAATGACTAAACCTTGTATTGTTGTTGGCTCGCCAGTACTTCTACGAGGTGCTGCCTTTGCCATACGTTCTAATGTTCTATCTAAGTCTTTTCTTATTTGTAAGCGTTCAGTAATATCATCAGATAGATCTAT
>Ga0206125_10005862_pt1 | contig 10185 bp, 3 predicted proteins | sample Helgoland_Spring_4_FD_148598 | JGI IMG/M metagenome (GOLD analysis project Ga0206125, IMG submission 148598) | Pelagic subsurface seawater microbial communities from Kabeltonne, Helgoland, North Sea - Helgoland_Spring_Bloom_20160331_1 | ecosystem: Environmental > Aquatic > Marine > Epipelagic ...
CTTAAGTTTACAGGCATCCCAGAGCACGACCGTGGGGAGTACCGATGCCGCCGAATTATATCTCTGGGTCGGACGCTATGCAAGTGGCGCACCCAGCACCGAGTTGTTCCGCACCCAGGTCTATGAGAAGATCGACATGCGGGACGTCGGATTAACTGCGGGGCATTACTATACGATCGACTTTGAAGACAGTGTGCTACTGCCAGGGGATTATGCCTTTCAGTTGAAATGGAAAGAGTCGGCCATTGGTAACGATTCATCCTGGGCGCGGACCAATGGTGGCGGCACGTATACCGGAGGTGACCTGCTGCAGCTCATCACATCTACGGCCAGTTCGCCTGACTTGCCGTTTGTGCAGAGTGAGAGCCTTGGGTCTGATCTGGTGTTTGCTTTGCATGGCAGCGTTGACTACTTCGGCGGATGGGCGGCGGAAAATGCTTTGGATCGCATCCCCGAGGCTCTATTTCTGGATAGCTTGGGCTCGGCGGTGACCAAGGATAATCAATCTTATAGTAAAGGAGGGAGCAGTGCTTGGACAGTGACCCCAAGTGGGCTGAGTAACGCCAGCTCTACCGATAGCACTGTCGGCGAGGGAGCCGTTGCTACGACTATCGATCTGACTGGCTTGGAGGCCTCGGCTGCTGCGCAGCTGACCTTGAGCTTTGATTACACCACCGCTGATGCCGGCGAGAAGTTGTATGTGCACCTGTGGGGCTGTGTCGACTTGGACCCAACTCAAAATGGCGGCATTATGAACCTTGGCGCATCCAGTGGTAATGCGTGGGTGAGCGTGGGCACCGGAATCATGGAGGTGTATAATTTGAGCAAGCCGGAGGGTGTCTTCACTGGTTCCAGGGGAACCGCTGCCGATGCGGCTGCGATCCTGACCGGTTCGACCGGGGCACAGACCTACAGCGCGACCTTTGACCTTGCGAGCTTCAGCACCGCGCCGGCTGCGGTTTCGGACTATGATTATCTGGTGCTCGGCTTTGCCCGCGAAGTGGGCGGCACGACCAATCCCGCGGTCAGCATTTCCAATATTCGTCTGTCGATGGCTGGCGGGGATGTGCTGCACGAGTTCCCAACGCTAAGTATGCTTCCGACTCACGTCGCCGCGGATCCGGATGGCGACGGTTACAGCAACCTGTTCGAATATGCGCTGGGTGGAAATCCAAATCTCGGCAACGATGTCGGCACGCTGCCGAATCTGGAGATGGCAGTCGATGGCATTGATTTCGTCTTCAACCGCCGCCGCGATGCGGCGACTCATGGCATTCGTTATACCATCCAGACCACCGCTACCTTATCTCCTGCGTCATGGGGCAGTAGTGATCTGGTCGAGACTGGGGTCAACGTGATTGATACTGACTACGAACGAGTAACCAGACGCGTGACGACTACCGGCAAAGACCGCGAGTTTATCCGTCTCGTGGTCGAAGAATTGTAGCGGCTCATGCCGGGGCGAATCGCACAACTTTAAGCTATAATTGAATGTGCGATAGGCTACAGCATTTGCGCGGGCACAGCTGGCTATTCCCGCAAAACAGCTTGAATCACCAACCGTCAGCGATTGAGGCGGCAATATCTGAGTTGCGTATCAAATTTAATCGCCGTATATCGGAAGATATATGACCCAGTTTATAGATATGCCCAAGCAATTATTATTAGCTGTGCCGCTGGTTTTGCTGGCGCTGCTGCTGTCGACAGTAGGCGTGGGGGCTGCTTTGCCAGCCGAGCATACCTTTGGTGCGATTGCCGACTGTCAGTATTGTGATGGCAACAGCAGAGGGGATCGAATGTATGCATTATCCAAACAGAAACTCGCGGACTGTGTGACTGAGTTCAACAGCATGCAGCTGGATTTTGTCACGCACTTGGGTGATTTTATTGAGCGTGATTTTAAGAACTTCGATGTGCTGAATCCAATTTTCGACCAGCTCACGATGCCGAAGGTTCACGTGTTGGGGAATCACGACTTTTCGGTGGCGGATCACCTGAAGAAAGACGTGCCAGCTAAGTTGGGCATGCCTGCCAAGTATTATGATTACGCAGTCAAGGGCTGGCGCTATGTGGTGCTGGATGGCAACGATGTCAGTTTTCATGCCTACCCAGAGGGCAGTACCGAAGCGAAGCACGCATCCGAATACTATATTGAAAATAAGATTAGCTCGCCGAAATGGAATGGTGCGATTGGTGCACCGCAGCTTGCCTGGTTGAAAACGGTGCTGGAGCAGGCGCAGGGGGATAACGAACCAGTCATCCTTTTTTGTCATTTCCCCATCTATCCCGAAAATAATCACAACCTGTGGAATGCGGATGAAGTCATGACCCTGCTCGAATCCTACCCCTGTGTGAAAGCCTACATTAACGGCCACAACCACCGTGGAATTTACGGCAAAAAAGGCGGCATTCACTATGTCACGCTCAAGGGCATGGTCGAAACCGAAACGAACTCGTACGCGGTGATCAAGGTGTCCGATGATACCATTGACATTGTCGGTTATGGACGGGAAAAAAGCCGCTCGCTACCGATTCAGCCCGACAGTGCTCATATCCACTGAGTCGAGCGACAGCCTGTAGCCCGAGGTAGAATACACTCAGTGTCCTAGCTTGACCGAATCGCGAAATCGTCCTTGTTTGCAGTCGTATTAAGCCCTTGTATGCCGCGTCTGCAGCTTGCCAACTGCTTGCTGCGATCGCTGTGTTTATACTATCGAATCAAATGATGAATCATCTTAAATTTACCTCGCTCGGCGCTTGGCTCGCACTGCTCTGCATTCTGCCCGCGACCCTAAGTACCGCGGCTGCCACCGAGCGACCCGCAAAGCCGAATATTATCCTGCTGCTCACCGATGATCTCGGCTGGCAGGATGTGAAGTGCTATGACATCGATGAGCCCTCGCCGATGGAGACGCCGAATCTCGATGCACTGGCGAAGCGTGGAGTGCTGTTTTGGCAGGCCTACTCGCCAGCACCGACCTGTGCGCCGTCGCGAGCGGCGATCCTCAGCGGCGACCATCCGGCGCGTGCGCAGATGACGCACGTTTCCGGTGGCAAGCCGCCGCATGCGCATAGTGACGGCTGGGCGATCCTGTCGCCGTGGTATAGCGCGCGTATGCCGGCAGCGACCGTGACCATCGCCGAAGCGCTCAAGACGAATGGTTATACCACTGGGCACAGTGGCAAGTGGCACGTTGCGATGCGTCACCACGGCTATCCGCAGCCAGAGGATCAGGGCTTCGACTACACGCGTAACAGCCGCGGCGTACAGAGCGGTATGAAAAACCGTCTGACCGGGTTTGCGACTCGCGACGCCAACGATCCGTATCGGCTGGATGCAAACGGCTTTCCGTTCGATCAGACGTCTGAGGATGCCATGACGTTTGTGCGGGAAAATAAGGACCAACCATTCTTCCTCTATTTTGCCAGCTGGCTGGTGCACACACCGATCATGATGCACAGCGAGCAGTTGTTGCGCAAATATGAGCGCAAGCTGGGAGTGGAAATCACTGCAGCGCACCAACAGGGCTGGACCGAGCCAGGGCAGACCAATCCTTTTTACTGCGCGATGGTCGAGCAGCTCGATTATTATGTAGGCCGACTATTTGACTATCTGCAAAACACCGATGATCCGCGCTGGCCGGGGCATAAGCTGATTGAAAATACCTATATTATCTTCAGCTCCGACAACGGCGGTATGGAAGGCCATCCCGGCGAAATTATCACCGACAACTACCCACTGGATCGAGGCAAGATCTCCGCGATGGAAGGCGGCACACGGGTGCCGTTGATCATTGCCGGAGCGAATGTCCCGCGCGGGGTGCAGTCGGAGGTAATGGTCAACGGCCTCGACTTTTATCCGACCATCCTGGCCTTGACCGGCACGGACAAGCCGGCCGGCAAGCAGTTCGACGGGCTGGATATCTCTACGCTGCTGTTGCAAGACCCGACCGATGCTTCCTTGATCCGCACCGCGGACGGCACAGTGCGCGATACGATGCTCTGGCACTTTCCCAACAGTGCGGCGCAGGAGAGCGCTCTGCGCATCGGCGACTATAAATTAGTCCGCAACTATAATGCCCAGCCCGAGTTGGAGCTCTACCGTTTGTATGACTCAGAGAGTGGTCAGCAGAACCGTGCGGATATCGAAGAAGCACATAATCTGGCCACTAAGCTGCCAGAAAAAGCCGCGTCGATGAACCGGGAATTGACCGAAGTTCTTACGCAAATGAAGGCCAGCTATCCGTATTACAATCCGCACTGTCAACGCCTGCCGCTGCATACGCAGGTGCCTACGGTGCGCTCCAATAGTCGGGCAGGGGATAGCGTGCTATTTGTCTACCAAGAGCACGGCGCCCAGGTGGTGCGCGCTAATTTACTGTATACCTGCAACGGCGGTGATTTTTACGAAGAGTGGTTCCGCCAGCCGGCCACACTATTGCCCGGTGGCAAAGTCTCGGCGCAACTGCCGCAGGGCACCAGCCACTATCTGATCAACCTGATCGACGAGAATAACTTCTTAGTCAGTTATCCGCGGATGACGCATGCCGCGGGCCATCGCTATTCAAGCCTCGCACTGCCAGTGAAATAAGCGCGACTAGCTGCTGCTGCTGAGACTGAAAAAATCGCGCGACTCGGCTAGTTGCGCCGCCGCGTGACCCGGCCAGCGGCTGGCGACCAGCGCTCACGCCAGCGCAAGCTGCGCGCCGGGTGAGTTGCCAGCCACCGCCGATGCTGGTGGTGTCGGCCAGCGGTGCGGTTTTTTAAAAAAATGCAGATTTTTTTTGTGAGTGGTGCGGTGGTCCGCGCGCCGGTCATGACTGCTCGTAGCGCCTCGAATTGAGGTCTGTAAAAAGATTGCTAAATACCCTCAATCAGTGACTTGCGCGTCGATCGAACGCTGGCATGGGCAAACAACGCGGCGACCGACTGAGTGGTGCTGGTACTCTAAATGCAGTTGTAGCTGTGCGGCATCGGGTAAATACCCGATGTTCAAGTATTTAATATGTGGTAATATAGGCATGCTTTCATGAATGCTGTTGGTACTAACATAGTAGCAGTAGTTGTTTTTTTTAAAATAGTTCATCCCCAATCCCAAACCCATTGACAGTTATTATGCTACCTCGAATGACCCCAATCGCCAGCACTGGCGCGTCCACAACATCGCGAATTGCGTGTTCTAGCTTGAAAGCTAGTGTGTTAAAATCGGGCGCGACCGCCTTCCTCTCCCTCGCCGCACTGCTGCTGAGTACGACTAGCGCACAGGCAGTGACATACTACTGGGACGGGGATCAGGCGACCGCTGGCTTCGGCTCGGCGGCTGGCTCCTGGGAGGACCCCACGGTTGACAAATGGAGCTTAAATGCGGCTGGCACTGCCGCTGCAGAGGCGAGTATCACCACAACCGATGCCGATCTGCTGTATTTCGGTACGGATGCTGTTGCACTTGGTACGGGGACTATCAGCATCTCTGGCACAGTGGCCGCAAAAGAACTCTTGTTTGGTAAAGCGAGCGGGGCGATCACCTTAGATGCTGTTGATGATCTTGCGACTATCAGTTTTGGAGCTGCTCCTAAGATTTATGCAGCTTCGGGAGGTGGCAGCACCCTCAGCACCCATACCATCAATGCTAATTTGACCAGTAGTAGCAATCTTACGATTGGTCGGCAGGGCACGGCGAACGAGTCCTACATCATCAATGGTGATATATCTGGTAGCTTCAATTTGTCTATGAAGGTGCAAAACAACAGCAGTTATATCACTCTAAATGGGAATAATTCTGGTTATAATGGTAATATTAGTGTTATTACAGGTAGTTTAAAATTTGATCAAAATCTAGGCTCTGGCGATAAGCTGACCTTGGCTGGCAATGGCGGCCAAATAAATCATGTGTGGTATTCAGGTAGTGATGCATACGACATGGCGCGCAATTTAACATTACAACAAGGTAACACCGTATTAACCTCCCCATTGGCGCCGCTCACCATCGGCAACATCCAAGCCAACGATGGCAATGGTGCCACCGTCTCACCTTTACAGCTTACGGGTAGTGCCGGCGGCGCCCCTAATTACAACGTGGTTGCGGGTACCATTAGTGGTGCTGCAGGCGACCCACTAAATCTAACAGTCAATTCTGTTCAGACGAATATACCTAATTCACCAAAAGAAGCCGGACGTTGGAAGCTGGCTGGCACAGGCAGCGCTTTTACCGGTAATCTTAAAGTCGACGCAGAAGAGATTGTACCAGGGAATGTATTAGTTAGTGTATTAGAGATTACTGGAGACGTCGCAGTCACTGGTAAAGTGCTTGGAGCTGGTACATACAATATTAATGGCGGCAGTTTGAGTCTGATTGCTTCTACAAGCCAAAATCTGACTGAAGGGGGTACTATAAATATTAGTAATGGGGGTACACTTTCCGTTACTAACTCGGGAACGACCTGGCCGAAACTTGATTTAAATATTATAGGTACTGGCAACACGATCGAGGCGAACGGTCTCAATATGGCTGGCTCCGCGAGTCAGACCACTGTCAACTTCATCACCGACGCAGTTGGTGTGAGTCCACTTGTTATTACTGGTGTAGGGAAAACTTATCAATGTGGTAGGACTAGTGATAATATAACATCCGTATTGACTGTGGACGGCACCAACTACGCTGGCAGCACAGCGACTTTTACTCTCGTCCAAGGTACTATTACAGTAATAGAACAGTTGACCACCTCTGTAACTGGTTTCAATAGTGATGATTACGTTGCCGAAATTCAGGCCACCTCAAGTGGGATCTTTCTGCAAGTGACGGATCTTCGCTCACAGGCTCTAGTCTGGTCTGGCGCTGGCGATAGCAGCTGGGCAGTAGATGATTCGTCCAACTGGACGGGTGGAGATTATGACGACATTGATTCGGTCAGCTTCGGCGATGCCGGCGCAGGCACTGTGACTGTTACAGGTGTGGTTGCACCTATCAGCATATTAGTGGACTCCGCAAACGACTACACTTTCACGGGCGCTGCGATTAGTCCCGTTAGTACTTTTACCAAAGCTGGAACTGGCGCGCTGACACTGCAAAATACAGTGAATAGCGAAATTGCACTCGATGCAGGAACCCTCGAGATCGCCACCGCCACTACTTTTAGTGAAGGAGTGGTTATGGCTGCTGGCTCAACACTCACCGTCAGCGGTACATACACTGATTCCGCAAACAGCAATGTTACAGCGCTCGATAATACTGGCGCGACAGTGAATCTAGAAACTGGTGGCATAATCGACCTGACTGATCTTAATACCGGCGGTGGCACCTTTACCCCATTCGGTAACGGCACAGTCAACCTGAATGGCGGCAGTTTCGTGTCGGATGAAGGGGTAAGTGGCAATGATACCTTCAAATATACAGGTACTCTAAACTTTAATGACGGCTCATTTTCCGTACCTAAAGCACAAGGCTTTGCATCGGGCAATCCCACATGGAACATCAATGGCAGCTCATCTACCATCGCGATCGGTATTCTGAATTGTAATAATCCAGGAAGAGAACTAACCATAAACTTCAATCTAGATGCTACTGGTGTCAGTACTATAGCAGCAGCGAATTATATACGACTTGCCGTGGTCGACATTGTTGTCGATGGTACAAACTACACAGGAACTGCGTCGACCACGATTGACCTAATCACCTCAAATAATGCTGGAGGCGTTGTGCCGAATTCGATCACGATCGTGCCAAATTCTTTCGGTGATTTGACTCCTGCGGTTGCTCTGGATGGCAATAATATCGTATTGACCCTCACCGCAGCGGGCGCTGCCACTTGGACTGGCGCTACTGACTCTACGTGGGCAGATGGTGATTCGACTAACTGGGATATCACCTACAATAACGGCCAAGAAGCGATATTTGCTGGTGCTGGCGCAGGCACTGTAACCCTTTCGGGCGCCATTGCCCCCTCTGCGGTGACCGTCGGTGGTGCATCTGACTACACCTTCGCTGGTGCTGCTCTGGGTGGGACAGATACGACGCTCACTAAAAACGAAGCGGGCACACTGACTCTCTCGGTTGCCAACACCTACACCGGTGCGACTACGGTCAGCGGCGGGGTGCTCGCTATCAGTGATGCCGATTCACTCGGTACCACCGCGGCAGGCACGACTGTCGCAAGTGGTGCTCAGCTTGCGATCGATGGTGGCATCACTGTTGCGGAACCGCTCACGATTGCGGGCAGTGGCCAAAGTAACAATGGTGGCCTCAAAACCGTTGGCGTTCTGGGTAATACTATTAGCGGAGCGATCGGCGTAACTGCTGCTCGTATTAGAGCTGACGGCTCATCCCCACTGACATTGACCGGTGGAATAACTGGTGATACTTTACTCCTTACCGGTGCCGTTACAGTGTCGACTACGCCAATCGTTCTGAGTGGAACTTTAAACATCGCTGGGGATGACGTCGATACGTCTTATAATGCGAATGGCGGTACCGACGTTGCTTTCAATCTAGGGAACGTCACTCAATTGGATGTTGCTGGCAATTCTGCAGCCACAACTAACCTATACTTTGACGCTCAGGTTCAGTTGGGAGTGGAGAATGCACTCGCGACGACAACAAACTTGAGCTTCTTAAGTTTTGGCGCAGATGTATCAACCTATACTACCAAGCTCGACTTGAAAGGTTTCAATCAGACCGTCGCCTCGCTTAGTTCTACGCAGAGTCCCTCCAGTTTGGTGCCGCAAGGCGTCAACATGAGCATCACGAGCACTGGTAGCACTGGCACGCTAACAGTGGATCAGGCGACCGACACGACCTATTCAGGTCGCTTTGATGGAAGCATGAATCTAGTCAAGGCCGGCGTTGGCACACTGACCCTCGATAATCGGTCCAGTGCGGCTCACTCTATCAGTGGTAGCACCACCGTTAGCGCTGGTATCTTGGATATTGATACTGATTATAGCTCAGCTATCACAGTTGCTGCTACTGGATCACTTGAGGTTGACTTAGGCACCACCCTCACACTGCAGGGCGCTCTGAGCGTCGACGCTGCATCACAGATCGTGATTGATGGCACGCCGACCTTGGATTCGTATACGCTGATCTCGGCCGCTTCGATTACAGGCACACCTGTATTGAGTGCTACGATCACCAACTATGTGCTCGAGGTTGTCGGTAATGAGCTGCAACTGAACTTTAATCCAGCAGTATGGTCTGGAAATGGCGATGATGTGTGGGCCGATGGTGATGCAACTAACTGGAGTTTCACGTATAATAATGGCGCGCCAGTGAGCTTCACTGATGCCGGCGCAGGCACTGTGACTGTTTCAACTGCGCTCACGCCGCTCAGCGTATTAGTCAACTCCACCACTGGCAATGACTACACCTTCACGGGCGCCGGCAGTATCACTGCGCCTTTCACGAAACAAGGTGCCGGTAACCTTACGATCGCCACGACTCTCAATTCGAGCGCTGCGATCACCTTTAATGGTGGTACGACGACGATTACTGGTGCGGTGCAATCCTCGATCAGTGGCGCTGGAAATATGACGCAAGGTGATGGTGCGTTGATCATTGATGGTGGTACTTTTAGTATGATCACTGATGGCAGTGTTCAACAGGGCTTGTACATGAATAATGACATAACGCTGAAAAACGGCGGTACCATTACCAGCAACGCTCGCTTTGGTATGAGAACAGGCACAACCCTGCTGATCGAAGGTGGCAGTGGCGCAGCTGTGACTCCGACGAACGCATTAGTGCTAACTTCTGGTACTTTCAGGTTCGAATTTGATGCGACTGGAGTTGCTTACCTCCAAGCAGGCTCCTACGCCGCGCTTGATGGCTCTTCGTCGTATGAAGTGGATCTGACCAACTTCGCGGGATGGGGCAGCGATGCTACGTTCCCTCTTGTCCTAACTGGTAACGTCACTGCTGTCCCTGTAGGGGCTTCCAGCCCAGTTGAGGCTCCGGCTGGATTCACCATCACAGCTCCTGGTAAAACATATGGAGTCGATTACACAATTAATGTCAGCTCTACAACGAATGTGTGTGAGTTGGTGATTCTGGAAGTTGCGACCAACGATGTAGCGAGTTGGGCTGCGACCTTCACTGCGAGTGACGCGGCCTTTAGCGGCTCTCCTGCGACTGATCCATTAACAGACTATGATAATGATGGTCTCAGTAACTTGCTCGAATACGTGCTTGGT
>Ga0206125_10005867_pt1 | contig 10180 bp, 10 predicted proteins | sample Helgoland_Spring_4_FD_148598 | JGI IMG/M metagenome (GOLD analysis project Ga0206125, IMG submission 148598) | Pelagic subsurface seawater microbial communities from Kabeltonne, Helgoland, North Sea - Helgoland_Spring_Bloom_20160331_1 | ecosystem: Environmental > Aquatic > Marine > Epipelagic ...
TGAAAGATTGTATTTGAATTCTATAGATAAATATACCGCAGAATCTTTTACTCGTTTTCTAAAAATTGAACAGCAGTATAGTGATAATTACTGCGGACAACTCTTAAAATTATTGAAAATTATTCTGCGTGATGCTGAGAAAAGTGGCTTGGAAGTGCACCCCTATTCTAATTATATAGAATCTTTTAAACAGAAAAGTTCCGATCGAATTCTTCATATTTTAAATCCAAAAGAGATTAAAGCATTAAAGGAATTAAAGCAGATCTCAGAAGTATTTCAAGATAGCTATAAATGGTTATTAATAGGTTTGTGCATTGGTCAGCGGGTATCGGATCTATTGAAATTAACTCCGAATAATCTTAGAAAAGCACCCACTGGATTGTATATAGATATCTTGCAACAGAAAACAAAGAAGGCGGTGACTGTTGGTGTGGCAGATCCACTAGTTATTAAACTATTAGAGAATAAATTTCCAAGAAGATTATCTCAAGTGGTCTTTAATAAACAGATCAAAGCACTTTGCAAGATGGCAGGAATTAAAGGATTGGTATCTGGGTTTAAAAATAACCCGAAGACTCGAAGGAAGGAAATTGTAAATGCGCCAAAGTATGAATTTGTGACCTCACATATTATGAGGCGTTCATTTGCATCTAACTATTATGGAAAAATTGAAACTCCACTGCTTATGAACATCACTGGGCATTCTAAGGAGAGCACGTTTCTGGCTTATATAGGTACGCATCAAAACAAAGATGCGTTAGCAGATTTATTTATGCAACAGGCGGGAGTTATTTGGTAACTCTACTTTTTTATTCCAAACTGAACTAATTTTTGAATGTACCAGTTTTTATCAGTTAAACTTTTAAAAATAAAAACACGATACTCCGTGTGTGTTATGGCCTTATTCAGAATGTAAAATATTCTTTTTATAAATATATAAATCTTATCGAATTTAGTTTGTCTTTTTGCTTGTATGGGATTTGTAAACTGACTATTAAAATTTCTTAAATAGGAAGCTGTCATTTTTGTGTTATTGTATTCTAAACTATCTACGGTATTAAAAACTTCATAACAAGCTGCTAAAAAACAATGTAAAGGATACCTTAGTTTGTCTAAAGTATTTACCGCATCTTTTGCATTTATTTTTTTAGACAATAAAAAAACATCATAGGCATTTCTTAAAGCCATCGTTTTATAATAAAAACCACTGTCATTTATTTGATTGGCTATAATCGATAAATTTAGTTTGTTTGCATAACTCAAAACAGTAACTCCTTTTATAACCTGACTGTCTTTCTCTACAAAGCTATAATTGAATTCGCTAGAATATTTTTTTATAGTTAAAAGTCCTGAGTGAATTTCTATAGCGGCAATGTTATTCTTTTTTTGAAGTCTTCTATAATGTCTAAATTCAGAAGGCGGATAATATTTGGACTTATGTACTTCAGAATACCCAGACTCTCTTAAAACAGTAATCGCTCTTGGATAGTCATCTTTTGAAAAAATAAAATCAATATCCCCCACCATTCGTTCAGCTGTATCCTCATATATTTCTGCTAATAGATTCCCAGTTCCTTTTAAAAATATAGGAGTAATGTTATTTGCTAATAATAGGCTGTTTAGTTCTTGTGTTTGTTCAATTATTTTCTCGTTTCGTTCTCTGTTTAAATTGGTAATATGCTTCATGTAACTTACCAATTCTTGAGGTAAATACTTTAAGAAATCTACTCGCTTTAAATTACAATACAATGCAGGAAACACATAATGAGCTGTACTCACTTTTACAACAGCATCCCAATCTATAGAGGTTGATTTTAATTGCTTTTCTATTTCTTGTCTATTTTTTTCTTCCAAAGAAATAGTCAAACATTTGGCAATAAAATATAGTGTTTTTTTATAATTCAATTGATGATTTTTTTAATCCAAAGAAATTATTTGGTTGGATCCGGATCTTGATTGAAGTGATCTTCTCTTTTCTCTTTTAATTGTTCTAGGGTGAATTTGTCTCGTACAGACTTTGTTTTTGGGAAGATATAATTAGACAGGGTTACAAAAACTTTTACCCGTTCTGTTTTGGTAAGCTTGTCTTGGTTTATAAGAAGATCATCTAAAACCTTTTCGTAGAGCATTTCCATCTTTTCTTTAATGGAAGGTCCCTCTTTTTTAGCGGGTCCTCTTTTAGATTTTTTACCTGCTTTCTTTGCTGAATTTGGATCGAATGGCATGTATATTAAAATTAAATTCTCATTCAATTTAGTTAAAAAAGTTTACTTCTTTAATAACCAACTGCTAGACTGAATTTTATCCCCTAGACCATCAACTAGAGTAATTCCCATTTGATCACAGATAGGTCTTTCCGGGATGGTGTTGTTATTTTGATCTCCTCCATTTGCGAAACTCAGTTCATAATCATTTCCAAAATCTAAAGCAATCATTTCTATAGTTTTAGAAACGGTTCTATCTTGATCTACAGACAACACACAATGATCTACAGATTTTATATTAGAAACAATAAAGACACGCTCTGCTTATTGTTGAAATTCCTTTGATCCTTTTAATTCTCTTTGATGATCGTTATTTACAATCATAAACAATTCATCAGCCAAGGCTTTCGCATTGTTAAAATACTCTATATGTCCTTTATGTATGGGATTAAAATACCCAGATACAATCATTCCTTTTTTCTTGCTCATATTATTCTTTTTATCTTCCAAAATCATCTTGTACTCCTATAATATCGTCTTCATCCGAAGGATGGGTAGCATCGGTATGTTGCCAAATTTCTGCTACCACCGAAGCTTCGTTTAAACCAATTAGACGGTGGCGTTCTCCTTGTTTTAAAATGATTTGATCCCCTTCTTTATATTCTTTCATCTCATTTTCTTCATCAGAATTACTTCTAATGATTCCTGCAGCACCTTTGTAAACTTGCCAAATTTCTGCACGCCTGTTGTGGTATTGCCAAGACAAACGAGCATTGGGTTTTACAATGAGTATTTTTGGACTCAATTTCCCTCCAATTTTTAAAGTATTAACATCCAAACCTTCGAAAAATATATTTGAAAAGTCTTGTGATTGGGTTTCATCTATTACTAGGAAACCTCCCCAGGGTGTTTTAAAATCATAAGAAACCACGAGAATCCAAAGATTCTATCTCTTTTTTTATTTCTTAATACATCTTGCTTATTTTACATTTTTTGATAATATTTTTTCTTCAACATCATAAATTTTATACCCTTTTTTCAATAGAATAAAAGCCTGAATATATACAAGTATTTCACGCCAACGCCTAAAATAGTTATAAATCATATTTTTAATATAAGACAATTTTAACGGAAAAACTTCTAGCTCCACCTTCTCCAATAAGTCGTTCATTATTAACCATTTATTAAATTCCTCTTCATTATTAAAAATATATTTATTTCTTTTTGAAATACCTGAATGGTGAAACATATTTTGATTTACTGCTGAATTAAAAACATCTGCAGGAATAATTATATTAACTGAACTTGATGCATAGATTTCTTTAGTTACATTTTCAATAACTGATTCGTAAGGCTTAACTAAGATATATACCTCCTTATTACCTCCTATTATATTAATTACAAAACTCCAGTCTTTTAATTTTCTTTTAAAGAATTTAGGTATTGATTGTAATTGGTTAGTAAATTTATTTATTGTTCTTTTATTTATTCTAGTTTTTGACTCTTTATCATAATATTTACTAAGAACAAAAGAAACTTCATTTTGATATTTAAATAAAAACAAATCTTTTTCTTTAAAATACTTTTCTTTAGTTTCATCTATTTTAAAACCATCTTTTGAAGACCAACTATCTCCTGTTAACATTATTTTAACTTCACTATTTAATAAACCTCCTAAATCATCAAGATCATTTTTAAGAATGTATGGATCGTTAATAAGTTCATTCATATGAAAAACATCTTTATGTAAATGGCAATGATTGGATGCAAATGGTATAGCGTATTTAGGTTTCACATTATCCATAAATAGCTTAAACGCTGAAGTATAATGAGATGGATTGTCAAAGACATTATCAGATCCATTAATACTATAACAAACTCTATCGTTTGCCGAGCTGTGTGATCTAAGTGCAAAATCAAAAACACCATGTTTATTTTTGATTTGTTCCAAACTTGCTCCAGCTATTTTACAATCATTAGCATTTAAAATTTTGACTTCCGGAGTTTCAATTACTAATGCTGAATCATTTAAAAATAACCCAAACTGATAAGGTGTGATTTTTATTTCTCCTATATTAAAGGATTCTCCATGTTTTAAAATTTTTATATTTTTAAATCCAAATTCTCTTAAATCTCTAGAACTTCGTTTATTCGGTTCGTCATGGGTTATAATTTGAATATCGGAATCTAAAAAACGCTTGAGAGTTGGTCCATGCCAATGATCCCAGTGAACGTGAGTTATGTAAATAGCTGTTGGTTTTAAATTTTTAACCAAGTAGGTATCTACAGGTGGATAATTCCACCAGGATCTCCAATAACATGAGCCTATAAACCAAGGATCTATGAGGAGTTCATCAGAATGATGATTTACTAGCATTGATGCATGAGATAATATTTTAAATGCCATTTTTAGTCTTTTTAATTATATTTAACATTTTTATTGCAATGTTATTTCTGTTGTAGTCGTTCGCCAGTTTCTGACAACCCAATTTATATTTATCAATATCCATAATTAAATTCAGAGATCTTCTAAAACTAATTTTATTTTCTGGATCAAAACATTCACCAGCATTATATTTTTCTATTAGCGCTTTAGATTCGCCATCAACTCCTAAGAGTATAGGCTTCAGCATACAGGCATTTTCAAAAATTTTTGACGGTATTACGTCTTTATATGAATCTGATTTTTTTAAATTTACTAGAGCAACATCAGAAATACTGATGTAAGATTTAATTTCTTCTTTATTTACAAAAGGTAAAAACGTTATATTTTGTAAATTTAGTTCTTTTGCTTTTTTTGTTAAATTTTCTTTTTCTGCACCATCTCCTATAAAAACAAAATGAATATCGTTATCTAATTCTTGAGATGCACAATCTAAAATAAATGTTAAGGCATGAGCAAGGCCATGGGTTCCTATGTAAGATATTATAAATTTATTATTTAATTTCAGTCTCATTAAAATTTCTTGATCTTTAAGTTGAGGTTGGAATTCTGAAAGGTTTACACCATTTGTACAGACACTTATCTTAGATTCAACAATATCCTTATTTATTAGTTCTCTTTTAAAAGAGTTAGTAACAACAACTATGTGATTTGCAGATTTATATAAATAAATCTCTAAAAATTCAAGAAACTTATAAATTACAGACTTTTTATCCATTAAACCTACTGCAGACAATGCTTCTGGGTAGATATCTCTAACTTCCATCACCCAAGGTTTTCTTTTGAATAAAGACAAAAAACGAGCTGATATAGCTGTGAAAAACTGTGGACTAGTTCCGATAATTAAATCTGTCCTACAGAATACACCCACAATAAATGCCATTATAGCATAAGAATTAAAATCCAAAAGACGCTTAATTACACCTTTATTAGCAGCCATAAAAGACCATACTCTTATTACAGTAATTCCATTAATGCTTTCCTTTTGATATAATTTATTTTTATATCCTTCATAAATTTTTCCTTGAGGGAAATTTGGAAAACAGGTAATAACGGTTACTTCTGCTCCTTGTTTTACCCATTCTGTACAATGTTCGAAAGTTCTAGTTGCTGGTGCATTAACTTCAGGAGGGAAATTATCTGTTAAAAAAAGAATTTTCATAGTGAAATTTTAGTTTTTAGTGTTTGGTCAAATAAAACTACAATTTTATAAGCCAAGTTAGTTTTATTAAATCCTACTGATAATTGATATTCTTCAATACAAATACTAGATGCTCTCTCAAATTCAATGGATACTCCTGAAGATTCTAGTATAACATTATTACCATCAACTAATGGTTTTGATACTGAAAAGTGTAAATGAAAATAAGCTTTAGCTTTATTACTTGTTGATCTATTTATTTTATCTTTTAAAATTAAATATTTTTCTCCCCACAAAAAAGATCTTGTATGTTTATAGCCATCACTTATGTATCCATCATGACTAGCTTCAATAAGATTAGATTTTTCTATTAAATGTGTAATTTTAGCTCTTTTAGCTACACGAAATCCTCCCCAAACTTGAGTTTGTTCTTTAGATCCTATTTTTACTGTATTGTGTGAATGTGTCGATCTTTGTTCTTGTCTATTATAATTCTTTTCATAAGTTGAAATCCCTGTATCGACAATAATCGGATTATCATCTTTAGTCAGTTCAAAATTAAATGTATCGCTATGGGCATGACCCGGCTGATAGGAAGGACCTACATTTCCCACATCTATGAATAACTCATAATTGTTAGAGTTTATTTTTCGATAACCTGAATCTGAAAGCGGTATACCTTGATTATTAATACCTAAGTACTTTGCATAAGTAAATATATTTTTTGAATTTGGTGCAATATTAAATGTTGCATCATTTACCATTGGAATGTTTCCGTTCCTATAAGTTATATTACAAAGCCAAGAAATCATTAAACTAGCTTTTTGTTCTAAAAACGATATTAAATCATCTTTTTTCCATGTAATATTTAATTTAATTAGCTGGATACTATCTAGTAATCTTAATAAAATAATCTGATGATACATTGGAGACAATTCAAAATGAGCACCGTCTTTTAGAACTTGTTCGTTTAATTCAGAAATAAGAAGATCTTTGGACTTAATATATAGTTTTTTATCCTGAAAATAGTAAGCACCAAATAATAATGAAAATGCATTTTCAAGAAGGTGATTTCCTAACAAATGATATTCTAAGTTTTTAAATAAAAAACAATAATAATTATAAAGTGTATTATTAATTAATTCATCTTTAACTTGATTCTGACTCAAAAACTTCACCCAATTTACACCTCTTAAAGAAATTGGATATGGTTCTTTCCCATCTTTTAATAAAGAGTCATTGTTTATAAAATCTTGAATTAACAGTAGACCGGTTTCTTTAGTTATATCTTCTTGATTGAGAAAATCAAAATAATTCAAATTATAAGTCCAAAGCTTTCCAAATTCATTAAAATTCCAATTAATTTTAACAGAGAATGGATGAGAAATATTTAAAAAAGTGAAGGTATTCTCTTTTTTAAAATAGCTATTCTCATAATCAAATTTATTTTTCCATACGATTGGATTAAAATCATTAACACTATTCTTTTTTATATTGTATCCAAAAAGTCTATTTCTTAAAACATAATATAAACGGTAATATACCTGAATAGGCTTTAGGTATATTACAGTATTGAAAAGAAGTTTTATATTTAAAATTTTCACTTTGTCTATTCGATTGAGAAATTTTATAGTTTAGATTCAAATGAATTAATTAAAGTAATAACTTTTTCCATTTGAATCACAGTACCTATAGTTATTCGCATATAATCTTTAGTTTGCTCCATATGGCCATAATCCCTAACAAAAACTTTATTCAATTCTAAAAAAATTATTAATTCTCTTTTTAGATTATTTTTTATTTCCATAAATATGAAGTTTCCGGCTCCCTGAATAGGATTAATCCATTTTTTCTTCGTTAAGAACGAAAAGAAAATACCTTTAGATAGATTAACTTCTTTAACATAGGAAGACACATGTTGAAAATCATCTAATGCGGCTAATGCGGCCTCCTGTGCAAAAAGAGAAACATTTTTTGGGTTTCTAATTTTGTTTAATGTTTTAATAATTGATTCATGAGCTATACAGTAACCTATGCGAAAACTCGCCAAACCAAAAGCTTTTGAAAAAGTTCTTGATACTATTAAATTATCTAAATCATTAGTTAAATAACTAATTGTTTTACCATTAAATTCGAAATATGCCTCATCAACTATAAAAAGATTATTAGGACTATTTTTTATTAGTTTTTCAAGTTGATCTATATCGTGCTCAGTTCCTGTTGGATTATTAGGATTTACTAGATAAATAATCTTAGGATTTATGAGTTCTAAATCATTTTTTAGTTGATTTAAGTTTAATTTAAAGTTTTCATCTAAAGAGTAACTATGAATATTACCATTGTTTGCTTCTGCTACTGCTCTAAAGTTATCATAAGTAGGTGTTATTGTTAAAATTCTATCATTATTTGAAATAAAACATCTCACAATATATTCATGTAACGCATCTGAACTAGCAAAAAATTGAATTTGATTTTGATTTACCCCACAATAATTGGATAAAGCTTGAATTAACTTTGTGTTGTTAATGTCTGGATACCAATTCCATTTCTTATTTATAACTGAATCGCTGATTGTATGATATACTTTAGGAGAGGGTTTTACTGTTGACTCATTCCAATCTAACTTTAATACTTCTGGGTCGTTAGCTAATGCCCAAGCTTTTGGTGATGAAACCTTATATGATTTAATTTTTTTTAAAATACTATTTGAAAACCTCATGATTTTATTTTATTTAGTGGTAGAATCAATCCACCTATTAATTTTTCCTTCTTTTGTTCTGAAAAACCCAAATTTTGCTTTTTTAAGTAAATCAAAATCCCCTTCACTATTACCAAATGCTTTTCTTACTGAAATGGATTCTCCAAAGTCCTTTTTCAAAACTATTACCTTATATTCATAATTTACATCTAATTCAATTCTAGATAATTTATTAGAAATTACTTTTACACCAAGTACCTCTCTACAATAACTCCCTATTATTTCATCAAAACTTGCAGATATTACGATTTTTGGAACTCCGTCGCTTTCAAGGATATTTAAGCTATCACAAAAGAGAGACTTATTCAAAACACTATGAAAATCATAGATGTTTTTACCTTTTTTTTTCATTAGATTGAAGAAAAAACTGACTCTAGTAAACTTTAATTTAGTAAATGTTTTAAATGAAAAATAAAATGAATAGTATAAATAGAAAAACTCTATTCTTGAATCACAGACCCATTTTGAAAATAATTTAATGGAATCATCTTTAATTAATGTTCCATCGAAATCATACGCATCAATTATCATTATTATTTATTATTGGATTAATTTTACCCTCGCCATTAAAAACAAATTGATTGTTATTGAATTTTACTAAAACATTTCCAAGTCGTTCTTCAATTCCATTTCTTATTTGTTCTTTTTCTTCTGAAGATATATTCCCTTCGAAATTCATTTCAATACTTAGATTACTTTTTTGAACGATTTGCCATTTAATAAGTGTTGTAAAATTTTGCATCAAAGTATAAAAGTTAATTGTCGAAACAAGATAACCTTGATGATGATTTAAATAAATATTGTTTCTTCCGATAAGATTAAACTGATTATCTTTTATCATTAATAAATGGTCCTGAACTTGATAATTAACTAACGGATTAGCCCAATTTATTAAGTTTAATGAAGCTATTGTATTATCATTTAGTTTATACCAATTTGAGTACGGGAGAATAGAAATCGTACAATTATCAAAAATATTTACACCCAATACTGCTTGCTCCACTTGGCCATAATAATTTATGAGTTTACATTCAAAATATTCTTCAGAATCAATTATTAACTTATTACTAATATTCTCGCTACTTACATGAATCATTCGAAGTTTTAGAATTAATTTTTTAGATTTTAAAAATTCTAAGAATGTTGCTAATGTTGAAGGGTATGTCCTTAAGTACTTAATTTCATTTATAATTAAATAGTCATAATACTCCATCAAACTTTCTTCAGAAAGGCTAAATGAGTTAAAATAAGTCCAATTTTTCCACTTGACTTCTTTAATATTTTTTTGATCACCTTTTGGGGAATATGACCTAAATACAACCATTTTTTTACCAATCTGATAACCAGCTAATCTAAAACTTGCATAAACTCGAGCCTGTTCTTCAATCCACTGTAAAATAAAGATATTAAACTCAAAAGGTTTTCCTGTGCTTCCACTTGAAGACATTTTAAATGAAAAGAAATTAAGGAATAAGGAAGTAGATTTAGCGGGGAAATACTTTTTTATGTCCTCTTTTGTAGTCAACCTTGCTTTTTTTAAATCATCAATACTAGGGTATTTCCATGGTTTTAGACCCAAATCCTTAATGTAATTTTTAAAATTTCTTCTAAATAAAATTAATATAAACCAATAA
>Ga0206125_10005870_pt1 | contig 10174 bp, 13 predicted proteins | sample Helgoland_Spring_4_FD_148598 | JGI IMG/M metagenome (GOLD analysis project Ga0206125, IMG submission 148598) | Pelagic subsurface seawater microbial communities from Kabeltonne, Helgoland, North Sea - Helgoland_Spring_Bloom_20160331_1 | ecosystem: Environmental > Aquatic > Marine > Epipelagic ...
CTCTAGTAACATCCATATCTGCATCTCCATTACTAGGAATAACTGCATACAATTCTCCTGCCTTATATCCATTAGGAGTTACTACAATACTTACATCATCTAATAAACTCATGCTATATTACTTAAATTAGTTAATTGTGCTTCTAAACAAGCCTTAGCCTCAAATACACCTCCATCAGCAATAACTCTTGTTTTAAAAGTATTAGTTTGCTTTTGTATAGGAGTTAGACCTCCTTTATTACTTGTTGGTAATGATATGCCTAGAGATAATTTCATTACGCATTTGTGTTACCATCATGCTCTCTGTACCCTATGCCAATACCACTCGTTAAAGTGATAGCAGTTGTACGCAAAAACAAACTCGTTCCAGCGTTCATAGTTTGACCATTTAAAGCAGTAACATTAGTAGCATCTCCTGCTATTGTAGAAATTACTGACTCTACTGGAAAAAATATGCAATACCAGTCTTTACCTGTTTGTGCAGCAGTAGTAAAAACCTCAGTTCCACCACCCTTACCTAGCATCTCAAATAGTAATGTATTGTCTGTATCAAATGTACTCATTTTATTTTATTTTTAAATTGTTATTATTTTATTTTTATTCTGTAAAAAGTTTTATCAATGCCCCTAAAGTTATAGCGTAAATCATCCACATTGCTTTCACTAAAACCTTTCTCATTGCTGTGTTTCTGTTCACTCTAGCAGCAACTCCTTTATCTGGATTCAACAACCTCTCTGTAATCATATCTAACTTACTGTCCAAATTATCCATCTTCTCATTTATTGAACCTATGTCTTTCTTCATTGATACTATTTCCTCTTTTGTTGTCATTAGAATGTTGTCGTTTGTACTGCTATATTCATATATATTGATGACTCACCAATCGCTTCCTTAATCATTGGGAAGATAATATCTCCTGCTGCTAATACTGCTGTAGTTATAGTTGTTTCATTTATTCTAATTAAATTGGAATTATTACCAAGACCATCTACTGAAATCTCATCAATTACAATAGGAGTTACTGCTGTTGTAACACCCTCTACAGGTGTGATTTTACATATAGCAATAGTAACTGCATTAGAACCACTACTTGTAATCCAACCACTTATAGATGTAACACTAGCAGTTTCAGGTATAACGCACCCTTGACCAATTCTAAAGAAATTTGCAGGAGTTAAAGTTCCTGAAGATACTGTTCCTGTACCATAATCAACAGCCATTTCATAAGGAGAGTTAGTATCTGCTATATCCTCTCCATAGAAGTAATTTGTAGCACCTGTAACGAATCCTTGCATCTTATAATTAGTAACACCCATATAAGACTTATTCTTCCATTCTAAGTTACCATCAGTGCCTGTTGCAGATGTTCCTCCACTTTTACTTAAAACAGTATCATTAATAGCAGTTTCAAACCCTTTTGGATTATGTCTATTTATACTACTTAAATTTTTATGTTCGTTTGCAGCCATTTATATATTTATTTTAACAATCATCACAAGGACAGTTATTCTTCCAACTATCATAATTTCTAGTAGGTCTTGAATATATACTATCATACATTATTATACCATGATTCTTATAAACATCATTACTACAAGGTTTATTAGATTCATAAGTTGGGTAATCACCATTCTGGTCGCTATCATTCATAAAATCTAGCATATCTTTTAAGTATATCTCAGCCTTTCTGTAAGTGTCTTGCTTGTAAGCGTTTAACTCAGAAGGGTCTATAATAGTAGCAAACTCATCAAGATTATGTACAATACCTGCACTACTACTATTACTCTGAACTTCATTGATTACCTCAAACCTAACAAACCAACACAAAGTTCTTGTTAAGAAATCATCCATTAAAGTTTGATTAGCAGTAGTTAAAGTACCATCATTATGTTGAGTTTTTAATTCCTCATAAAACTTCTTACCAATCGCCTCTTTTAAATGTGCTAACTCAGCAAGAAGTAATGTGCTGTTAGAAACTAAAGCAGTATCAGTATTAGCGTTAGTAAAACTATTACTTATAACTTCTGCTGCTGTTACTAAAGGTATATATTGATTTACATTTGCCATAGTTATTCTTTTTCAATTTCAGTTACTTGCATATCACCCACCTCATCATCACCTTTACCATCACCATCATCATCTCTAGTTACAATAATTTGCTCTCTATCAGTTAAGAACATATTACCCTCCTCTAGCATTGGTAAATCCTCATCTAACATTCTTCTTTGTTCGTTAATAGTAAGAACTTGTTTAGGGTCAATCTGAGTTGCAAAACTAATTGGTGGCTCATAGTGTATCACTAATTCTTCAGGTAAGAAACCTAACTCTTTATATAAAACTCCTCTAATACCATTTAACAATAAATCAGAAGTATCTTTAATTACAGTAGTCATTGCTAAATCATAAGCAATTCTAATCTCACTACCTGTATTGTTCATTTTCCCTGAACTAACTAAACCACTTAATGATGGTTGCCATCTATGAGCAGTTACAATGTTTTGGTCAGTTATTCTTTGTAAGTCTATCCAACTACCATCTTGGTCATCTTTGATAATCTGAACATTAGCACTTGAAGTATCTCCATTCTTAACAATGAACATAATCTTACCATTGTTTCCATCTCCAACAAACTTCTTTTGTGCTTCTCTTACTAATTTCTTTGCTTCTTCCTCACCCATATCTCCATTAATCTCAACGATTGCTGAAGGTTGAAATCCATTCTTGAATTTAGTGTGATTCCATTTACCAATTTCATAATCAACTGCAATATGCTCTAATGCAGCAATGTAATCAGGTAAACCATAGAATTGGAATGTAGGCTCGTAATCTTTAAATTGAAGTACAAATCTATTTCCACTCACTTCAGGATAAATAGGAATGATAGATAATTTATCTTTCATAGTATTGTACTTAGCCCAATCAGGATGTACATATACTTCTTTCTTGTTTTTAGACATTCTAACAGTAGTTGCATCTATGTGATATAGATTTAGTCCACCATCATATAATACGCCCTCTAAATAGGCATTTCCAAATGAATAGTAATCATCTGCTAATTTCTTAAAAACCTCTCTTAACGATTCTCCATCAGCATTTACATCTTTGATGTACTCTTTAACATCTTCATTATTCGTAACAAACTTAGCACCACTTGTAAAGATAGTCTTTTGTGCTAGTACACTTCTATGGGTAGAAGATTTACGCTTTAATTCTGCTAAATACTGAGGAAATAGATTGTTTGTACCAAAAGGAATAAACTTAGTTCTTACCTTTGCTAAATCTAAAGGCTCTTCAATATGTTCAGGAATTGCTAAATTAAAAACTCCAAATTCAAAAGTATTACTCTTTTGAGTCTGAAGATTCTTTACCTGACTTTTTCTTTTTGGTTGCTTTCTTTGGCTCATCTTTAGTTTTTGTAGTTGATAATTTTTCTACCTTATCGGTCATTCCTAAATCTTCATAAGCATACGCTAACTCCTCTTGAGTTGCTATAGCCCACTTAATCTTAAAATCACCTTTATAAGTTGTTCCTACTGATAATTTTGCTTTATATTCTGCCATAACTGTATATATTTTTAAGTGTGATAAATCTACAACTTTTTTTTCACAATCACACATATTATAAAAAAGATATTAATAGGGAAATGTTGTTAAACTTTTTACGAACAAAGTCCAACCTATTTCTATATCTTTAAATATTATGCTCCTGTTGTTGCAGTTAATAATGAAGTATCAACTGTAACAGTACCTGCATATTCTCTTGGTAGTTCAAATTGTCTTGCCATTAAACTTACAGTAATACCATTCTCATCAGAATAAGCAGCACCAGTACCACCTTCAAATCCACTTAAGTTTAAGAAAGTTTGACTTCTACTTGCTACATCTTCGTTAGCATATTTCTCAGAAACACCTAAAACAAAATACTTACCATTTGTGTCTTTTGCTATCCCCATCATACACTCATTAAGCATACCTTGTAATTCGCTAAACTTTGCTAATTCTATTTTAGGTAACATGAAAGTTAATCCACACTCAAAAGCAGTTGAGCCATTCTCTTTAGTTGCATTGATAGTTAATGCAGGAGTTTCATTTTTAAACTCATACACAAACCAATCTGCATCTGAAGCACCTGTAAGAATACTTGCTATACTATGTGTTCCAGTAGCACCATAAGTAATTGCATCAGTATCATTCCAACTTCTAAGTAAGATTTGCTCTATACCTCCAGTTGCTTGTAAATCCCCACAACCTATTGCTAAACCTGTATCTATTGCCATTTTTTTATTATTTTATTAGTTATTAGAAGTAATTAAGAGAGTGCTTTTACACACTCTCTATTATTACATTATTATTATGCTACAATTCCCCATTGAACAAGAGAAGAATATAAGTACTGTACTCCTAACTTGAAGTAACCTCTGAAGAACATTTTTTCTTCTAAGTCATCATAAAATACTTTGAAAGAACCTTCTGGGTCAGTTACATCAGAACCAATAATTAAGTTCTCAACTGCACAGTAACATACACCATTGTTAACATCATCACCTGCTACAGTATTAAATAATGCTGGATTGTAATCTGCTAAGATAGTGTCCCACTCGTACATAGGAACTAACTCAACACCTCTAAACATTACTCTACGCATACCATCTACTTGATTAACGATTGCTAAATCAGCAGAAGAACCTTCTAGGTTTGCTAAGTAAGCGTTGAAAATTTTAGGAGTTACAAACATTTTCTTATCACCTGCTGCTACTTGTTGAAGTGCTGCTGGTGCTTGGTCATATACATTTCTAATTAATCCTATTGCATCTGCTGCAGTTGGTGCTGCTTCTGTTCCAGCAAACTCAATTACATCTTCTGCTGCCATTAATTTCATCCAACCATCCATCAAGTCGTATGCTGCTGCTGTTGCTGCAGGAGTTGTAATATCTGTATCAGCACCCCATGCTAATCTTACTACATCAGAAGCGATACCTGTTACTGCTCTGTTTACGATTGCATCTGCTAATTGAGTTCCCTCAATATTGTTAACATCTACACCAGAACGATACATTTCTTCAATGTAAGTTCCGTAAAATTCATCACTACATTGCTCTAAAGCAACTCTACATCTACCTGCAGTAATTGTTTTATTGTCAACATTAAATTGTGTTGTTCCACTTGTTGCAGAACATCCTTCTTGTTTTTCTACTATCTTAGTTAGAGCAGCAGAAGTGTAAACATTCATTTTATGTTTTACATTAGGAATAACTCTATAGTTACGCATAATCTCATCACTTCTAAATACTGGCTCATAAAATATATCATTCAAACTTGCACCATTATATGTTGCGAAAGTTCCTTTACTTGCTACGTTTGCCATTTTTTTTTATTTTTTTAATTATTAAATTTGTTTCTCATTCTTTCTGCCATTGCATTGTAAAAACCTGCATTAGCATCTTCTTTTTTGTTCTCAACTACTGCAGGGTCTGCTTCAGTTACAATTTCTGTACCTTTAGCATCTGCTTTGTTGATTTTAGCGTTTAACGCTTCAACCTCTACTGTTAAAGTTTCGTTAGTTCCTTTTGAAGCAACTAATTCTTCCTCTAACAAAGAAATTTTGTTTGATAATTCAATGTTACCAGTTTCAAACTCAGAAATCTTATTCATGATTTCATCATTATCCCCTAGATTAACAGTTATCATAGTTTGTTCAGCAACATCTTCAGAAACTTTTACATCACCTTTTACAGCAGTAACAATCTCCTCAACTTTGTTGTTAAACCATTCTTTTAACTCGTTAGTCATTTTTTTGTTATTTATATTAATACTTAATTTATTCTGTATTTCTTCTTGTGTGATGTTCTTAAATTTAGAAACATCATACTTTGCAGCCACTTTAATAGAATCAGAGATAGTGTCAATAAAACCTAACTCAAATGCCTCATTAGCATTTAGCCAAGTTTCTTCATCCATCATCTCAGCAAGAGCATCATAAGATAATCCTGTCTTTTTCATATAAATGTCCGTAAGTTCACTTGTGATTTTATCAAGAGTATCTGCAGTCTTTCTCATGTCTTTTGACTCACCCATTGTTCCACCCCAAGCATTATGTATCATAAATAAAGAGTTTTCTGCCATTACAACCTCATCAGCACCAAGAGCAATAATAGTAGCAATACTCGCTGCTATACCCTCAATATAAACTGTAGTCTTAGCCTCTCTCCTTTTGATTACATTATACATTGCCATACCATCAAACACATCTCCACCTAAACTGTTAATGCGTAAATTGATAGGCATATCTTTTAATCCTTTAATGTCAGTAATGAACTCTTGTGCAGTTACACCATAAGTTCCTATTTCATCAAAGATATAAATGTCAGCAGTTTGACCTGCCTTGTTCTGAATGTTATACCATTTTTCGTTCATAGGTGCAAAAATAGAGTTTAAAGAAATTAATTTTACCTAATTTTCTTACAAAACTTTTAGTATGTTATATTATTAGATGGAATTGCTTTCTTTCTTTCCTTGTAGACTATGTTCTGTGCCTGACTTTCACTTATCTTATATTTAATAGATAAGTCCATCCAAGTATAAGTTCTACTACCTTCATTACCTACTAACATTCTATCAAAGTCAGCAATAATCATATAGTTCCTTACTCTCTTAGGGTCTATTATACCTTTCTCAACAAGATGTCGTATCATATCCTTGCAAGTTGGTGATTGACCAAATCGCTTTTCTAATTCAACTCCACAAATATCAATGAAGTCTTTAACTACATCTACCTTATTTTGTCTTTCTTTTTTTTGAGGCATTTTTCTTTTTAGGTGTTTGTTCAGATTCAATCCATTCATCTACCATAGTTTCCCAAAACTTACATACTGCTGCTCTACAAGAAGTACAATTCATATCTTGCTTATGTTGAGGAAATAATAAATGCCATTCTGCAAACATTAATCCTAAAGACTCTGCTTGATAAGTTGTAAAGTTTTTAGTATGGTTTTTGTTTCTGATAACTGCTTCAGTCATCATGTTTCTTTTTTGCTTACTGTAGTTTTCAGCGATTTCTTTAAAATTCATTTGTAAAGTTTTACCATTTATTTTTAGGACATTTACCAAAAAACTCTTTTGTTAATGCTGTCTTTGCATCTAGGAAACACTTACATTCAGCACACCTTGCACCTCTTGTTATCTTTGGTTTCTTTAGTAACATAAAGTTTCGGTAAAAACTACAACTTTTACATATATCTAATCTCTCTAACTTGGTTTTCTTATCAACAAACATTTGTTTATTTCTTTGATTATTAAATTGTTGCTTCAGATTGTATTACACTTACTGAGTTTTGACTATCAGTAATATCTGCTTCAACTACTACTACTTTACTAGAACTTCCCATTGCACCCATCATTTGATTCTGACCTATTGCATTGAATTGTTGTTGGCTAAATGAAGGCTGATTAAGTAATCCACCATCTGCAAACTTAACACCACCTCCTGCAGAGTTCATTGCTGATAATTGTCTGCTAAACATTGCTGTACTTCTTTTATTTATAACAGCCTCACCACCTTCTAATTCAACTACTCTACCACCTACTGCAAACTTTTCACCTCCTTGTGCGTGTGATTTACCATGTACTAATCCTCCATTTGCAAATTCTTCAATCATACCACCTCTTGCTTTTTTGCTAATACCTTGTACTGTTTGTGCTAAAATACCTGCTACTGCTAATCCTGACATTATGTTATTTGTTGCAACTAAAGCACTTGCAGTCGCAACTGATGCACCAAAACTTGGAATTGCCATAGCCAGACCTTCTGCAGTTATAATTGCATTAGTTTTAATATTTTCCATTACAACATCTCTAACTGCTAAGCCTTGTTGAAGTAAAAATATAGCCTTTGCTAAATCACCCCCTTCCTCTGCAAACCCTGCTGCAATATTCAAATACCCACTTAATGCTGCTGCTTTCGCTTCTTGCAATCCAACAAAAGCATCTCTTTCATCCTTCATGTTCTGAAGTTTAATGCCTTGTATTCTTTGTTCTTCAGTAAGTTCTAATTGTGCATATTGTTGTTGAAGTGCAACTTTTTCTTCTTCAGATGTTAAAGTGTTTGCTAATTTTGCGTTTATAAAATCTAACTGTACTTGCAATTTATCTTCATTGTAAAAAGTTTCTAATCCTTTTAAGTAAGCCTCTCTTTCTTCTAAAGATTTACCCTCTGTAAGAGTTAATGCTTCTGCATAGTCTAATTGGAGGTCTAGTAATGCTTGATTTTTTACTTGAGTTTCATTAATAATTTTTTCACCTTTTGGGTCGCCTTTATCTGCATCTTCTTTTGCTTTTCTAGCAGCATTAAGTCCATCCATTATATTTTTAAAACTTAACCCTAACTGTTTAGCAGTTTCTTTATAACCTGTAATTAATTTTTCTTTATCAACTTCATAACTATCAATTGTTGCTTTATTAAATTGTAGAGATTCCTTTGCTAATCTTATTTTTTCTTGTTCTTGTTGTATAGTGTTTTCATTTGTTTTAATCTTATCTCTTTCTCCTTCTGCTAACGCTATATTACTATTTACCTGCCCTCTAATTGCTTTTGATTGTTTGTCTGCTAACTCTACTAATTCTTCTTGCATAGCCATAGTAACAATTCTCTCCATCATTAAGTTATTAACTTGAATCTGCATATCTCTTATATCTTCTAAGTCATCTTTTTCTGATACAAGATTAGGTAAGTAATCACCATACTCTGTGTTTAAATCTTGAATAATCTTAACCCTAGCCTCTTCACTTAAATTACCTTGTGTTAATAAGGTGAATTGGTCATCCATTGCTTGAGTTGTTTCTTGTAGTAGTTCAAGTTGAGTTTGTTGAGGTGCTATAGAATCTGTAATTGCATTTGCAAACTTAGCCAACCTATCTACAAAACCTGCTAAAACGCCACCTTTCTCACCCATTAATGCAATTTGTAATCCCTCAGTAGCAGAGGTAAGTCTTTTAAATGAACCCTCAAGAGTATCGCCAACAATATCAGCCATTTCCTTTGCAGAGCCATTTGCATTATTAAGTTGCTTTGTTAAATTTTCAATTCTTTCAGCCCCCTTAACCATTACTTTAAATGCTGCAACTTGTCTTACCTTAACAAGAGAAGTTAACACCTCATCACTCTGACCATTTAATTGTTCCATTGCTCTTTGTAAGTCATCAGAACTTTTTACTGTAAATCCTAAATGTTTTGCTAATTTAGATGATGGGTCTTGCATCTGTAGAAATATATTTCTTAAAGATGTACCTGCGATAGATGCTTCAATACCTGCATCAGTAAGCGTACCCATAACTGCTGTAGTTGCTTCTAAAGATATGTTAGCACCTGCTGCAATAGGTGCAACCTTAGTCATAGATGTTTGGAATTTTTCAATGTCTAATGCAGAACTTGTAAATGCTTTAGCCATAACATCAGTAACTCTTGATGTTTCACTAGCATCCAATCCAAAACCCCTAATAGAAGCACCTGCAACTATTGCTGCTCTTGCTAAATCACTATCTGTTGCTGTAGCAAGTAAAAGAGTAGCCTCTTGAGCCTGAAGTATCTCTTTTGTTGAAAATCCTAACTTACCAAAATTAGTCTGTAACTCTGCAACTTGTTGTGCAGTAAAGAATGTGGAACGACCTAACTCTTGTGCTGTATTGCTTAATTTCTTAAAATCTATATCAGATGCACCAGTAATTGCTCTAACTTTAGCCATTTGAAATTCAAAATCTCTAAATGTCCTAATAGAACTTGATATAACCTTATTAATAGTTGCAAAAGCAGCAGAAACAGCAAGTGCTTTAGTAGCCATCTTTGTTAATTCCTTCTGAAGTTTACCTGTTTTTTTAGTTGCTTTTTCTGTATTCTTACTTAGTCCAACTAATTCCTTATCACCTTTTACTACTACCTGAACTACAATTTTCTCTGTATTTGCCATTATATATTATATATTAAAATGCTTTTTGAACATTTATTGTTGGATTATTTTTTTTTATATTATCTGCTATCATACTCGCTACATCTTTACCAATAGATGGTGCTAATTTCTTTGCTACTTCTTTACTAAACTTATTTGCTACATATCCTGCAAAGTTTGTTCTTCTAACTCTGTTTCCTGCTTCATAAGTTATATAACGTTGCCTCATATTGTTA
>Ga0206125_10005873_pt1 | contig 10170 bp, 8 predicted proteins | sample Helgoland_Spring_4_FD_148598 | JGI IMG/M metagenome (GOLD analysis project Ga0206125, IMG submission 148598) | Pelagic subsurface seawater microbial communities from Kabeltonne, Helgoland, North Sea - Helgoland_Spring_Bloom_20160331_1 | ecosystem: Environmental > Aquatic > Marine > Epipelagic ...
AGCGGTCCAACTGCTCCACACTATTATAAAGCGCCTCAGGTTCGGCCATATCGAAGCGCGCCTTCACACCTTCATCCCCAACCCACCAAGCACATTCACCGGAAGTGCTACGATCACCTTGGACCTGCAATGGCTCGGCGCGCACCTCAGCAACCAGTCCAGAATCACGCTCGGACACCAAGAGTGGCCAAGTGGCATCCGGAGTCTGAGCGGGATCAAAATTACTTGGATCGGACGAAGAAACCAGCCAATCCATCGGAGCAGTGGCTGTGAGATCCGTCGCATCCCATACGACTGTATGATGTTCCAGAGAACTGTCGCTATTGGCGACGAGTTCACCAGTCGATGTGACACGTTGGTCTGGCCCGGCTGCGACCTGTAAACGACCGACTGCCAGCTGTAGCCCTAACAGTGCATTCTGCCTAGCAAGCAATTGCTCCTTACTCTGCACTGCAACACTGGTTTCCACACGCACCAAGGTCGTGATACTGAGCAACAGCAACAACACAAAGGCCATCAGGCTCAACGCAATCACCAAGGCAAACCCTTGGTTCGGTAACAAGGCACTAGAGCGAACGACGCGCTTCGAACGAAGCATTGAATTCGAAGAAACTAGAGGGATAGCTTTCATAGTGGGTAGAAAAAAGATCATGAAATTCGCGCTCCTCGATGCTTTGATACCACTTGCGTGTATTTGAGCATCCAATAGTGAGAAGCGCGATTTCTGAGCACACGCGAAGCGCATGCTTTGAAAGAAGATTAGGTGATGCTCTCAGTCTATCAGAGTTCACACGTCCCTGCATTACGGAGGGCGGTAAAAGTGTTGCTCAAACAGTATCAACGACAAACAACGCGGCGATGCAGGATATCTCCCAATAAATAAGGGTCCATTCAAACGAATGGACCCTTATGTGATAGCCGTTAAACGAATCGACGTGGAAAGCTTACTGCACCGAAACGCGAACTTCATCGAGATAAACGTCGTCACCATTACCGCTCGCATCGCAACGGAAACGGATACGAGTCTGATCTGTCAGTGTCGCACCTGTGATACTCACTGACTCATATTTAATTTCACCATTATTGAAGTCAGTGCCAACCGTCCACGCCTGCACCGTTGTATAGCTCACTCCTCCATCTGTAGAAATCTGTAACCAGAAGTCCTCATTCGCGTTGAAGTTAATCACCTGATAAGCGAATTCGACGATGATTTCAGAGTAAGCACTCAACGCAAGGTCAGCAGTAGTGGCAACCGATGTGTTGGTGTTGTCTCTGAGGTTCACAGCATTGCTACCCTGAACCGCGTAAGAGCCCCCAGTATACAGAATACAGTCGGAACCTCCGTCAGTCCAATTCCCCATCCCAGCTTCGAAGTCGTCGTAGAGTATCTCAGTGGGAGTAGGTAACGCATCCACTGTGATATTTAACGTCGCATTGACCGCAAAAGAGCCATCACTCGCACTGACACTGAAACTATTCGCACCGACATCACCTGCACCAGGCGTGCCAGACAACGTGCCATCGGATGCGACGCTCAACCATGTCGGACCGTAGACTTTGGCGTAAGCCACCGCACCTTCTTCATCAGTAGCAAGACCCGACAAACTGCCAGCATAGGCGGACCCTTCAGTGGCATTACTCGCATTGATCGAATCGGCACTCCAAATCGGTGCATCGTTCACCGCAGTGACGTTCAGTTTAATAGTCGTTGTGACTGCCGCGTTCACACCGTCACTGGCACTGACAAGCAAGGTTGCAGTGCCAACTTCGGATGCTCCCGGATTTCCTGTCACTATGCCATTGGCAGAGACCGAAACCCACGAATCACCAGAGACTTTAGCATATGTAAGTGCATCACCTTCTGTGTCACTCGCAGCCCAAGTAAGACTGGCGCTATAAGCGACATCTTCAGTGCCACCTGCAATCCAGACAGGATCTCCACTCCAAACTGGAGGATTGTTCACAGCTAGTGCGACTGTAATATTAAGCACTGCATTTACCGAAACGGTGCCATCACTCGCACTGACGGTAAAGCTATTGAGCCCAACATCAGAAGCGACAGGCGTGCCCGACAGCGAACCATCGCTTGCAACAGATAACCATGCTGGACCAGATACTAGACCATAAGTAATCACATCACCATCCACGTCAAACGCCGTGCCTAGGATTGAGTCCGCATAAGCGAAATCGACTTCGGCATTCGATGCCGCGAACGAAGTATTCGTAAAAACCGGCGCATCATTCACGCCTGCGACTGTTAGATTCATGGTCGCTTCGACTGCTGAATTAATACCATCAGAAACACTGACGACAAAGACACCCGCACCTACATCCACTTGTGTCGGTGTGCCCGAAATTTTACCAGTATTCGAAATCGTTGCCCAGGCTGGCCCTGAAACTTTACTAAAGCTCAAGGCATCACCTTCCGCATCCGACACACGCCATGACAAGTATGAAGTATAGCTGACACCCTCTGTCGCTGAGGTCTGATTAAATGGATCGGCACTCCAAGTCGGCGCACTTCCCAACACCAGTTCAATCGCGCCAATCTCTGCTTGATTAATGATCGAATTACCAAAGAAATCGTCTGTTACGCTAAGGCCAATCAGAAGCCCCAATGGATCGCCTGGCAGCGCATTGATCGCAACACTCTGATCTACGACCGGCGAATTGTATGCAGTCACATAGTCCTCCGCAAGCAAGCCGCCTTTATTCACAAAAGAGGGATCGCCAATAATCGGAGACGTATCGCCGAACGGCAGATGCACGGGAATACTGTCTGCGTTCTCATACACATTGTTTTCCCACACGACCGAATCGATCATACTCTGCCCATAGTTAGTCGTCCACGAGCCATTGACCTTCCAGCCTCTAATCACATTCGCAACTGGCCCATCGATGTAGAAAATATTATTACTGATCAACAAACCGAGTGCACTTCCATGTATAGTAAAGTGACTCGTTTGACCGGCCTTAACATACATCGTGTTATTATAAATATAGGTATCGAATGGGCCACTATAGTCGTTTGGCACACCATCCTTCGCGCCGACAAATCCACTAACAAACACTAGGCGCCCCTCAGAGTTATTTGCAATAGTGCCTTGATCGATGATACCCTCTTCGCGCCAACCATCATTAATGCTCACGTTATATCGATAAGCACTGTTATAATTATTGCCAAGAATTTCGATAAACCCACCCGCGTTGTTCACGCTCAAGTTATACTGAACCACGACATCTTTATTGCCGAAGTCGATATGCACACCGCAGCTATCTTCGCGCCCGACAGCATTCATAAATGTATTACCTTCGATCAGCACACGCTCACAGGTCCATGGCCAAATACCACTACCACGCCCATGCATACGAGGATCTAGGTATGAACCAGTGCCGTCTGTGAGGTTGCCGATGACATTCAGATCCGTGCAGCGACTGGGCTGTATCCCCGGACCGCCGACATCAATGATCTGATTATTATTCAAATCAATGACATCGACTCGGCTTGCGAAAATCGCGGTATAGCCAATCTCCGAAATGGTGCAGTCCTCGATCAATACATTCTGCACGGGATAATTAGAAGTCGCATTTCCAGTGCCTGCCAGATGCACCCCATAGCCTTTGTATGTGGTCGGATTACAGCCCTCACTGGCGACATCTAACTCAGGATAAATGTCGTGAATATTCAAATTATTCAGCGTAATCCCATCGACTGGATTGCCCCAAAGCACTTTGACATATACACCACTTCGCAAAGTGGCATCGGAACCATCGACGGTGACGCCACCGTCGGCAACAAGCTCCAGGTCACGCACCTCGATGTGACTACTACCTTCCAAATACACACCTGCGACATAGCCAGCCGCGTCAATGATAGGCGCCGCACCCGCATCATAGGATGCAATGACAATGGGCAATGCGGCAGAGCCACTATCGCCATCCAAATGTATGTTTCCAGTAAACGTCTCTCCGCATTTCAACAGAAACTCATCTGCCCAACGAACGTCGAAGTATTTGCCTTAGAGAGCGTTCGCCAGGCTTCAACGGGAGTCATGCCAGTATTGGCATCGTTCCCTAAGGTTGTATCAAAGTAGTAATCGATCGCAAATACCGAATTGCATGCCATCAAAAGTGGCAATGCGCATCCAGCAGTCTTTACTGTGAGTATATCAAACAGCTTCGTCATAGTGGGGGTTTCTATTTTGCAGCGCCTGTGAACTAACGATACCGAAATATAGACAAATCATAGAAGCTTGGAGTATGGAGTAGATATCCTCTCTGGCATATGGATCCCAGAGAGAACAAGGTTTATGGTATGCGTAGACGCTGTTTCCAGCGATCAATTGCACGCTACAACTACACCCTACCTCAGTAAATGCGGTCAACCTCCGCCTAGTTCGCCGAAGGATCTAAATTGTGCGCGAACAAGTCAGCAACATGCCTACAGCCATTAATTACCTCACCTTATAGACGATAAACCTAGCAGCCAAAAACGAATCCACGTGCCCTCACACTTCATCGATACAGACGTGACTCGCATACGCCTCTAATTGAACAGTCCCTTGCAATACTTGATCGGTTGCTAAATCACGTAAGCGCAAGCATCCGAGGCTTATCGTTTGAGCATCGCGTTTATAATTAAACAAGAAGGTCACACTCCCCTGATTCGAAGCGCGCTGACGTAGCACGACGCCTTCAGGCAATTCTGCAATCGCTTGCGTCGGCAAGTCATGCGCATTGAGCACCTGATGATAGAATGCATTCAAACCACAATCTCCTAGCTTAGCGCCGATATAATAGGCAGCGCCTGCCCCCGACTGCTTACAGGTAATAATCGGCGAGCCACTATAAAACTCTGACGCTGTGCGCGCCAGCACTTCAGCGCTATCAGCATGCAGGACTTCGACGATATCCTTCGCAGCTTCCGGATAGGCCTCGCCTGATGCGCTGGCGATTAAAACTTCCGTTTCATCATGTAGGTAATCCACTTCCTCGTTCCAAATTCCAAACGTCTCCCGCAAGCCCGCGCCGGGGAAGCCGCCAAGATGGCAGCGATTCATCTCGTCTACATAGCCCGTCAAATAACTGCCAACCAAGATCCCGCCTTGATCGACAAAAGCCTGCAAACGTGCGCCGAGCGTATCGGACACCATATAGAGCGTGGGTATTACCAGCACTTTATAATCGGTAAACTCTGACTGCGCCGAAAGCACATCCACCGACTGCCCTGCAACCGTCAACGCACGATAATGCGCTTGGCAGGCCTCGGTATAAATGTCCGACGGATACGGATGCACTGCTTCCGCTTTCTTTGGCCCACAAGACGCATTGAGTGCCCAGCGGCTTTCCCAATCATACACGATTGCAACATCGCCCTTTGGCAAATCTTGCTGACACAGAGACTCCAGCGACGCTAATTCACTGCCAACCGCAGAGCATTCTTGATACACACGTCCACGATCACTACCTTCATGATCGACCACCGCACCGTGGTATTTTTCAAAACCGCCACGCCCTTTGCGCCACTGGAAATAATGAATCGTATCGGCACCATTGGCCACCGCTTGCAGCACTTCCTGACGATGCACGCCTGCGCGCTTCAACTTATTGATCTGCCCCCAGTTGACCGAACTTGGTGAACACTCCAACAACATCCACGGCTTACCGCCGCTCATGCCACGCATCAAACTATGGATAAAATCCGACGCGATCGATTGCTGCCAAGTCTGCTCTCTGTCATCCGGCATCGGATACAGGTCATTCGAAATCACATCCAAATGCTCCGACCACTGCCAGTAATTGGTGCCCTCATGTGTGCCCATAAAATTGGTAGTGCACGGCACATGTGGCGTCAACTCGCGCAGCGGCTCCATTTCATTGCGAAAAAAGGACACATGCTGATCATTAGTAAAACGCAACCAGTCCAAACTGAGACCATCAATGCTCTCATCAAAAGTCGGCACTTGGCTCCAGTCCGTAAAGGTATGATTCCAGAAGTTCGACCACCAAGCTTCGTTCAGAGCTTCAAGGGTTTGATACTTCGCCTTGAGCCACTTCTGAAAGCCAGCTAGGCAGGAATCACAATGACACTCACCACTAAACTCATTGCCCACATGCCACAGCGCCAACGCGGGATGATTCTGATAACGCTCAGCGAGTGCGCGATTCATTTGCGCGGTCTTCGCACGATACACCGACGAACTCATGCAGTGATTATGGCGGCCACCGGATCGATCACGAATGCCGTCCTGATTCACGCGGCGCACCTCCGGATATTTCTCCGACAGCCACATCGGCTTACTGCCACTCGGTGTCGCTAAGAAGACAAGCATCCCCTCCTGCGCGAATCGATCCATTACGCGATCCAACCACTCAAAGGTATAGCGTCCTTCTTCAGGCTCTAGGGCTGTCCAACCGAAGATACCCACCGAGGCAGACGTCACGCCAGTCTGCTTCATCAATTCAATATCACGCTCTAAGATCTCCGGCGCATGTTGCCATTGGTCCGGATTATAGTCTGCGCCATAAAAGAGTTTCGATTGCTTTGGGATGCCTGCTTTAGGTGTGACCATGATAGATGTGACAATAGAATAAAAAATAAAGAGAGCCGCAGCATCGAACCACTGCGGGGATTCACTAACCACTATGGCGCTTCAGTCGCAACGATTGCGATATTATCGACACGAAATCCGGCCGCAGTCTCGCCATCAATTCCGACCTCGATACGAAATGCAGCCGTCTCACCACCGTCGAGAATCAAATCGTCCATTTCCTCCAATGGCACATCACCATCGTGCCACGTATATGCCTGTAGATGCAATTTACCAGAGGGGACAAAGCCAGGCCATGGTTTCGACTCCAAATCGCTCCTACCAGACAGGTGTGACACTTGCACCCATGTCTCTCCGATCACGCCATATAAGAGCTTACAATCGAAATGAATGGATTCGAGCGTCAGAGGCTTATCCGTCAAATTTGTCACCATAAAATCAAGACGCGCTAATTGCTGAGCGGAGCCATCCGAACTTAGCATCACCGAGGATTCGGACGTAGGCGTCGACTTCAAGTTATACTTACGCCCATACTTCAACTCAGTCATTTTCGAATTCTCAGGGACGACTTCCTTGCCACCTCCAGCGCCACCGATTCGATTGTTTACGACGACATTGCCCATTCGCCCTTCGAGGCCAGTGGCCACATAATCAGGCGCTTCATTGGTAACTGCTTCACCCATCGTTTCAAAACTATGCCAACTGATAACAACGGTTCCGGCATAGCTGATCGAGGTGAACGAGAGAGAGAGTAGAAGGACTTTAAGAGAGCGCATAATAATAGAGGAGAGGAGTATGATCTATCAAGAGAGCACAGCGTATCAACGTGGCTACTTGATGACAATTAACCCGACCACACACACACATGACAAGGTTATCAAATCAATCTACGATTCCACGAACACTTTAGCCAAAACCGATAACACGCGACAGCCCAGGCGCAACGTTGACTCTGCAATGGACAAGAGTGTCGCTGTTCCTTTTTTAGTCAGGAGACTTAAAAGATTCGACTGAAGCAGACGTTTCCAGTGTTCCACATCAACACCCTGAAAAGAGTGCCATTACCGACAGTCAACCAGACACGAAAAAGGGGCAGCTCCCGAAAGAACTGCCCCTACCCTATATAACCCTAATGTAAAATACTAACGACGGCGACGTATCATCACCGAAGTCAAAGCAAGCATACCAGCAAGTAGCGCGTATGTGCTTGGTTCAGGAACGGCAGTTGCCTGAAAGTATCGAGTTTGCGACGATTGAAAACCGCCATTAGCAGCATCTAATAGTTCTGCATAATATCCAACACCAGTGACGCCAGTCATATCAATAGCGGCCACAGCACCAACTGTTCCAGTGCCATTTACACCACTTTGCACAGTGAAGTCATTCCAGATCAAAGTCGATGCAGTTATAGGTGATCCGTTAGCAGCGAAGAAGCCAGCCATTGACGTTGCATCACTCACATAGGTAGATGCGCCCTTTTGTATGACAAACCGCCAACTAGCAGTGGCAGCCCCAAACGCTAGAGTCTCAATGGAAAGTGTATCCAGTTCAACGCTCGCCGTGTCCCACAAGACCATCCCTGAGTATAAAGAAGTAGTATTATGTGCAAAAAATATTCGATCACCATCCGCATTATTCGCAATTTTTCTTGAATTAAATGCACTGTTCACGCCACCAAAAATCGGTGTTTTTCCAGCGGCAGAACTGTAATAACTCGCGCCCACTGTTGGATTCACAGCAGTTGAAAAGGTAGTGCCCATTGTCATGTTTTGATCGGCAGTCACAATGTTATTATCTCCGCCAATTGCGCCCCATTCGACGATGGTGGACTGCGCACTTGCAGAGGAAGCCAGCCCGAGAGCCAGCATGGATAGTAGGGTTTTGTTTATCTTTTTCATATCTTATAGATTTAGTTAGATTTACTGAGGTTAATAATGCATGCAAAAGGGAGTCACTCCGCTTTGATAAAGCCAACAAGTGCCTCATTTCCAAGCAGATCAAGCACGTTCGGCGAATCTGCAATCTCGCGAACATTTTTAACATTCCAGCGAACATTCGTCCCCAAACAACGAGATAACCAATGCTCAGTAATGTGGATAAATATTTCAGTCAGCCAACACGCGCAGCCTAATACGACTACCCCCACAGACACGAAAAAAGGGCACCTCCCCTAAGAGATGCCCCTAACCCGATATAACCCTAATGAAAAATATTAGCTGTCACTTCGACAGGCTCAGGGTCTAACTGACGACGGCGGATCATTACCGAAGTCAAGGCAAGCATGCCCGCATGTAACGCGTAGGTGCTTGATTCAGGAACGACACGAAGCGTGTCCACATCAACAGTGAAATGATCTGCAAAGTTACTGTTGCATTGCTTAAAAGCACCAGAAGTAAGAACCACCTTGGTTCCATTCTGTTTCAAACGAAGAACCATACCCTGCAATTGTTAATCCGAAGCTACGACTCACGCCATCAGCGAAGTTCACATTGCCTTGAGTCTTAATCAGCTGATCTGCACCATTCCCCGTCCATGTGTAGGTGGTTGCACTTGCAGTCGAAGCCAGCCCGAGAGCCAGCAGAGTGAGTCGGGTCGTATTTGCCTTTTTCATATCTTATAGATTTGGTTGGATCTCCGGGGCTTAATAATAAGCCTGCCTGTGATGAGCTCGTCGAAGAGTGAAGACCTGCGGGTGGGTTCAACATATCGTGCTAGGTTTGGCTCATGCTCGGCAGCTGACGCGCAAGGAAACACCCTCCAAGGAGATCCCCCACGTGTTTTATTTATTAAGTCAACGGTAGTGTGCCAATGCCCCGCCCACGCGCACATTAACATCCAAACATTCAAATTTGTTTCCAGAATCGTCAAAACAAAGAGATGTCTTGATCACAGCGGAACCGAACCGCTAAAGACGGCATACAACACAGCCCCTTCGAGTCATACGGAATCCGCGATCTGGGCGATCCCACTCAAACCTTGAACTCACAAATTTGCCTCCCCCCATTCGCTGCCCATGTAGCGCCCGACCTCATGCATCTGATAAAACACACCACCGCCCTACTTTACGCGATTTCACTGTCAATCGCTGCCTCGACTGCATCCGCTCAACAAGCGGGCTCCAGCTTACCGAATGTCGTGTTCATCTTTGCCGACGATCTCGGTGTGGGCGATGTCGCCTTTTACCACGAGTATTACATCAATCAAGGGCTGGTCTCGCAGGGCCACACCAATTACCAAAATAATACGATCCCGGAGACAGTCATCCCGACCCCAAATCTGGATAGTATCTGTGGCGGTGGTATGATATTTACCGATGCACAACTGCCCGCGTCGCTCTGTGCACCGAATCGTTTCTGTGTGCAAACCGGCAACAATACCATCCGCTCGCGCGACTTCGGCAGTTGGACCGCGACCGGCACGTCAGCATTTGTCTACGGCAATACCCAGACGGACCGCGTCAGCAATCCACACAGAACCGCAGGCGACGTCATGCAAGCTGCAGGCTATCGCACCGGCTACATTGGCAAGATGCACTTGGGCAGCGATTATAAGGACTCGAATGGCGACATCATTCGCCCCGGCAATGACTTGCACTTGATCGATTACAGCCGGAAGTTCG
>Ga0206125_10005880_pt1 | contig 10158 bp, 21 predicted proteins | sample Helgoland_Spring_4_FD_148598 | JGI IMG/M metagenome (GOLD analysis project Ga0206125, IMG submission 148598) | Pelagic subsurface seawater microbial communities from Kabeltonne, Helgoland, North Sea - Helgoland_Spring_Bloom_20160331_1 | ecosystem: Environmental > Aquatic > Marine > Epipelagic ...
AAACTCCAGAAGTTAAAGAGTGGGATATGGTAGATCTGTTTTGGATTACTCGTGAAAAACCAAACACATTAACCGCAGGAGGTTTATGGTTTAAAGAAAAGAAAAAAGAATACCAGTACATGGTGTACAATGGCGAAATAGGAGATGATAAGTTTCCTGATATTGAATGGCTCCGTGAAAACATTGGCAAAAAATTCATTGTAAAGTTTGACCCTGAAGATATGAGCCTTGTGTACTTATACGAGCAAACTCCTTTAGGCTTAAGATTTGTAAAAGCCGCTGAAACCAAAGTACTAGTACATAGAAATAAACAAGAGCAAGAAGATTGGGAGGCAGGCTTTATTGCACAGGTTGATAAAGAAAACAAACGCCTACGTGTAGAAGGATATAATAAAATGGAACGCATTTTAGAAATGCACGGAGCATCTGCAGAACAACAAGGTTTTCACAGACCTAAAATTTCGGGTATCAAAAGCACCTACCAGAAAAAAGCAAAGCAAACCAATATTGGTCAAATTCAAAAAGAGATATCGAATACAACAGAGCTTGAAGAAATTCAAGACGAATACAGTAAATATTAAATATTAACAGAGCCCCGAAAATTCCCTGAGAAGAAATAAAAACGGAGCTCATTAAAATCAGGTTCAAAGTTATGGACACAAACACAAAAAAACAAATTCAATTACACCTACAAAATTATGTAAGTAGGTACGACAGTCAGAACCAAGCGGCAAACACACTTCAAAACGTGTCGTCTGGTACCATTTCCCAAATTTCAAACAACAAATGGGACAAGATTAATGACAAGATGTGGAAAAACATCGCATCGCAAATAGGCTTTAATAAAAACGCCTGGGAAACGGTAGAAACCAATGTGTACAAAGAGGTTACAAGGTACCTAACAGATGCACAAGAAAATTCCTTAGTAATGGCATACACGGGCGAAGCAGGAACGGGTAAATCTCATGCGGCTAAAGAGTATGTAAAAAACAACCCTAAAGCCTATTTGTTAAGTTGCAATGAATACTGGCAAAAGAAAGACTTTTTAATTGAGCTACTTACAGCCATGGGGCGTGATGCTTCTGGAATGAGTGTTACCGAAATGATGCGAGAGGTTGAGAGCAGATTAAAATCTACTTTTTGCGCACTTATCATCTTAGACGAAGCAGATAAATTATCAGACCAGGTACTGTATTTCTTTATCACACTTTATAACAAGCTAGAAGATCATTGTGGTATTGTAATGTGTGCCACAGATCACTTATCCAAACGGATAAAAAGAGGAATTGTTTTAAACCGAAAAGGCTACAAAGAAATACTGTCTCGGTTAGGCAGAAAATTCATTGAGTTAGACGAGCCAGACATTACAGATGTTACGCAAATTTGCCATGCAAACGGCGTAAAATCAATCGCAGTTATCAAACGAATTTACAATGATTGTGAGAACGACATGCGAAGAGTAAAGCGAAAAGTACATGCAGAATTGAAAAGAGCAGAGGAACTAATTACAAACGATTAAAGAGCAATAAAATGGCGTTTAAACGTGCTGTCTCAGTAGACCAGATTTTAAAGAAAAAGTTCAAAGAAATGAGTTTTGAGGGGAAATGGGAAAAATCATTCGGTATTCCAGAAATGTCTGGAGTTTGGATTGTATGGGGACATTCGGGAAACGGCAAAACCAATTTTGCATTGCAATTAGCTAGATACCTTACAACATTCGGAAAGGTTGTGTACAACACTCTTGAAGAGGGCGCACGAAAGTCTTTTGCATTAGCTGTTCAACGATCTAACATGAAGTCGGTAAAAAGCAAATTTTCAATTTTAGATAGAGAACCGTTCGAAGATCTAAAAGATAGGTTACGAGCACACAAAAGCCCACATGTAATCATTATTGATTCCCTTCAATACTTAGACCTAAAAAAATGTGAATACACAAGCCTAAAAGAAGAGTTTCCAGACAAGCTATTCATTTTTATTTCACATGCAGAGGGGAAACATCCAAAAGGATCTTTGGCAGGGTTTGTAAGATACGATGCCGATGTTAAAATTTGGATACAGGGCTATAAGGCAATTATAACGTCAAGATTCGGAGGCGGTGAAGATTATATCATTTGGGATCTTGGAGTAGCAGATTATTGGGGAGATATAAATTAGAAATTATGAAAAACAAGATAGTTGAAATTTTAAATATGACAGAGCTGAATTATCAAAGAACGGTAATTCAAACCTATATAGACTGGTGCAATATGCATGCAATGTCTACGGGGCACTTACAATTAATGCTGATAAATAAAGGCATGTGTAACTGGTTTGTACGTGAGTACAACAAGCAAGAAGAATTGTTTTTATTCGAGGCAGAAAAACGACAAAATAAGGTGTTGCAACATGAAATTGACGATCTATACGATATGTTCACGACTAAAATTATTAATTATCCGAGGCCTATCATGTTCGATACTATAATAGCGGCTAAAAGGAATATATCACTTTCCTATACTGAAGAGTTAACAAATACGAACTATTTATTGAATTAATATGCAATTTAAAACACATCCCATTTTAGAAGAACTTCAATTAAATGAAGATGGTACTATTGTTATTTACAAGGGAAAGGAATTGAACGTAAAAAGCTACCAAAAGCAAGGAAGAGACAATTACCCTTATAAGGTGGTTAGCTTTAGAAATAAGACACACAGGTTATCAAAATTAATTTGTGAGTGTTGGCATGGAATGCGAGAAAACAGAATGCAAACGACTCGCAGAAAAGACCACAACCCCCACAATGATCATTACACAAATTTATACTGGGGATCCAGTAACAATGTTACTAAAAAAAGAAAAAGAGGAAAGCACTCAAAAATTAAAGAAGCCGATATACAGGATATTTTAGACCGCTTAGAGAAAAACGAGCCTTTGGCATCCATAGCGGCAGATTATGATACTTCAGACATGTCTATCCATAGAATTAAGAAAAAATATTTAACAGATAAGTGGCAAATTCTAAAAAGAGAAATAGTAAAAGCTCACGATGGCCATGGTCGCCGTTTGGCATTTGCAAAGTATTTGACTTTTAATTCAGTTTCGGAAGCAATAGACACTTTGGGAAAAAAGCAATTTATCAATAAATGCAATGAGCTGATGATATGAAAAAACTAGAAACCCAAATAGCAGAGCTTCAAATATGGCTCCGGAGAAATACAGGATCTAATAATTTCCTAGAGAAAAAAAGAACATATGAAAAGCTACAAGTCCAACTAAAACAAAAACAAATCAATGAGCAGTTCCCAACCGTATAAGCCCTTAGACATGTCCTCAGACATTATCACAGCTATAAGTTTTAGCAGATTAAACAAGAACATCTTAACACGTGGCCAATGCATAGCGTTGCACCAATGGGAAAGGCAGGGAGTTGAGCCGCTACAAACCACTAAGGAAAAATTTAATGAAATAAGAAATCTCATTAAAGAAATAAGGTGGAAACGCCCAGAAATTAAATGGGATAACGGAGTACAATGGTACTATGAAAAGGACTTGGGAAAGTGGATAGAATTAGATGAAATCAATAATTAAAATCAATATTATGTCAGACACACTAAAATTAACACCAGAAGAAAAAAGAGCCCTTTTAGAGCAATTAAAGGCTGAAGAGAAAGCAGAAAAGCAAAAAGCCAAAGAAACCAAACAATCCTTTAAACAATTATCGGGTGAGTTTGTAGATAGAAACATTGACAACCTAATAGATCATAAAAACTTTACAGAGCATAAAATCTTAAGCCTGTTCGATGATTATAAGGTTATCAAAGATTTAAAGCAGCAGATCTATGGAGAAAAAAATCAAGACAGCCATACATCTACCTTAGAAGATGGTTCTGCAAGTATTACCATAGGTCACAGCGTGTCAATTAAGTTTGATGGTACCGAAAGCGCAGGAGTAGAAAAAATAAAAAATTACATAGGCACTTTGTCAAGTAATGACGCTAACTCTAAAAAGCTAATGAAGATGGTAAATACTTTGTTAAAGCCATCTGCAAAAACACAAATGCTAAACCCTTCTAATATAATTCAGTTAAACGGTTTGCGTGATGAGTTTAATTCAGATGAATTTAATGAAGGACTAGATATCATTTTTGAAGCGCAGATACGTACACAAAACTCAATGTATGTAAGCGGTTGGAAATTTATTGACGACAATGGGATACCTAAAAAATTATATTTCAGGTTCTCAGTTTAAAAACATCGGCATGAGAAAAACGTACAAGAAAAAAAGTCAGAAAGCGACAATTAAAGAAACGAATGAGTTTGCGAATAACACGCAATACCATAAGGGAAAAGGTCTTAGAGCTTTGGAAAAAGCGAAGGAGGTGGAAGCTCACCAATTAAGTGAGGGTAAAAAATGGGTAAAGTTAGAAAACGGAGCAATGGTACTACGATGAGCGAAATACTAAAACAGCAAATAAAAATAATACATGCCATTATGCCAACTGAGATTAAGGCAGATAAAATGGCAAAGGCAGAACTTGTAAGTCAGTTCACCGAAGATGAAACCAAAAGATCTACCAAGGATCTAAGTTGGAGCCAAGCCAATTTTTTAATTATCAGTTTGGGAGGTTCTCCAATCATACCCAACAGAAGCTATTTATTGTTTGATGCCAAGAAAAGATCACACATGTATATTTTAAGCCTAGCACAGCAATACGGTTGGACAAAATACCATAACGGCAGATGGATTGCCGATATGGATGCAGTTGGTACCTGGTTACAAACAAAACGATGTCCTGTAAACAAACCTCTTGTATATATGAGTAATAACGAATTAAGTAACATCATCATCGCACTAGAAAATATGGTGCGTTGGAAAAACCAAAAAGCATGAAACACATAATGATCGACATCGAAACGATGGGAACCAAACCAGGAGCAATTATTTTAAGCGTTGCGGCTGTAGAGTTTGATTTGTCAACAGGAAAAACAGGACTGGTATTTCATCAGACAATAGATCCTGAAAGTTCACAAAAGGCAGGAATGAAATTAGATTTTGATACCGTTGTCTGGTGGATAAAACAAGGCAAAGAAGCTCAAAAAGTAATTGTTGAGAATACTGGAAATAAGCTAGAAAAGGTACTAACCAAATTAGCAGACTGGATAAAAGATTATTGTGATGAAAACGTGTATGTATGGGGAAACTCGGCAAGGTTTGATTTAGGGCTGTTACAGGCAGCTTATGAAGTTTTTGAAATGGATATACCATGGAATCATTACAACGAGCTTGACGTGCGTACAATTGCCTCATTCGGGAGAGAAATTAAAGATAATATGGCTTTTGAGGGCGTAAAACATAATCCACTTGATGATTGTTACCACCAAATTAAATATTGCTCAGAAATCTACAAACAAAAAATCAAAGCATAATGGCATTAACGATAGATAAAACCATTGAGAAATTACAATTTCTGAAAGACCACAACAACATCTCTGGAGATACGGAGCTACGAATGGGAATGCTCGGCAATCCCACCTTTGAGGCAGACGGTGTGTATTACGATAAAATGGATAATGAAGTAGTAGTTCACTAATGAAATTAGAAATATACATAACCAACGATGGACTAATTGCGGTAGATCTTGTATTACAACAAATGTACAATCCAAATTTACCGCTTACCGAAATGCAAAAAGTTTACAAGTCTATTGGTTTTGATTTGGCAGAGATATTTGAGAAGAAAAGAAAAAGCCAGATAAAAAAAGCCAGTTTGTTCACTCAAAAAAAGAAAGTAAAAGTATCATTAAAATACTATCAAGCATGGGCATTAAAAGCATTGCTTTTAGATATGATTGAGTTTTTAGAATCTCCCTATCAAAAAGCCTGTGTACAGACAGTTATCAACCAACTAGATCAAAAGTTAATATGAAAAATTATTTGGTTACACATAAAAAAACGAAAAAGACAATGCTGTTTAAATACTCTGTAAAAGGTATTTTAGCAGAGTTTAAAATCAATTTCAGTCCAACTAAAGGCTTCATTGATTATATACAGCCACTATTTCCATTTACCGAACCACAGGTAAAAGAATTCAATCCCAAAGAATTTAGAACACAGCTTTTAGAGCTCGACCTTTCCTTTAAAGTTTTTTGGGACACCTACGCATACAAAAAAGGAGATAAAGCAAAAGCAGAAAAGTTTTGGAATCTCCTTACCGATGTGGAAAAGGCAAAAGCCTTGGCATACATACCAACTTACAGAAATGATTGTTTGACCAACAACACCGCATTTCTATACCCAGAAAGATATTTAGGACGTAAAATATTTAATAATGAATAGCACAAGGGCTTTTCGTGAAGTTAGTTAGGGGTAGCTAATGGAACGGGAAGCCTTTTTTGTTGAAAAAACGAAAACAAATTACAAGAAACAATATCTAGAAAACAAAGCATGAAACCACCATATAAAAGCCAGTAATAACATAGAATAACTGCAAATCCTCTCAGGATTTTAAATGCGTATTAACATTTAAAATCTTAAAAAATGAGAGAAGAATTTTATTACATCAGAGTTAGTACAGAAAGTCAAAATGTAGACATGCAGTTAGATCGAGTAAAGTTACTTGGCGCAAAAGAAGAAAACATTTTTGTAGACAAGGATTCAGGCAAAAATGATGATCGAAAAGAATTACAAAGGCTACTAAGCAAGCTAAGGAAAGGTGACAAAGTTGTTTTTTATGATCTGACAAGATTAGGGAGAAATTTAAAATACCTAATAACATTAGTAGAGCATTTTTACGAAACTGGAATAGACTTTCAGGACTTGTCAAATCCGTTCATTAACACAGAGAGTACTAGAACGGCAGAGGGTGAATTGATCTTTATGATTTTTGGAGCTCTTGGCCAGTACTTCAGAAAAGCGAGTAACGAAAAAGTAAAAGCAGGATTAGCCTCTGCAAGAGCTCGAGGGAAAGTTGGAGGACGACCAAAGGGAATAAGTGAGAAATTAAAAGAGAAAGCGTCATTGGCGGTCATAATGCATAAGAATCCAGATGTTTCAATAAAAGACATCATGAAAGCCCTACAGATGTCGCAGGGGTCAGTTTATAGATGCTTTGAACACGAGAATTATGATTACAGAAAGCAACACAAAAATAGAGGCAACAAAAACGCAGCATACAAGCTGAAAATTAAGAAGAAATAATAATCAAGCCACCCACCACGGTGGGTGGTAATTTTAAACTGTAATAAAATGGATGTAGAATTTTTAAAAGATTACGAAGAAAGTAATGGTTTTGAGTTTTCAGAATCAGAAAAGAACTACATGGTAAAGCAAGATTACTGTTGTGATACATGTGGAAATAGCTTTAAAGATTATAACGATGATTTTAGAGTGATTGATGATGAGGATAGACTGATTTGTTATGATTGTTATGATCAAGATTTCAATACGGAATGTGGAGTTTGTAGACAAACTTTTGAAAAACCAACTTTAGAAGATCACTACATATATATAAATTCTAAACTAGCAATTGAATCAAAATTGGAAACAGGTATTTATAAAGTCAAATCATACCCATTCTATTATGGGTCAATTCTAAGCGGATTTGATGCTTTTTTTAATTCTAGTTTAGAGTTGGTTAAAGATTTAGATATAGAAAAATCTAAAAAATTGGTTGAAAGCTTTTTTCACAGAGAAGAATGCTCTTCAGGAGATATATGTGAAACATGTGTAAATGAATGGCGGACAGTTCCTAGATTATATTATAAAAACAAACATCTGAATGAAATTTTCAAAAACCAAAGTGGAATTCATTCGGTTATAACTAAAAAAGGGATTATTAAAAACGGATTATCATTTTAATTGTAAATACTCAAATATGCCTAAAGGACATTTCACACCACTAACATTGGACCAAGAACAAATTATAAAAGACAAGTACCTTTTAGTTCCAGTTAAATCACTTGCAGATGAAATCGGTAGTACCTATGGCGTAATAATGAGGCGTTTGAAAAAATGGGGATTAGAGATTCCTAAAGATGTAGTTATTAGAAATAAAAACCTAAGCTATTATCAAAAAGGAAGTATTCCTGGGAATAAAGGGAGAAAGCAATCTGAATACATGTCTAAAGAAGCGATTGAAAAAACAAGAGCTTCACGCTTTCAAAAAGGACACGAACCACACAATACAAAATACAACGGACACGAAAGAATCACTAAAGAGGGTTACATAGAAATAAGAATAAAGAAAGGAGAATACAGATTAAAGCATTTGTATAACTGGGAGCAAATAAACGGAAAACTACCAAAGAATCATTGTTTGAGTTGTGTAGATGGTAATAAACAAAACACGGACCCAAATAACTGGAAAATAATTTCAAGAGCAGAAAACATGTACAAGAACTCGATACATGCTTTTCCCGAAGAAATAATTCCTTCAATGGTTTTAATAAATAAAATAACTAACAAATTAAATACTTTAGAAGATGGCACAAAATAAACTAACAGATCTGAACAATCACTTATTTGCTCAATTAGAAAGATTGGGAGATGAAGAATTAAGCCAGGAACAATTAAAACAAGAAATGGATAGAGCAAAATCAATTAACGGAGTAGCTAAAAATATTATTGACAACGCAAAAGTAGCTTTGGAAGGAGCTCAGTTCACTTATTCAAGTATTCCTGGAGATAAAGAAGTACCAGAACAATTTAAATTGAACCAATAAATATAACGAACATGAATATTTTAGAAGTAGTGTACCAAATTTGCCTAAACAACATAGCCGTAAATTTTCAGTACAAAAAGAAATCAGATTATAAATCATGCTACACCATTGGAGATTTAAAAATTTGGGTAAGCGCTAAAAAAGTTGAAGGAGAATATGAGTTTAGAGTTACAACCGATAGGCTCACACTAAAAGTACACCAGATCACCATGGTTTACTCAGCCGTAATACTTGCATTCAATAGCCATGAATTAAATAGACCAACCGCAAAGGAAATTTTAAACAAATAACGTATGTCAAAAGCTTGGGAAGGTGGTAGTCCACATAAAAAAACTTCAAATATCACAACATATCATTTAGAAATGTTAAGGACAGAGCCTATAATTCTTCCTCCAATATTTACGAATACTGAACGTTTTGTGGATGAAAATCATTGGTCAGAAGGATTAGTTTTAAGTTTAAAAACTTATATAGCAACCCGAAAAAAAGGAGAAAAAACAATTGATTTTTATCCTCCAAGGCAATCCTTTTGGGATTATATATTAGGTCGAAAACCTAAAAAATATACGGTTAAAATTGTGGCTAAGGATGTTTTAAAAAATCCGCCTGCCACTAGGGATAATGTAATTCGGATTTACGAAATAGACACCATAGCTAATACTAATTAAAATGAAACAACCAAAATTTCCAATCGAATCTAAAAAAAATGATGACTTGATGGCTACTTTTCATAAAGAATATAATGGGATTTATGAAAAAATATTAAAAGAGCAATCCCAAAAGAAAGAAGAAATTGTTAGAAAACGACTTAAAGATCTAGGTATAGAGTTTGATTTAGAGGAGGAAAAACGTAGACGTTTTAAAAGATTGATTATTGAAACCAATCATAGTAGTGAAACCTTATATTTTAATGATGGCTCAGAGGAAGGAATTAGAGTAGTAACATTTACAAGGTCTCCCCCTGTTTGGGATACTGAGTGTTATAAAGTAACTTGGGAAGAAACATATTATTAATTTTCCCTATATTTATACCAGAACTCAAACGAGTTTCTTTTTCATAGCAATTTTTTAAGCCACTCACTCGAGTGGCTTTTTTGTTTTGAAAATTCACCCTTGACACGAACGCAAAGTTGTATTATTTTTGTGTAACCCAATGTCCTATGTCAGCAAATCCAGAAACTAAAAGAAAGTACAATGATATTCGAAAAGAGTATCATGAAGTATGGCAAAAAAAGACCTACAAAGGCGTGCTTATGTATTCTCAAAAGTACATAGAGCAAAAACTAGCCGAAAAATTTTATCTAAAGCCTAAAACCATAGAGAACATTTTGTAAGCTTCCCTTAATTAGAACTGTTTGATTTTCCAAATATATACTTTTTTACGTTTTAAAATAAATTGGTTTATCTTCATTATAAATATTTAAACCAATCTATTTTAAAATGAGCCCAGCGGCAG
>Ga0206125_10005882_pt1 | contig 10157 bp, 8 predicted proteins | sample Helgoland_Spring_4_FD_148598 | JGI IMG/M metagenome (GOLD analysis project Ga0206125, IMG submission 148598) | Pelagic subsurface seawater microbial communities from Kabeltonne, Helgoland, North Sea - Helgoland_Spring_Bloom_20160331_1 | ecosystem: Environmental > Aquatic > Marine > Epipelagic ...
AATGAACATATATTAGTTCTTTCATTATCAGTAAAGTGCGCTGTTAATAGGTCATGGTCTTTCATTCTTTTACTCCACAGTGTTTAGTGCATTGTTTCAATGTTTTATTGGGATCATCCCATGATTCAGGTAACGTTTTAGTAAACCATTCATGAGATAGTATTGTTTCAATGTCATTATTAAATACATTTAATTCGTCTTTTACTTCGTTATATTTTTTAAATATTTCTTGTTTTTCTTCCAGCTGGATGGTACCGCCGCCGGTGACGATGGCTTCGCCGTTTGCAAATAGTTTTTGAGTCTGTGTTTGAACTAAATAGCAACACGGATATACTTGCCCATTAAAATTTTGCAAATATTTATTTTTTACTTTCCATTCACATATAATCTTCATGCTATTTTAATCTCTCTTTATCCAGATATTGCGCTCGATGTTGATAGCGCACGAGCTCTTTAGGTCCTTGATCGCCTTGGCCGTCGGCTTTACGTCTATTTCCCTCTGCGGCGTCACGATGTACCCATACTTTTTTCTTTTGATTCCAGTCTTTGAATCTCACTTTCAGTAATGGTTCCGATTTATCCTCAACTTCTTCTAATCTATACTGTTTTCCATTATATGTATACGGAAATACTTTTCCGCCTGTATCAAATTGAAACCTATTAGATAGAATTCCTGTCCATTTATGAGCACCATATGCTTTACTTAATTCTTGAATATCTTTAAGGTATGGTTCACTGTGCTTAAATCTGACCGTAAATACTTTTGGCTGAGCTCTTGTTTGACTAAACGACTCCATATTATTAAGTATCTTTTGTAAATCTGTTTTACGCCTATACAATTCATGCATCTCTTGTGTAGATCCGTCAATACAAAATTGTACAGCTAAACGATGACCACCTACAACGCCTAAATTAAACCACCATTCTTCATCTCTTATAGATCCATTAGTGCTCATATTAACCCAAACTCCATGAGATGTAATATATTCTATTATTTCAAATATATCTTTGTTCATAACAGGATCGCCCCATGAACCACAGATATCCATCTGTTTATATAAGTACATCTTGTGGGGAGGATAAACCTTTTTAAATTGTTCAATACTCCAATTAACTAATGGTAACCAGTCAGCTTTATCAAGTCCATTAGGATTTGTTCTATGGCATTGTGGACAACCAGCATTACAAAATGTAGATATTTCTAAGAATACATCTAATTTTTTTAGTTTATACATTACGTTTTGCCTATAATCATAAATCTTGTATAGTCGTCTAAATATAACTCTCCGGCATAATATACTTCTTTTAACATTGGACTGATATATTCTTTGAAATCATCTAAAGATTTCGAGCAATTGATATGGGTTGGGTGATCAAAATAATCATTACTTTGTAATACTACTGTTTTATTAGGATTATAAAACAAAATAGAATCAACGTCGTCTGTGTGTATATGCTCTATACTTGTACTAATAAAAACTCTTTTCTTATGTTTCTTATGCCAATGAAGAGGTACAGATTTGCCCCAAGGATCAGTACCCCAGTTATCTTCTTTACCATACTTATCATAATAGTTTTCATTCACCATATCAATAACTTCATGCGTAATTTCAGGAAACATTTTTTTTGCTATAGCAATCGCATTTTCATCTATATCGGTATTTACGATGCTTTTATCTGGAAATTTAAGTTTCAACAAATATCCGAGTAAACCATACCAGCCTCCACCGATAACAATAGTATCTAATTCAGTTGCTATGGGTTCCCTTTTACTGTTAATTTGAATGTTACCTTCTGCTATTACACTAGCTAGTGTATCAACTAACCACTGTTTACTCTGTATTTGTTTTTCATCCAGTGAATTAATAATATCCGGAATTCTAAATAGATCTTCATCCTGAGACTGTGTGCTTTGTTCGAAGATTTCTTTTATCATCTTCAATCCACGTTTTAATATCACTTCTTCCATAGTCAACTTCCTCAAAGGTCACAATTGGATTATTCATATAATCATCTTCTAATTGGTATTTATACGACTGAATAAGTTCCGTTGAAAACAGTTCATAGCTGAATCCCTCGTGCTGAATAAACCTATCGATTCCTTTATACTTACGAAGGAAATAGTCTTTCTGTGATCCATTAAAATGATCCCACATCTTATGAATTTCTGGATTATCTGCATCCCAGGTAATAACTGTCGAATTCATTGTGACATCATATCGTGTAGAATAATTGCTATCTGTATTAATAATATCTTTCCATGGACGGCAATCAATCAATGTTAATTTTGACCAGTCAGATGTTTCTATTAATGGAAATGGATTATGTCGTATATAAACATCTAAATCAAAGAATATTGTTTTAGCATGTAAAGGAAAATCCTTATTAAACATAGGTAATTTATTCCACCAGACTTTGAGAGCCGGTTTAGATGGAATATCTATTATGTTTATGTTAGAATCTATACCGGTAGAATCATCAGTATAGCAATAGAAATCATAATCACAGTATTTTTTTAGTGAGCTATATAAAATATTAACATCTTCACTAGGATACTTTGTACCCCACTTAACAAATATTATATTCATTTAATATTTAGTATTGCCTCCGCCTTCTTTTGTGCATTTAGTTAAAATTTCTATTAATGAATTTCCGGTCTTTCCAGTTTTATTTTTCAGTATCTCAATAGCAGCTTCATCTGTATTATTATCAAATAAGAAATTAGCAATTAATACAGAAGTATCTTCAGTTTTACGTAGATGGGCTGTTTTTTTAGATTCATTAAGAAGTTCTTTAATTTTTTCTCTTTCGGCTTGTTTTTGATCTATAAAATGCTGGTTTATTTCTATTTCTTTGAGCATGTCATCTCGTGTTTTTTTTGTGTGCACAATAGCTTCCATCTCATTTGCAAGAGCATCTTTTGTTGCCTGTAATCTTTCGTCAATGATTTTTGTAGCTTTGTGACCTAAAAGAGCTTCACCAGCTTGTTTATGGCTATCTTTAATCCACTCAACAGTCTCTTTTTCTATTGTAGCATGATCCCATCCAGCAGCATGTAATTCTTTGTGTTGTTGATCGCCTGCTTGACAAAATATCTCATAGTTAGCTCTTGCTTTTCCTTCGGCATCATGATCAATAAACAATATGCTTATTGTATCCTGCTCTGGATTTGTATATCTTGCTTGCATAACATTGTCTTTTGTAAGTACGACCATCTTTTTTTCCTATGATATTTGATCTAATTTAAGTCGGTGTGTAGCTATCGTTGCGGCACTACCATCCGGAAATTCTTGTGAACGATAATCATCACCTACTTGTCGAGTTTTATAATTACCACTACCATTTAATTTAGTATTAACCATACCACTACCTTTATTATTACCACTTCCATTTATATTATATGATAATTTTACACCACTAATTTCAGATGCAGTATGTCTTATACCGGCCAATAGTATTGCGTTCCATTCAGATTGTGTATATTGATTTATATTTTTATTAGTATTATCAATATAAAATGGTATTTTGTGAGTAACCGCGGTTGCTGCATCTGTTGAAAATAGATAATAACTTGTAATAGTAGTTGGTTGGTCAACAGTTTCAGGTATTCCGCCTGCAGCATATGCACCAACATTTGCTCTTGTGTCAAGGAAAATGGCATCGCTCGAAGTCAATGTATGTCCTGACAATGATGTTGCTGTATGAATTCTGAATGTTCCAGGTCTGTCAGAACCATCTGCTAATAAGTTAACTGCTGGTGTAAAAAATGTTTCTTCCATTTCAGCATAAGTCATCGCCTGAATATTACCACCATTATTCCAAACCGGAAATGCTATATTATTTGTATCAGATGTCGGACTAGTATTTACTCTTGATTCAGAAATCAAATCATATGTAACAGTAACTGTTTGTGGTTCTTGGGTTGTACCTTCAGCAACAAAAGCCGAACTACTATTTGATACAGCACCAGCAGCTGTTCTTGTATCTGTCATAGAAGCTAATGTACCAGAACCTGATACTTTAGATAATGTTACAGACGGTGAACCGGCGTACAAATTCATAGAATGATTTAATTGCGCTGTTATTTCAGCCGAAGTCATCTCTATTAAATTATTATTGCTATCCGTCAATCGTAGAGGAGCTCTTGCAGTCATATCGTACCCTTATATTTTCATTCTAGTTATATATATCATGATTATTTTATTATGTATTATGCACCAGCACCGTGTATCGTTTTAACAGTTGAACCAGCTGAGTTGATTATGAGTAATGTTGAAAGTGTTTTTAGTTCAGCTGAAGATATTGAGTCATTTGGAAGAACTGGTATCTGAGAGAATGTTACAACACCATTTGAAGCAATTGCCATCGCATCTAAATCACTTGCAGAACCAATCAGACCACCATCTTTAACTACTAAGTCACCGGCAACTTGGAAGTCACCAATCGAACTTAATGTAGCTTTTGCTGTTGCACTTGAAGCAGCAGTTTCTGATACACCAGTTGTAAATACAAGTTTTGTTGCGTTAGCAGATGCAGAGAATGTTCCCTCAGCAATCGCATGTATACCAGCAGCAACTGTTGCACCATCGGTACCATCAGAGTCACCAGCCGCAAACTCAAGTGAAGCAATAACTTCATTTGCAACAATTGCATCTTCTTCAGATTTTAATTGTAAAACAACTGGTAAGTTATCGCCAGTACCAGTATGTGTTATTGTAAGTCCAACATTATGCACGTGAGTCATTGTAACTTCTGAGTTAGTACCAAAATGTATAACCGCACCGTCACTCAACATAATGATATCGTCACCAATAACAGCGTCTAAAACAACTGATAAACCACCATCTGTTTGCAGTGAACCGTCGGTTGTAGAAGTAGCTGCAGTATTATCATCTGTTTTAAGAACACCACTAAATGTACCTGTCGTTGCAGACAATGTACTAGCACCAACGATTGTACCACTCACATCTAAGTTACCATTAACATCAATTAAAGTTGAGTTTAATTCTATCTCGTCATCAGCATTAATGTCTAAATCACCATCTGCCGGTGAACCGATATTAATCGCAGAATCTCTAAATTGAACAACCATCGCTGCATTTAGTAATAGTCCTGTATTATGTACGTGAGTTAATGTAACATCGTCATTTGCACCAAACGAAAGTATAGCACCATCGTGTTGAAGTTCTAAATCTTGTGTTAAGGTAACATCTCCATCTGAACCAATTGAGATTGCATCAACATCAGATGCAGAACCAATAGTACCACCATCTTTGATAATAATATCATCTTTAAATGTTACAATACCGCCAGATGAAATTGTCATTGCATCATTTACAGAAGCAACACCAATCGTACCGCCATCTTTCATCATAAAGTCATCAGCAATTGTTAATAGACCTGCTGAGCTTAATGTCATTTTAGCTGTTGCAGAAGCCGCAGCAGTTTCAGAAACACCGGCTGTAAACACAAGTTTTGTTGCGTTAGCAGATGCAGAGAATGTATCTTCAGCAATCGCATGGATACCAGCAGCAACAGTAGCACCGTCAGTGCCATCAGAATCACCGGCAGCAAATTCGATTGAACCAATGACTTCATTCGCAACAATTGCATCTTCTTCGGATTTTAACTGTAATACGATAGGTGTATTATCACCAGCAGCAGTATGTGTTAGTGTAAGTCCTACGTCATGAACGTGTGTTAATGTAACTTCTGAGTTAGCACCAAAATGTATTGTTGATGCATCACTTAACATAATGATATCGTCACCTATAACCGCATCAAGAGCAACTGATAAACCACCATCTGTTTGTAGCGAACCATCAGTTGTTGATGTAGCTGCAGTAGTATCGTCAGTTTTAAGAATACCACTGAATGTTCCTGCTGCTGCAGCAACAGCCCCGTTAAAGGTTGCATTACCAGAATCTGACCCATCAAGGACTAGAGCAGTGGTATTGCCAACAACAGATAAAATTATATCTTTGTTCGATACGGAACTTTCCATTGTCAGATTTTGTGAGCTGAAGGACACACTACCAATTTGTGTTCCAGCATCTTTAAACCGTATATCTCCACCATCAGCATCAAGTGAAATATCTCCTACAACATCAAGCGTAAAATTACCTGTGTCTGTTATTAACCCGTCTCCTATAACCGTACCACCTCTGGTAATATCACCACCAGCCGCAGTTGTACCAGAAATATCTACATTACCATTAATATCAATTAATGTTGAATTAAGTTCTATTTCATCATCGGCATTTATATCTAAGTCGCCATCTGCCGGTGATCCAATATTAATAGCTGAATCACGAAACTGGACTACCATTGCAGCGTTTAGAAGTAATCCTGTATCTGCAACGTGTGTTAGTGTAACATCTTTATCTGCACCAAAAGTTACTTGAGCAGCATCACTTAGCATGAATAAGTCATCACCAATAACGGCATCGCCAGCTACTGATAAACCACCATCTGTTTGTAGAGAACCGTCTGTTGTTGATGTAGCTGCAGTAGTATCATCTGTTTTAAGAATACCGCTGGCAGTTAAAGCTGCAGTCGATGCGGCACCTGTAATAGTAAAGTTTCTTATACCTGTATAATCTTTATTTGAATCTAGTATAACTGCTTTACTTGCAATTGCATTACCTACAGCAGTGCTACCTAAGTCTAGTGCATTGATCTCACCTACAACAACAGTTGCTCCGTCTAATATATTAAGCTCTTCTGGAGTACTAGAAATTTGTGTAGTAGATACGGCTGCAAGAACCGGTAATGTACCTGATACGTTAGGTAAATTAATTGTTCTATCACCAGTAGCGTCTATAGTTGATAGAGTTGTTTCATGATCATCAGCAGTTGAACCTTCGAACACAACAGCGTTACTTGCATTCATTGTTACAGAGTTTGTAATTGTTTGAGTTCCAGTAACAACCAAGTTTGTTGCACTTAATGTACCGGTACTTGGGTTATATGTTAGGTTTCCGTCTGATTCAAGTCCTAAGTTACCACCATCAGTGTCACCACCAGCAGCAAAGATAATAGCATTATTTTCGTTAGTAGATTCGTTATCTGTAATCGTAACTGCTGTTGCGACTGCAGCAACACCTGAATAACCACTTGAAGTAATTGTACCGAGCGAAGAACCAGCATCTGCAAATGTGATTGTACCACCATCTGCATCAATAGTTACACCACCACTTGAGTTAAGTGTAACAGTTGTACCAGCAAGTTCTGAGGTACCATCAGCAGTAATTGTAATATTAGCGGCAGCAGCTGCATCATCTGTAGTTACAATGCTAAGAGTACCATTTGTTCCAACAGTAAACACAGCAGTATCACTGGACGAACCAGTCATTGTCATAATTTTGCCATTAATAGCAACGTCATCAACTGTCAGAGCTGTTAGAGTACCAAGAGATGTAACATTTGCTTGAGCCGCAGTAGAAAGCGTACCAGCAAGTTCACCAGAAGAACCGTAAATAACTGCTTTACTATTTACAACACTGTTAGCACTTGCTGTATCTAGAAGATTTAATTCAGCAGCAGTTGAAGTAACTGCAGTTGAGTTTAGAACTAATTTACCATCGCCTATTGTTACTTTATCGTTAAAGGCTGCAGAACCAGCATCTGACATATCTAAAGTTAATGCCGTGATACCTGAACCGCCGTCATCGCCTTTGAAGATAATATCTTTATCTTGTACCATTGCTTGAACAACAAAATCACTTGATGAGTTAGTTAATTCACCGTATATAACTGAAGCATCAGCAAGTCTAACAATACCGTCATCAGCATTTAAGATAATATCTCCTGCAACATCTACAGTAAGATCACCAGATGATAGTGCAATTGTAGTACCATCAATATTAAAGTTATCAATGTCTATACCAGCATCTGCTGTAATTTTACCTGCAGATACAATTGTGCCTGAGTTTGTAAAGTTACCAACTACATCAACAGTAGTTGCAGTAAGTTCAATTTCTGTATCAGCCGCAAGATCTAATTGTCCATCAGCAGATGAGTTAATAAACAATGCAGTATCACGGAACTGTATCTTATTAGCTGCAGCTATTGTAGTAGCGGCAGCAATGTTAACCGCGCCGTCAATGTCTACAGCATCTAAGTTAGTTGTACCATCAATGTCTACGTCGCCTGAGATGTCTAGTGCTGTACCTATCAATGTTTGTGTCAGTGTTACCTGACCATTAGAAGCTATAGTTATTGCGTCTACGTCTGATGCAGAGCCAATAGTCTTGCCGTCACCTATTATTATGTCATCAGCAAATGTAGCAATACCAGTAACACCAAGAGTGCTTGCCATATCCACTGCACCATCAATGTCCACAACATCTAGGTTAGTTGTACCATCAATGTCTACGTCACCACTAATATCTAAAGAAGCAGCAGTTATTGAACTAGCTGCTACAACTGTACCAGAAACATCTAAGTTAGCATTGACATCTACTAATGTAGCATTGAGTTCAATCTCATCTGTAGCATTGATATCAAGTACTGTTGCACTCGGAGCACCAATGTTTTGACTTGCATCATTAAATTGTATTACGTTAGTACTGTTTAATAAGATACCAGTATCAGCTACGTGAGTTAAACTAACTTCTGCGTCAGCACCGAATGATAATACCGCAGCATCAGATAATAACTTAACATCATCGCCTGCAACAACATCTTTTGCTACAGATAAACCACCATCTGTTTGTAACGATCCATCAGTTGTAGATGTAGCTTCTGTTGTATCATCAGTTTTAATAATACCTGATGATGTTATAGCAGCAGAAGCAATTGTTCCGATTGTTCCAATATTTTTACTTCCGTCAAGAACTACTGCTTTGTTTGCAGCTGCAGTACCATTTGTGATACCGTCTAGTTTTTCCATTTCAGCTTCGGTTAATACTGCACTACCAATACCGATTGATGTAACAGCAGTTAATGTTCCGGCTAAAGTTGTATTCTGTGAAGCGTCTATTGTCATGGCAGTTGTACCGCCAGTAGCAATCGTTATAACGTCTGAACCAGAAAATGTGATTGAAGTGTTTGAATCCGCATCACCAAAAATAGAGTCTACACCCAAAGTGCCAACATCAGTAATGTTATTTTCACTGAAACTTACTGTACCTGTAACATCTAAGTTACCACCGATAGCTACATTTCCAATAAATTCAGTAGCAGTACCGCCAGTTGCTATTTGCATAACTATTGTGTCTGCATCATTTTTAATTGTTACATCATTAGTTGAACCTTGACCAGTTAATATAAGACCTTCGGCCGATGTATAACCTATTGCGGCATTGTCACCAGCCGCGGTATCAGTCGTAGCTTCTATTGTACCACCAGTAATAATGCCAGTAGTTGTAATTGCTCCGGCACCAACATCGATACTTGTAAACCCAGATGTTATCGATCCAGCATCCAATGCTCCTGTTTGTACAAGGTTAGGCATCGCTGTAATTTCGTCGTCAAGATAAGCGGCTAAATCTGTAACAACAATCTGTTTCATTTTTGAACCAGATGCTCCGCTTACATCATTTAATACTAATTGATCTAAATCTGCTACAGTTGTTGACGATGCAGTTGTTGTTTCGGATACCGCATTTAATAGTCCGTATATTAAGGGGACTGGATCATTTCCTATATATGGCATATTATGTTATCTCCATGATTGTTAGTGCTACTGAAACTTTATCTGCTATACTACAATCTATTTTTAGTATATCAGTGGTTTGAAGAGCGAGTTTATTACCAGATAAAATTTCTAGTGTAGATCCTTCAGGCAGTGGTGCATCCTTTAAAAGAAATACATCAGTATTGGCTGCAGGTGCACCTGAGTTTACCCCTGTTGCTGTATCACTTGATAGCACAACGTCGGTAGTAACAGTTGTTGTATGCACGTTTGTTAATATTAAACCGAGTACAATTGCAGTTGTATCGGCTGGACAGGTATACAATGTTTCGGGTGTACCTGCACTTGCAGGCATAACATCATGCGTTATCACCCTAAAAGTATTTGCCATTATTAATTCCTATCTTGTATTTCTTGGTCTTACAACCTATTTATACGTATTATCCGTTTTATTTATTATTTTTTTTATCCTAAAGCGATCGCCAAAGCAGTTGCATCATCAACTGATGCAGCATCGGCT
>Ga0206125_10005886_pt1 | contig 10149 bp, 8 predicted proteins | sample Helgoland_Spring_4_FD_148598 | JGI IMG/M metagenome (GOLD analysis project Ga0206125, IMG submission 148598) | Pelagic subsurface seawater microbial communities from Kabeltonne, Helgoland, North Sea - Helgoland_Spring_Bloom_20160331_1 | ecosystem: Environmental > Aquatic > Marine > Epipelagic ...
ATAAATAAACAACTTCGTATAAAGGCAGACCGAATTCAGATTCATAAAGTTAATACTACCATTAGTGTTGTATCTCCCGAAATACATAATATATGTAAGCACAATTTACAATACAAAACCGATTTGAAAGTTATGGTAAATAATAAATATATTGAGTTTTTATCAAAATTAAAATTAAAAACAGAATCATTATATAAAATATGCAATTTCACAGGATTAGTTGATATTATGCAGAACCGCGCATACATTGCTTCCAAATACAATTATTGTAAACCTATAATTGAGAATAATGACATTTCATCATTCAAAACAGAATCATTAAGACATCCTTTAGTAGAACAAATAAATACCGATGAGATATACGTTGCTAATGATGTATCCTTAGGAGAAGATAATATTCTATTGTTTGGAACAAACGCAGTTGGAAAGACATGTCTGATTAAATCAATTGGAATTGCTATCATACTCGCGCAATCCGGATTTTATGTACCGGCGCAATCATTTAAATTTACTCCGTATAAAGAATTATTCACACGGATATTAAATTGTGATAATTTATTCAAAGGGTTATCTACATTTACATTAGAAATGAGCGAAATGGCGAACATATTAAAATACGCAACAAAACATAGCTTAGTGTTGGGAGATGAATTATGTTCAGGTACCGAGCTACCGTCAGCAATGTGTATATTTATTTCTGGGCTACAAACATTATCAAAGGAAAGAGTAAGTTTTATATTCGCAACACATTTTCATGAACTATTAGACTTTCCTGAAATTCATCAGATTGGTAAATTGTCTTATAAACATATGAGTATTGAATACGATATTGAAAAAGATTGTATTATTTACGATCGTAAACTTAAAGATGGGTCAGGTGATAAAATTTATGGTTTAGAAGTATGTAAGTCTCTACATTTACCTCATGAATTTATGGAAAACGCATTCAATATTTTGAATAAATATTATAAAAAAGATGTGCTCTTTTACAGTAAATCAAAATACAACACATCAAAAATAAAAAGCATGTGTGAAATATGTAAAGAAAATGAAGGGGTTCATGTACATCATTTGTTATATCAACAGGATGCTAAAAACAAATTTATTAATGAAACTATTAATTCAAGCATACCCATGAATCATACGGCTAACCTTATCAATATATGTGAAGATTGTCATCATCGTATTCACGATAAAGATATACGCATGGTTAAACGCACAACGACAAAAGGTATAATTATTGAGGAAATTTAATCAATACATCTTAAGGTACCATTAAAATATTCTAGGAAACTTAATCAATTACATTACCTTATAGGTTTAAAGTGAATTAAAAAGATATTTTAATATATTAAATTATGAAAAGATTAACAAATTGTGAGGAATATTGTAATTATAAAAATGATCTACACGAATACGACTATTCAAAGCATTCGTTATTTAATTCATATGACGATTTTTCAAATTTAATTCTATACGGACCAAAAGGAATTGGAAAATATACTCAATCGTTACAAATCATTAAAAAATTTAGCGCTTCGAAATTAAAATATGAAAGGAAAATATCATTTGAATTCAACAAAGACGTATACAATATTATGGTAAGTGATGTACATATTGAAGTTGATTTTGAGATGTTAGGATGTCAAAGTAAATTACTATGGCATGAAATATTCACCAGATATGTAGATATTTTAATGTCAAAACCAAATAAATCTGGTATCATTTTATGTAAGAATTTTCATAACGTTCATAGCGAACTACATGATATATTTTATAGTTACATTAATGGATACTATCATAACAAATGTAATGTAAAATATATATTGTTAACTGATAATATATCGTTTATTTGTAATAATATATTGACGCATTTTACTATTCTTTCATTACCAAAACCAACTAAGTCGCGATACCAGTTAGTATTATCAAAAAAATTAAAGACTAATCATGTTAATAATATCAAAAATATGAAATCTGATATAAATGACGCGGATGATCATATTAAATTATGTGATATTTTGATTAGTTATATATATGACATTGATAATTTTGAAATAATTGTATTGCGCGATCATCTTTATAATCTATTAATTTATAATTTGGATATACATACGTGTATATGGTATATAAATGAACAACTTTCTAAAGAGACCACTTATATGAAAAATATAAATAATATAATTCTTAAAACAGTATCATTCCTCAAACTCTATAATAATAATTATAGACCAATATATCATTTAGAGAATTATCTAATTTATCTACTAAATATAATTCATGAAATTAATTGAATATTATTATGATTTGAGATACAATATCATAATAATCATAGACCAATATATCATTTAGAGAATTATTTCATTTATCTATTAAATATAATTCATGAAATTAGATGAATGTTTGGATATAATGAATATTACTGATAAAGAATTCATGGATTATGATTTATTTCATTTGAAAAAACAATATCATAAATTAGCAAAAATACATCATCCAGACAAAGGAGGAGATAATATAAAGTTTCAGCAATTACATGAAGCATATAATGATTTGAATGAAATTCTCATACCTAAAATAAACCATAGTAACATAAACATGGTTAACGCGCAAAAATATATTGATCTATTCTCAGAATTATTAACCAATAAACATATGAATGATGTATTATATAGAAAATGTGTATGTACCATAAACAATATTGTTAAAAATTTTAAGATGTTTTGCGTTGATAAATTATTGTCTAAAAATGAAGAGATTATAATAGAAATAAAACCAACTTTGAATGACATGTTTATAAATAATATATGTAAATACGACTACAAGGATACATTTTTTCTCATTCCTTTATGGCACAATGAAATATATTTTGAATACAATTCACGCGATATTATTTTTATATGTAATCCTATATTGCCCGATAATTATTTAATTGATAAGTATAATTCACTCCATATTATTGAAAAGTTCAAAATGGCTGATATTTACACATTAGAAAATATTAAGATTGAAGTTGACCAATCCATTCTGGAAATACCAGTAAAATCTTTGAAAATTGTAAAATATCAAACTTATACTTTCCATAAAAGAGGATTAAGCGATATAAATATACATGATATTTACAATATTTCTACAAAAATGGATATTGTTGTTCATATTACTATAGAATAGGAGGGGAACTATAGAAGAATATATAGAAGTAGGGAAAAAATATTATAATCAGTATTTACTAATTATGATAAATTTGATGTTTTGTTATTTTATTTTATTTGATGTTTTTATTTTTATTATTATTATTTTTATTTTAATTTGATGTGTTTATTTTGAATGCCTTTATGCTTCAGCAACTGGTGCTACTGTCTTTTTAACAATCTTCTTTACTACTCTCTTTTTCTTAGGAGCTTCAACCACTGGAGATGGAGCCACAAATACAGTCTCTTCCTCCACCACCTCCTCTTCATCGTCACTATCTTCAACAATTGTTGACGTAACAACTACCGAGCCCTCATCATCATCAGCATCGTCAATATCGTCACTAGTAACCTGTTCGTCTAGCTTGGATGATAGTTTAATATGGCATTTACCCTTCAGAGACTGATACGGCTTAGCAACGGTTTGATAAAGCTTCCACGTAACACCAAACTTGCCATTAGCAAACCATAGTCCACCACATTGAAGAATAGATACAACCTTGGATCCTTTAGCAATGAGTGACTGAGGAGTCACGCTACTATCATCGCAGGGGAATAGGCATTGTCCATCAGTATCGTACACTTCACTTCTCCAGGTACCGTCGTAGAAGGGGACTCGTGCGTCAATCGATGGAGGCTTACCGTTAGGTTCACCAGTACTCTTATCCTTAGGATACTTGATTTTAGAGCTGAATAGCACTTCAATCATATCAGATGACATCTTGGGCTTACCAAACCACTCTTTGGAATTTACTACAGCATCAGCACGAATTTTGTCCTCAAACGCAGTCATGTTTGCCAAAAACGCAGTCTGGTCCACATTTTCCTCAAATTCGGGATTGTGAAATTGAAGCGTCATGTTGAACTTCTCATTACCCTCCCAATCTTTGATCCCCCACTGCATCATAGCAGGACACTCAATATACAAAGCCTTGTTTGACTTTGAATTAAGAATGCCAATGCTTTTTCCGCCAGAAGCATTCATTTTAGGAGCGCTATATTTGAAATCATTCGCGCTAAAGTTTACACCGTCAATAATAATAGGATTACTCATTGTTAATATACTTAGCATTACGTCTTTATACTGTTTCAATTTTTTATTTAATTGATTTTAATTAATTTAAATTATTTTTATTTGCATCATATCGTATAAGTAATTAGTGCATAAAGATTATTAAATATAATTATATATATAGAAGGTATATGAGACATCGCAGTAATTCATACGGTCGTAAAAAACTAAAGGTGAATGACGATTGTTTCACTATTTTAAATAAAGATAAATACATTCAATTTCTAGATTATGATTACAATGTGAAACAATTAAAATGTATATTAAAATCATACAATTTGAAATCGTCTGGAAATAAAAATGAACTGATGTCTAGAATATATAAATTTATGAAGGAAACATATTTTTCAGTTATAATCCAAAAATATTTCCGACGCCACATACTTACTACATTTTATTCTGTTCAAAATAGATTGCGCTCTAACAAACATATCGAATACAATAATACAACTGACTTTTACTCATTAGAAGAAATCTCGGAAATAAATCCATTATATCTATACACTTATAAGGACGAGGATAATTTTAATTATGTGTTTAAAATATCATCATTAATTAGTTATTTTGATAAAAATAACCATGAAAATCCTTATAATCGTAACGCATTTACATCACAGATTATAAATGATATAAATATCATTAAACGTATATATAAATTATATTCTAATATATGCGAAATAGATGATGATATTGGTCCAGTTTTAACCAGGAAGCAACAATATACTCTACGATTAACAGAAATATTTCACACGATAGACAGTCTAGGAAATTATTCTGATATCAATTGGATATTGAATTTATCAAAAAGGGATATTGTCGTACTTATAAGACAGTTATATGATTTATGGAGTTATCGTGCACAACTAACAGAAGAGATGAAGAGAGAAATTTGTCCACCTAATGGAAGACCATTTTATGGAGTGAATATATCTGCTCTTACTCGCCAACAAGATCATATATATCTTTTAGAAACATGTATTACTATTTTTTCAAATATGTTAAATACTACAGCAACCCAGTCAAATAAATCACTAGCAGCACTTTATATTCTCTCTGCTTTGACTATAGTAAGTCCAAATGCTGCGGATACAATGCCATGGTTATACCAATCCATATCTCCTAATATCACCTAATATAACTATAATATCACTATAATCATCAAAATTCCAATATATAACTTTTTTATTTTTTTATGATATTTTCCACTGAAAAAAATAAAAAAAAAATCAAAATATTGTAATTAAGTAAATATTTTGAAGAATAAATCTCTCTTTTTTTCAAAAAAGTTGGTTGTTAGCATAACGCTCTTATTTCAAATTTCAAATAAACTTATTGTTACCATAACTTTTTTATTTTTTTTAGTCTTTTTCTGAAAAAAATATTTAGGAGAATTTTAATATAGCATTTATATATGAAAAATGCTATAAATAATTCTCCAAAATTCTCCTTTAAATTTTATTGTGAAAATTGTGACTATGGATGTACTAAAAAAGGAGACTATAGAAAACATATTAACAGCTTAAAACATAATGCTAATTTATGCTATGAAAATGCTAACGAAAATTCTCCAAAACAGCAATCGTTGGTTTGTTTTTGTGGAAAAACATACAAACATCAGTCTAGTTTTTCTAGACATAAAGTCCAATGTAAAATTAACAATATTGATCATAATATAAATAATATAGACGAATCGACAACCAATAAAGATTTAATGAATTATTTATTAAAGGAAAATTCAGAAATGAAACAAATGATGATAGAAATGTGTAAAAGTATACCGAATGTACATAATACAACCACCACTAATATTAATAATATTAATAATAATCAAAAAATAAATATTAATATATTTTTAAATGAAGAATGCAAAGACGCATTAAACATGACGGAATTTATTGAATCTATTCAATTAACTATTGAAGATATTGCGAAAATTGGTGAACTGGGTCAGACTAAAGGTATGTCCAATATTTTAATAAATAAATTAAACAATTTAGATGTACTGAAACGACCGCTTCATTGTAGCGATATAAAAAAAGAAATAATTTATATTAAAGACGAAGATAAATGGGAGGAAGAAAAAGCAGGTAACCCAAAATTAAAACATGCACTTGATGAGATCACTAAACAGAGTATAAATGCCCTCCCTGATATGAACCAAGAACCAGATGATTATTTAAAAACTATTAGTGAAGTGTTAAGAGATCCTAGAGAAGATAGAAAGATAATCTCTAAAATAGCCAAAGAAATATATTTACAATAGTTCAATTAAGATAATTATATATCGTTACAAATTCCTAAAAATTCCTAAAAATCATAAATATTCTTAAATATTCCTAAATATTCCTAAATATTCATTTTTCTAACGTAATGTGATGCCATTTCTGTATGACATAGTGGTTAATTTATTATATTACAATATAAATGACTTAAAAAAATAGCGTCATAGAATAGTATAATGGCTCGTGTAACCAAAACCAAAACCCCTGTGACTTCTGCCCCCGTTGAAACCCCTAAAAAAACTGCGTCTAAAAAGGCGTCTGCCCCCGCCCCTGTTGTTGAGGTCGCCCCTGTTGTTGTTGAGGCTGTTGCCCCCGTTGCTGTTGAGGTAGCTGCCGAACAGAAACCTGATGAGACCGATGCGTTAACTGAACAATTTACTGACTTCATGTCTAAACTTCAACAAGTAGGAAGTGTGTTCTCTTCACTCAAGTCTGATTTCCGCAGCCTCGAGAAGGTATGCGTTCGCCAATTTAAACAAGCCAAACGTCTTAGCACCAAACGTTCCAAAGCTAAAGGCAACCGTCAACCTTCCGGTTTTGTGAAACCCACACTTGTATCAAACGAGCTTGCTAGCTTCCTCGGCAAGCCTTCCGGTTGCGAAATGGCTCGCACTGAAGTAACTCGCGAGATCAACAAGTACATTCGCGCGAAGAACCTTCAAGATCCTGCCAACGGTCGCCATATCATCCCTGATGCGGCTCTTACTACTCTTCTTTCACTAAAGCCTTCTGATGAGCTCACTTATTTCAACCTCCAAAAATACATGTCTCCTCACTTCCCCAAGTCTGGAGCCGCTGCTGCTGCTGCCGCTGCCGCCGCCGCCACCGTATCCGCATCTGTTTAAATCAAATAATAACATTCAATACTCATAAATATGGTATAGTTATTTGGTAATCATTTTTGTAATCATATTAAATTACTATATAATTTAACATGAACATACATAACAAATAGTATTGGCATTAGTCAATATCGTAAATGGATAATCTTACACTTTTTGAATGATCGTTATATACTATATCGGGATCTTGAATATGTAGATAACCCGATTTAATCAATTTAAAAAAATGTACAAATGATACTTTCTTTGTATTAAATTTAATTATATTATTACTGTTATTACTGTTATTAATATGACAGAAATCAATGAATTTATTCAAATCCTGCATTATGATCGTTTTTAAAACGAAATAAGAAAAAACACTCGTATTTTCTTTATAAAAGGAATTTCGTTTATATACAGAAATTTTATCATTTAAGTATAAATCACTATATTTTAAACCCATATATTTTAATACTTTTTTCATCTGATTATAAGAGAACGCACATTCATGTGAATATAGTGTACGAAACACTGTTGTGAAATTCTTAAAATCATTTTTTTCTTTGAAGAACGCATGGAACGCACTATTGATGATAATTGCCCAGGTTTCACAATAAGATTCAAATGGATTTATATCGGTATTAATAGGAAATATATTAAATATATCCTGGTTTAGCTTATCGTGATTTACATGACTAAACTCTAACCCAAACGCATGTATACATTCATGTATTAACACTTTAAACCATTCTTCTTTTCTAAAAATAACAATGGTGTTATTCTCTTTACATCCACCATATGTATACCCTGAATTTATTTCTACTGGACCCAATATGTAATTACTCGGACGTAATACTTTTTTTTCATTAGATAAAAATATCTTAATATCTAATGTAGCACTACATATAATACTACGCGAATCATCTGAAAAGTTTGATATATAGTCTAATAATAGTATTATTATCTTAATATACTCGTCAAACTTTTTATTATATGCGCGGGAAATGAATTTAACGTTGAATGTTCTTTGGTATATTGCGAACTCATAACAGGTAACATGGTTAAGGTTATTACGAATATTATCCTTAATATTTTCTGGAAAAAAATGAGATTTATCATTAATATTATCATTAATATTATCAACAGTGGTGTATTTTGATTTTTTTATTATCGCTTCATAATTATTTATATTTTTATTCTGTCTCTTCATAAAGAGAAAAAGTGCTTCAAATATGAAGTAGAATTTGTATTTAATGATATATGATTGCTTAATGACACATTAGAAATAATTTTATCGCTTATTTTACAGACACTCATAATATATTATTCTTATTATAACATATTATAATATTATTGGGATATTATTGTTGGGATATTATTGTTGGGATATTGTTGTTGGGATATTGTTGTTGGGATATTGTTGTTGGGATATTGTTGTTTACGATTACTATTTTTATTTGGTCATCACCTACTTCTTTGCTAACACTTTTTTAATAATATCCAATATATCCATATGCTTAAATATTACTTTGCTTGTTATATTTTTGTTTACCTTTTTATCCATGTTTCGAACAATATTAATATTATCATAAATGGATTCCCACGATTCACTCAATCTCAATTTATCTAATGTACCAGTAACTAAAACAAATATATTTTCACTATATTCAATACACGGATTTGTCTCAGGTGTATCCATTTTACCACATTCTAATAGTTTATCTTGCATCATGAAAATTAACTTCATGATATGATCAATATTTAGAATATCAAATTTAATCAATTCACTATAAAACTTACTAATTGTACGAACCTGTTCATTTAAACGATTCGCTTTACAGAATCCATCATAATCGGATTCCGGATTCACAATCTGAATATTTAAGAATTTATCCATATGATTATTATATTCATCAATACAATGATCCCTGAAAGAAGGATGTATAATACAAATATCATTATATAAACGGGCATATAATGGCACGTTATAAGCCTGATTAGAAGCTATTTCATATATATTCCGCGTGACATCACGAAAAGATATTTTCTCAGTTTCTTCCATATTTCCAATTAGATCGAGTAATTGAGATTTTAGTTTTTCATATGTTTTTTCTCCACTTATTTTATTTAATACAGTTTGAATTTCTTCTAAAATATTTTTATCCTTTTTAATATACGACGAAGCACCATTATCAAATGATTCTTCAGAATCATGGTTTTTTCTTTTCCTTTTCGTAAAGGAAGGTGTCTTAATATAACTAGGAGATCCAACTTCATGTACAATTGAACTTATAATATTTAATACTGAATCGGATATTTTAAATGTTATATGCTTATTACGAATAACGTCTATTTCCTTTCGTGTATAACGAATCATTTATCTATTACTATTTTAATTTTAGGTTTAAATCAATTTTAATATATATTTTTATAATATTTTTATAATATTTTTATAATAATATTACCTATATATAAGTTAATATGGATGGTATTATAGGTGGTATTATAGGTGGTAATATAGGGGGTAATATAGGGGGTAATATCAGAATATTTAAATATTATCTGATTCCTGTAATTCTAATTATCATTATCGCAATGTATTATTTTAAATACTATATCTATAGAGAAGGCGGACTTTTCAAAAAGGCGAGGAAAGGAATAAAAAAAACAACGAAATCCACAGGTAAACGAGTAACAAAAACAACGAAATCCGCCGGTAAAGTAGTAGACAATACCGCAAAAAAAACAGCAGACGACCTGGCGAAAAAAGCAGCAGATGC
>Ga0206125_10005893_pt1 | contig 10137 bp, 12 predicted proteins | sample Helgoland_Spring_4_FD_148598 | JGI IMG/M metagenome (GOLD analysis project Ga0206125, IMG submission 148598) | Pelagic subsurface seawater microbial communities from Kabeltonne, Helgoland, North Sea - Helgoland_Spring_Bloom_20160331_1 | ecosystem: Environmental > Aquatic > Marine > Epipelagic ...
ATATAATTTGGCAAGGAGATTGGCGTGCGACACTTGCGAGATGATACTGTGTTGATCTTGGACGGTGAAGTTCGTGTGTATCGCCGCGAACGTAGTCGTAGATGGCAGGCTGCATTCAGCATTGATGGTAAGCCCATACGCATCAGTACGGGGAAGAAAGATTTCAATGAAGCCAAAGAAATCGCCCGCGATACCTACCTAGAATATAAGTTCAGACATAAGAATGATCTGCCTGTGATCACTAAGAAGTTCGCAGATGTAGCGCGGCTGGCAATTGCTGATATGCGCAAGCAGTTGGACGCTGGATTGGGCAAGAAAGTCTATGCTGATTACATCGTGTGTATTGAACGTTACCTCATTCCTTACTTTGGCGCGCAGTATGTAACCTCTATAGATTATGAGAAGGTGCAGAGCTTTTATGAGTGGCGCAGAGCAAAGATGGGCAGGGAGCCTAAAGCAAGCACGCTCAACACACACAACTCTGCAATGAATCGCGTGTTTGATGAAGCGGTGGCAAGGGGCTTTCTCGCACATAAGAATGTGCCAATGCTTGTGAACAAAGGTGAGAAAAGCGAACGGCGTCCAGATTTTACGCGCGAAGAATACGCAACCATGATCCGCAAACTGCCGCATTGGATCAAACATGGTAAGGCGGGCAAACCCACCGACATGCGATATCTCATGCGGGATTATGTGCTCATATTGGCCAACACTGGGATGCGGCACGGAACAGAAGCACTTAACCTAAATTGGAAACACATCACGCTGTTTGAAGAAAATGATCTTCAATATTTGGAGATGAGTGTGTCTGGGAAGACGGGCAGGCGAGATATCATCTGCCGCAGTGGTACGATCAATTACCTCAAGCGTATCCACGAGCGTGCAGAAGACCTCAATCACATGAGCTTCGAGCAGCTTCTAAAAGAGCGTGTGGATCTACCAGTGTTCAGACTGCCCGATGGGACTGTAAGCAAGAATCTCCACCAAACCTTCCGCGCATTTATGAAAGAAAGTGGTCTGATCAAATGCCCACGTACGGGGCTTAATCGAACGCTATATAGCCTGCGCCACACCTACGCGACATTCGCGCTGCTGAACGATGGTATGGATATACATGCTCTCGCCATACAGATGGGTACCAGCATCGGCATGATTGAGCGCCACTACAGCCACCTGACACCACGGCTCAAGAAAGACATGCTGACTGGTAAGAGATATGAACTAACTCGAGAAGAGTATTTGGAAAATATTAAAGGATTATAAGATGAACGAAATAGATACGGGTGTAAGCAAATTATTGCGCGCAATGCAAAATGCGATGGATTGGAAGATTGAAGAAGACGGAGAAGATTGGACTGACGACGAAGAAGCGTGGTCTGAATTTTTTCAAGACTTATCTGAGAGCGTTGCATGCGGTTACGCTGGTAATATTAGTACAGATATAATTGACGAAGTGGTTGCTAAAAGTTTGGAGGAACCAAAAGTTCGTGAGACGTGGCGAGAGGATATTTTAAAGGAGGCTCAACTAATTCAAGAACGATGGGCATTGGAAGATGATGATGCTACCTAACAATTGGGTGTAGTGCACAGAATTATGTCATTACGATTACAATAGCTCCACCGCTTCCTTCAACTGCTCTGCATTCACATCAATGTATCTCTGGGTGGTCGAAATATGCGAATGCCCCGCAAGCTCTGCCAATAACCTTACTCCAACACCTTTGTTGGCGAGCTTGGTGATGTAGGTGCGCCGCCCTGAATGACTGGAGGCATCTCTAAGACCACAGGCTTTGTAGATATCGAGGAACAGCTGGCACATGGTGTTTGCTGAGAAATGTCCGCCCTTTTGACTGGGAAAGAGTGGCATATTTTCTCTGTGCCTGACGATACTGGCTTGGTATTCTTTGAGGGCGCGCTTGAGTTTGCTTCCAATGTACACAGTGCGTGTTCTGCCCCCTTTGCTTTGTGTTGCGCGCAGTGTGAATTGATCTCGCACAGTACCTTGCTCATCATAAACATCTGCGTATTTAAGAGCAGCGATCTCAATGGCGCGCAGGCCAGCATAAAAGCTGGTAAGTATGATTGTCTCATCTCTCAGTGGATGACGTCTACTACGGCAATAGTGTAATACGCGACGCAGTTGGGCATCTGTCAGTGTTTGAGCTTGGCGCATGAGTGAACCCTCGCATAATATAAGCTTTTCTATGCTTTTATTATAAAGTCTGAGGTATTGGTTGGACGACCGAAATCTGCCCCAAAATGATCTTCAATGATATCAGTGGGATACGCGAAAACATCATAGAAAGCATATTCTATGAGATTTTGTGCGCTGTCGTGCTTCTGATACAAAACTCTTGTAACTGCGTGTGTGATTTATAAATCAGGCGCAGAAAAGACAGTGTGAGTGAGTGCAATGAAGGCAAGTTCAGATTTTGAGCTTTTTGTGCAAAACCTTGAAACGCATGAAAAGCCATCAAGGCTATTAAGACGTAAAGTTATAGAGCTGGGTGGAACCTGGCACGATATGGACGTGACAGCACTATTTGAAATCCACTTTATGGGTGTTGCGGCCTCCGGATGGGGTGCAGAAGATGCGACGCAGAATTGGATTAAGGCTGCAAAGGCATCTTTATCTATCGACAGTCACCACAAGGCTGCTTATTCAGATATGAGTGGGTTTGTAGCTCAATTGGTTAGAGCAGAGCGCTCATAACGCTTTGGTTGGGGGTTCAAGTCCCTCCAGACCTACCAGTAAAAACGCTATCGCATGAGCCGATGGATATCTGCTGACTTCGCCGCCCCAGGCTTATACTTTGGCTGGGGCTTTAAAGCCTGCGCAATGGCATCATCCAACTCACTGGCCTGCGTAGCTGCAATGAGCTCAGACAGCACTCCTTTGAGATCCGAGATCGCTTCCACAAATATTGCATTATGAACGCCATCTACAGATAAGATGCGCGTGCCATATTTGACCTGAAGGTAATAGCCCCTGCCGCGCTCAAAGAACCACGGACGGATGATGTGCTGCTTTTGAACAAGTACACGTTTACCGTGATTGTTCTGCATCCACTTTGGACGCGTGACTGTATACTGCTCACCCTTTAAGTAATGCTCTAAAACCTTCTGCTGCTCTTCGAGCTTTACGATGAGTTTTTGGCGCCGTGCTGTGATCTCACTCTCACGCCGATTGCGCTCTATGGTTTTAAAAGTGAGGGTTTTGAAAGATGCCATAGCCTGTCCAAACAACTTTCTTTCAGTTTACTTTCTGAGGCTTGGTTTGGACGACCGAAAAGAAACCATTTTTGTCGGCTTTTTTGCGCACATTGATAAATATATGTGCAGGCAAGACTTAGGCTTATACAAATGGGATAAAGGTTGGCGCGCCGAATGGAATTGCGCTGTGGTGATGTACTTTGAAAACGTCAGCATAAAACGAACTGCCCGTTGTTCGTCTTCTTTGTACTACCCTGCTGCTGGCAGGATGCCTTAAACGCAATCCCACTGGAGAGACATCCTTTTATCCTGAAACATCGGAAGTGATATGACGTTTGCAAAGTCGGAATGGTTGAGATGGAACGCCATCTAAAAAGTGAAGCGGATGACAACCTCGTAAGAGACCCGCTATCGTGTAGGAGTGCCTGGCTGTTTGGGTCCTATGCGTGCGTGAACGCTGGTAATAGAGATGATCGCAAAACCTGCTCTTCCAATTTGGTTCAGTAAAATAGCCTGACAGGCGACATGCAAACTCATGTATAACTGTTGAAATCAACGCCTAAATAGGCGTTGATCTGACTGCTCTTTGCAATCTCGAAATAATCAATTCGAAGACATCAAGCGAAGCGCAAGCTGAGCTGTCGTAGATGCGGAGCAGATGCGAGTGAGAGTTACGATTTAGATGTAAAATCTAACCCATATTTAATTTTAAGAGTGTTTCTTAGGATATGTTCTAAGTCCGAACTTGGATTATTGTTCAGCATGGATATCAGTTTGTTAATTTCTGTATTTGTTTGCTCGATTTCCGAAATTAACTCAACGTGTACATTACTAAGATCGCGTTCAATTTTATCCCATCGATAATTGTTCCATAGCCAATCAAGAACATTTTCTAAAAGATCTTCTGAGCAGTCAGGACTTTCTGCCTCAAGCTGCCATCCAACCTCGTTAGAGTAATAACCTCTAAACGTTTTGCCATTACTGCTTATTTGATACAGGCAATCATATATTTGATACTTCTCTACAAACTCTGCTTTTTGAAGATGGATGCTATCAATCATTGTGAACACCCCCCAACTGCTGGCTAAAGCTGCACTGCTCCTGCCTGGTCTCAATCACTGTATCCTCCAGCCAATCCATCATTTTGCGCCCTGAATTCTCAAAGCCTTCTAGAAGACCACGGGTTTGCTGTTTGGTCAGCTCAATGCCTTCCGTGGCAAGGATCGCCTGTGCAAGTGGCACCCACTGCCCAATGGTTGGGTAGGTGATCTTGAGACAACGACAGCGATCTTGAAGCGGCTGATCAACAGCGTGCAAATTGTTTGTGGTGCAGACGATAATCCCCATGCTGTAGCGATCCACGAAAGCACGCAGCTTTTGCTGCATAGCTGTTGAGAACTGATCGATCTCATCTATGACAACGCAGCCCATTGGGGCTCCTGCCATAATCTGCCAGTTCCAAGTTGTGAGGATGGGATCAAAGCTCTCATGCTCGTAAGTCTTAGCGTGGACGGGGTCTGCAAAGACGCCTTGCGCCTCAATTCCAAGTCTCGCCTGCTGAAGCAAACGTGCCGTCTCGCTTTTTCCACTACCACGGGGACCATGTAGAATGATGTGATTATCACGTACACCTGAGGCTGTGTCGTGAATAACTCCAGCTACATGCGCATCAGCGAAGATGATGTCTGCAAGGGAGTGCGGTCTATGTTTGTGCTCAAACTTCATCTGAGTGTTCCTTTCAATGTTGAAAGGTGAGCAGCCCATAGGACTGCTCACACTGTTAAGGGATGTTGTGATTACTCAGCTGGGATCGCTTCTGCGGCGCTGATAGTGATGCTGGGGGCAAAGCCCTGTTTGGCTGCCAGCTCTTGTGTTAAGCGCTGCGTGTTGATGGCGCGCATTTGTTCACTGCGCTCAGCCACAGAGGCTTCATCCTCTTGCTTGACCACGTCTTTGAGCTCTCCACCCGCTAGGGCAAGCACAGTCTTGATTGCCGCCACATTTGGGGTGCCGAACACAATAGACCCTGTTCCATCTGCATTGCGGCGGATGAGGGCGAGACTGAACTGCTCTCCATCATTGGGCTGCAGAGCATCTACCAAATCAATATCAACTAAGGATACCGAGTCACTCAGCACCGTTTCTGCATAGTCTTGGTTCAGCTTTGACTTTTGTGCTTCTGTCAGACCGTCTTTGTTGGCGCGACGGATCTCATCAATACCGTGATTATCCGTGATATATTTGGACAATGTGTCTCCTGTCTGCCCTGCTTCAGAGGCAATCTTTAGGACCTTTGCGTAGGTAAAGGCACGGTGCACAATCTTCTCTTCCATACCTGGGGCACAGAAGACCAAGCGCACAATCTTAAGAGCCAGGCTTGTTGAGCTGTTATAGGCAATGCCACGCTCTTCTAATTGCTCTGTAATGGCTTTGGCCAAACCTGTTTTGGCGTCTTTGGCTTTGTTGAATAGCTCTAAGCAATCTCCAAGAAGTGCATAAAGCTCAGCATTGCTGGCAGCATAAGTGCCTTCCTGCCATTTGATGCGATTTGCGATCATTTCATCAATCACGGATGTCAAAGTTGGTGCTGTGTTTTGTGTTAGGTTTGTCATGTGTGTTCTCCTAAAAAAGTTTAATCTGAGCGGCGGGATTGCCGCGTCGATGAGATGAAGTTAGGAGAAATATTGATGCCGATAGAAAAAGTATTAATTTAATTATTATATGGCATCAATATAGACTGATTTTATGGAAAAGTTTAAAGACCGCCCCCTGCATTTTGCTTACGCTTGGCCTGTGAAAGACCCAAAACGCAGCAAAAGAAAGCTGCCACCGCCGCCTTTTCCAGAAGCCGAACCTTGGCAGTGCTCGGTCTATTACTATTGGTGGGAATATCTGAGACGCCATGAAGGTTATAAACGCACTTGCGATCAAGGCGGTCGCGGTCGTTATGCCACGCTCTATGAGGACTTTGGCAACGTACATGAGGGTGAATTTTGGGATTGGTGGCGTGCGCACAATTGGATTTTTGCCGAGCCACCCATTAGACAGATAAGCAGAGCTGAAGTAGGAGAGCAGGGGGATGATCACACGCTGATCATAAAGGTGCCCCTTGAAACATCATTGGCGATCACAACGCGCCAGTTCAAGCGTTTGGTGCGTCCTCAAATTATAAAGGCAGCGCGCCAGAAGTTGCCCAGCAGGGCCAAGTACCCAGTGGCGACAAAACCCATTCTATCAGCGCTTCATGAGCATCTGCTTGTATGGGACGCAAAGCAGCGGCACCCAAACTTCAAAGACGCCGAACTGGCCGATCTAATGGGGCTGCGTATCAATCACGTTGTGGATGGAGAAACGCTTCAGTCTCGGCGCAGCCTCAATCTCTCAACTGAAAGAATCGAAAAGAAGATTTATCGCAGAAAGCAATTGGCTGTGCAGCGCCACCTGCGCATTGCTGAGCAGTACATTGAGAATGTGGGCAAGGGGCAGTTTCCACTGAGAGATAAGCGCTGACTCTGTTCTAGACACAGTCTCTCCACCCACTGTGGCACCACAGTCTGTGTTCCAAAGATAAATACACATGCAAAGAGAGGAGAGATCTATGAGTATTAGACTATTGGAACACATACAAAGCGAGTTGAAGGCGGCAGGGGTAGTGAGCTCAACACCCGAGTTTTGTAATGGCTGGCTTGGGCGAAGCGAGGGCTACATAAGAACGCTGCGATATCATGACCTAGACCCCAGTGTTGCTGTGCTGAGTGTGTGCGCCCATAAACTTGGGTATTATGCAGATCTGTTGAGATCGAGTGACCAAACAGACCACCAGACTTGGGTGGTTACATTTGATCGCCTGAAAGACCTCTGTGAGAGGGCAATCGCCAAACAGTCGCATGCCATCTGGAAGCAGCCAGAGCGCATGGGTGCGTGAGGTAGAGACAGTATGGATGATGCAAGAGAGGAGATGCGCAAGCTTATTGATGTGATTGAGAAGGGCGCAAAAAGTACCAGCGTTGAGCAAGCGGTGGATGATATTAAGCTATTCGCAAATACAGTCAGCTTCCTCGCCAACGCGCTGGATACGCGGCTTAAGGCTAAAGACGCCAAGCCAAAGAGTAAGTCAAAACCTAGAAAGACTATGGGGCAACCAAAACCACCTACGCCCTCCATCCCAAAATCTGTAAACACACGTCAGCCAAAAGACACCACAACAGGAATGCACCCGGCCATAAGCACAGCAATCTCACAGGCAGACTATGATAGGCTCAAGCCGCAGGGTGCGCAGGCACCACTGGGCAGCAGTTAAAATCCTACACCCGCAATGAATTACGCCGCAAACCCAGCCAAAACTCTGCGGTTTTAGGCGCCTGTAAGTGAATTTAATCCCGGTTGCTCTATCTCTTACCACACATAGTTAAATACGAATTGGGTGAGACATGGGTGAATTAAGCCGAGAAAACTTTTACGCAAAAATTGTAACAGCCCCGCGTGCGGTACAGGGCTTCTTTGAAACAGTGATTGAACACTTCAACAAGAGGAATGATATCCACGCACATCACACAGATACGAATGGTGGAGATTTAAGATTAGCCCTGCCTGCTGAGCTTGCGCGACATCACACCATCAGAAACTTCTCCACGCTTTATTGGCAAAGCCGAAACCAAGAGATTTTTGTGCGCAGTTATCTCTCGCCAGAGGAGATGGTTGTGTTTGGGTTTGCAGGTGTGAAAATCCCTCGCAATATCAATGAACCTCTAAACAGTGAGCTTCGCTTGGACGAACAAGATTGGCGTTATCGCGCACAGGACTTCATCAGAGCAAGTGAGGCAGCGGCGCTCAAAATGATGGGGTGATACTGTTTCTGACCGATGGGCAAATAACAGAGTTGAGAATTCACACTTACCCTTTCGACGACGAGAAAGGGCCATGCTTCGGTTTAGGCGCATGCACAATCTATAGGTGTTCGCCTCAATCCACACCTCGTTTCACAATCTATTCAAAACGCAAAGGTCACTCTTAAAACGTAGTACATTAAAGCTTGACCGTGACGCTGCTCTCACCGAGTGGCGCTCCTTAGTTATCTCTTAGAAAGTAGCCGTCAAACGAATACTGGTTCTTGGGCTCGTTTGTCTGACAGCACCGATGTGATTGCTGTATTCGACTTGGAGCGAAGCGACCTGTTACTAATATTTTTGCGCCCAAATTTACGCGTTCGCCTTCGTAGTTTACCCCAAGTTTGTAAATGGGATCATATCCTGTTGTCTCGATCTTTTTGTTGGCATTTGCGCGAATGCGGCCAGATGAAAAAACGTGGTGGCATCTGCCTTTACTCTTTTAAAAATCATTAAAAAAGTTTGCCTTTTAAATAGACTTGGCGTAACATAACTACGCAGTCGGCCACCAGCCTGCGATACCAAAAGGCCTTTAAGTTGAATGTCGCTTAAAAAGGGTTGTTGGTGTGAAGAATTTTGTGACTATTCGTAGCAAGAAATTTACGTTTCTGAGTTCCCCTCTCGCGCTTCTGGTACTCGGTGCCTGCTTTGATGGTGGCAACATCTCTACTATCACAGTTGGTGGTAATGTTGTCAAAGGACCGCTGAGCAATGCGCTTGTTGGTTTGGATTATGATGGCGATGGTGTTGTCGATAGCGCAACGGTTCGCACAGGTGTTGATGGCAGCTACTCCCTCACAACGACGAATACTACATATACCGTTATAGCGGTTGCTGATGAGACCACCATTGATACATCTTCTGGTACTGTCTTATCGGGCATCACTCTTAAAGCCCCAGCGGGTACGAGTGTAGTGACACCAACAACGACGCTGATTGAAGAGGCAGGTATTACCAAGGAGCAAGTTGCAGAGGTACTTGGCCTGCCTGATGGCGTTGATCCTTTGTCTTTCAACCCGTATGCGGATGGCGTCGATGCGGCGGACGCTTTGGCTGTTGAAAAAGCGAGCCAGCAAATCATGAGTGTCGTGAATGCATTTGCAGGCGCCGCAGAAGGATCGGGGGCAACTGAAGCAGAAGCCTTCGAGGCGGCCCTAAACTCTGTTGTGGAAGTGGTGAAAACAAAAGCAACAAAGTTGAGCGATGCAAGTGCATCTGCTGCGGATAAAACGCTTGATCTGACCAATGCTTCAGATTTGGCCCTTGTGAAAGCAGAGGTTGCTGCAAAAGTTGCTGCAGAAACAAGTGCAGACACCACTGCGTTTGATGCCCTCGCTGATGACACGGTCACAGCGGTGAAGAATGTTAACGACAAGATCGCGACCGTTGACGATTTGTCTTCTGCGGAAGCGAAGAACACGTTTTCTACCACGCAAGTTCTTGCAGATCAGGTAAAAGCGGCGGCAGAGGCGGAAGTGGCATCAGCTGGTTCTGGTTCAATAGACTTCACGGATGCGACGAAAGTAGAAACCGCAGCCGCGAATAAAGCACCTACTGACATAGCACTGAGTAAAACAGCGATTGCAGAAGATGCGAGTTCTCTCGTGATCGGTACGCTGACAACAACGGATAGTGATCAAACATCTGGAGTTATTCACACCTACAAGATTGCTGAACTTTCTGGGACAGACTATGCTGCCTTCAGCATCAATGCGGCAACGGGTGAACTCTCGTTCAAAGCCCAGCCCGATTTTGAAACCAAATCCAGTTACAGCATTACGATCCTCTCCACTGATGAGGAGGGTAAGACTTACTCTAAGTCCTTCACCATCAGCGTCACGGACGCAAATGATGCTCCAACGGTTGCGAATGCGATCGCGGATCAGACGATTGCGGAAGATAGTGCTCTGAACTTCCAGTTTGCATCGGATGTGTTTAGTGACGTTGATGCAGGTGATAGCCTAACCTATACAGCAACGCTTGCAGATGGGAACACCCTTCCTAGCTGGCTAAGCTTTGATGCCTCCTCTCGTACTTT
>Ga0206125_10005895_pt1 | contig 10136 bp, 9 predicted proteins | sample Helgoland_Spring_4_FD_148598 | JGI IMG/M metagenome (GOLD analysis project Ga0206125, IMG submission 148598) | Pelagic subsurface seawater microbial communities from Kabeltonne, Helgoland, North Sea - Helgoland_Spring_Bloom_20160331_1 | ecosystem: Environmental > Aquatic > Marine > Epipelagic ...
GCGCAACGATCTTATCGGGCTGTTGAGGCAGGCGTGCCAATGCCCACACCACCCCTAAGTAAAAACTCACATAATCCACCAACTTGCCCAAGAAGGTTCCACGACCAAATGAAGTCGCCCCCACACGTAATACACGCAATGCACTTAGCCCACCTTCCTCAAGCTGCTCCGCTTTGCCGTCCTCGTGATCGCCAGCAGCGTCTGAAGCGTAACCTCCCTTGGCGCAGATCACCGTCACCTCATGCCCAGCCTTGGTCATTTCCTGCACCACCCGCGCAAGCATGATTCCCGTTGGCGCCGCATCGGGTGGGTAATACTGGTTGAGAAAAACAAAATTCATACTGCTGTGCTGTGGATGGCTATCATGTGATGCCTAAACTGTGATTACCCCAACTAAACAAAAACCCCCAGAGGAAAAACCACTGGGGGTGCTAAAGTAAGTCAAATTTTTCTCGGCTGCTATCTTGTATTTTCAATCTTGAGGTCTTGCATTTTTGGCCCAGTCATCACTCGTCCCAAATTTCTTCCGCCTTAGGCGGCTCCCAACTTAAACTTGAACTCTCAACTCGAACTGCCGCAAAGCGGCTATCAATAATCCCAGCCATTCGGGCGCGACTCATACCACTTCGCTAGTGATCTTACCGAATCCTCCAAGCTGCGCTTAGGCTCCCAGCCGAGCAGCTCTTTTGCTTTGCGGTTATCCGCTACCGCGATATTGGCATCTCCGCCGCGTCGCTCGCCCACTGATTTTTCAAGCTCCACGCCCATGATGCGCTCGACCTCAGTGACAATTTCAAAAACCGAGTTACCCGTTCCTGTGCCCAGATTAAAAACATCACTCTTACCACCGGATTCCAGATAATCGAGTGCCTTGATATGCGCATCCACCAGATCCTCCACATTGATGTAATCACGAATCGGAGATCCATCAGGCGTATCCACCTCGGTGTAGTTCAACACAAAAGGAGCGATGCCCATCGTTGCACGCACTGCATTTTGCATCAGGTGGAACGAGGGTTTTTTGGAGTCCCCAAAGAGTGAATCATCGGCAGCGCCACAGATGTTAAAGTAGCGCATCTTGACACTACGCAGACCAAAAAGCTTGCCATACCAGTCGATCACCCGCTCCGCCATCGCCTTGGACTCGCCATACGGGCTGGTCGGCGCATTTTGTGGGTGTGTCTCTGAGATCACTTCCTGCTCAGGGTTACCATAGGTCGCACAGGTCGAGGAGAACACCAGCTTGACCACACCAGCTTGCTTCATCGCATCCAATAAGGACACCACGCCACCGACGTTGTTGTCAAAGTAGAGGTTCGGACTCTGTTCGGATTCCCCCACATTGCACAAGGCAGCAAAATGCATCACCGCATCGATGCTGGGCTCAGAAGCAAACACCGAGTCAATCTCAGTGCGAATATCCTTTTTGTAATAACGGAATTTTTTCTCACCGTATTCTTTCCTCAGAATCTCCATCGGCTGCAAGAAACCCCGGACACAGGAATCCACTCCAACCACTTCCATACCTGCTTCGAGCAAGCGACGTGCTGCCAGAGACCCAATATAACCGCCTGTTCCTGTTACTAAAATTTTCATAGATTGTTTTTTATGATGCTGCACGTCCTCGTGCTTCGTCACGTTTGGAGGCACGCTTGGCCGCGATCATGTTTTCATACTTCATTTGCAAACGACAATAAACAAGCCCCGGATAACCGTCGAGGAATCCCAACTTGAAAAAATAGAGATGCACAAACTTGATCAAAGGCCGGCAGGGCATCCTGACAAACCACGACTTCATCGCACGTTTGCGCGCCATGTCATCCCCGGAAAAGCACTCCTTCAGCGGGCGCCTTTCTAAACTCGTTGCGGAGGCTGCCTCTTTACTGGCGTACTCCTCATGTTTCTCAAGCCAGTCCGCTACACCCTTGGAAAAATTGTAATGATCATAGGGAATATGAATGTGCCCCACCCCACGCTCTGCAGTGTCCTCCTTCTGGCCGTGGCCTGCCTTCATAAAGCGCACCTCACCGATCTTCAATAGGCGGACCTGCGGGTAAGGATACTGAGTGCAGTGCTTGATCCACTTACCTAGAAAGATGATTTTGTTTGGCACGAAATAAGCACTGTGAGCATCCTGCTCGATCACCCGCTCACACTCTGCGCGCAGCTCCTCGTTAAAACGCTCATCCGCATCCAGATGAAACACCCACGGATGTCTGAACTCGATCTCGTCCAACGCATAGTTACGCTGGGCACCAAAGTCATCAAAGGGCCGCTCAAACACCCGAGCCCCCATGTCCTCCGCTATCTCACAAGTATCATCATCACTCAACGAATCCAACACCACCACATCATCACACCAGGAGACGGACTCCATGCAGTCACGCATGTTGATCTCTTCGTTTTTGGTGAGAATGAGGATGGAGAACATGATTCGATGGCGGATAGCGGATGAATGATGGCGGATAAGCGAGCAAATAACTAACTCAATTTTTGTGCCAGCTGAGCATTGGCCGTGATGTGCTTGGGATTGAACATCGAGCAAAGCACCACACTGTTCGGGAAATCCTGCCAGAGCTTCTGCAGCACCTCGGCAGGTGATAAATCCTGGCGCTGTCTGAAGGGAGAAAAGAAAATATTAGCCGTATCGCGTCGTTGCTCGAGTGTCCTACCGTAATGCGCTGCCTCAGGGGAGTTGTTAAATTGTAAGACATCGAAGCGATCAAAAACCGACTCATGCACATCGGCTGTGTTCCAGTCAAAGGCCAGGCCCCATGCCTTGATCTTGCCTTGCTGTTTTAATTCCTCCGCCTTGGCGGCCAAGTCATCCATGCGCTCGATGGCTCCGGTTGGCTCATGCACCATCAGCACATCAAGATAATCACAACGTAGCGCAGACAAGCTTTTATCGAGACTCTCCACCATCGCTTTCGGAGTGATCGCAATGCGCTCGTGAAAAGGATCATTGCGCGGAGCGGCTATCTCAGCGGCCTCAGGAGCCGTGTTAGCCTGGGCATCACATCCCCCGCTCTTACATCCACCTCCTCTACTGCGAAGGGCACGCAAGGTGCGCACAGCCGGCTTCAATGGCCGCAGCAAACCGGCCTTCCAGGTTGCCCGGATGCCAAACTTACTGGCAATGACCACCCCGTCTCGCCGGCCCTTGAAAAACTTTCCCAGGAATGCCTCCGCCTCCCCATAACCATAAGAACGCGCAATATCGAAATGGTTGATTCCCTCATCCAAGGCACAGCCTAGTGCGCGCTGCGCCGTCTTAGCGCCGACAGCACCAAGAATCGGCGCACAGCCAAAGCCGAGCACCGAAGAGTCAACTCCAGGAGCTATATTCACCTTACGCATGATCGTGATCAGATTGGTTAGATGAGGGGTTGGATAAATGATGCGCTAGCCGCACGGCATAGGCACCCAGTAAGAATGTCGGATTTGCCTGTCCCGATGTCGGGAATGCCGAGCTACTACAGACATAAAGATTATTCGTGCCAAAGACTTTCAAATCCTTATCCAGCACACCCCGCTCGGCCGAATCAGCAATACGAGTGGTGCCACTCTGGTGAATACCATCACGTGACATGGCACGTATGGCATCGGTAAGCTCCTCTTTCGGAAACCAGTATTTCAATTCTCCGCAGCCACATTGCTTTAACCAGCTGTCGAGCAAATCATGGGATCGGATCACCGAATCAATATCAACCTCTGTCAAATGATAGTGAATCTCAAGTGTCTCGCCATCATCACCCAGCACCATGCGGTTGTCAGCATCGGGCACCTGCTCAGCATGAAAGTGCAGCGCGTATTGATTAGCACCACTGAAGAGGCAAATCCCTGGCAGCTTACGCTTCAGACAGTAACGGCGGAAAAACACAGATGCAGGATTCCACAGAGAACCTGGCAAGCCACGCAGCACATTTCCGACATGCTGCCACAAGCCCGTCACCTTGCCTTTGGTAATCGAGTTGGCAATCGCTGGCGGCGCCAGACGCTTGCCTAAGATTGGCGTAATCATCGCCAGATACATCACCGACATCGCACCACTGCGGTGACTCGGGTCATGATAAAGCGGGTTATCCAACCAGATCGCCGTGTTCAACAAGTCCTCTCGTTCAATGGCCGATTGTGAGATTTGGAAACGACGGCGGAAATAGCTACCATCCTCATCTTGCTGAAACTGATAGTCGGTTTTCTTCGGATCTCCGCTCAGACAAATCGTCGCAATCTTGCCTGAAACATGCCCCTGATAATAACGACCTAATGAATCAGGTGCGCTCTGTAGATTGTCAAAAACCTGCTGATTCCTCAGCAGAATCCGTGTCGATTCCTGCGCGCCGGCAGCGAGCACAAAGGATGCCGCGCGCACCGTTCGGATTTCCCCCGTTGCGGTGTCACGCAGGTTGAGACACTCAATGCCACCATCCTCATTCGGCTGACTAAAATCACGAGCCTCAACGCCAAAAAGCAATTCAATGTTGGGCAGCGCAGAAAGCTCTTCCTGATAACGCGGACCGAAACGTGTCGGCATGCTCCACCGCTCAAGGCGACTATCCAAGACGTCGCCCTCAACAAACCCCTCCGCAATGCGCCGATCCTGCCACTTCGGCATCTCATTAAGATCAAAGGGACCCGCACCACACTCAAAATACTCAGACGCTTTGCCCAGATAAGGAGTCACCGCATCAAGCGAATCAGCACCCCAGGTGCACTCACCTTGTAAAATAGGCCGATCTGAAAAATCAACCTCATCATACATCACACAACGGCCACCCCATGTCGCTGATGTACCGCCCAGCCCTTTATTGGTGCACTCGTAAGGATCGTGATGATTGGCAGGATTGTGATTCTCAATGCTGTCGTCGAGCTGATTTTGCCCGGTTCCCTGCTGGGCTCCATACTCCGCCAGTAAAACTTTCTTGTCCGGATTCTCGCTTGCATATTCAAGCGCCACCATGATGCCAGCAGGACCACTGCCCACCACGCACAGATCAACTAGCTGTTCCCTTATATTTTGGTCCGCTATCATCTTAGTATTCGTGGTAAAACCCCGTGATTGTGTGAGGCAACGATTTTAGCCGCGAGCCTCTTATCTTCAAACTCCCCACTTAAACTTAAACTGCTAACTTAAACTGCCACACAGTGGCTAACTTAAACTCGAACGAGCAACTCGAACTTCCGCCACAGGCGGATCAACTGCTACTTGGTGGCCTCCGCTTACTCACCTCACGCGCTGGATTGCCCACATAGACTGTCCAGGCCTCAAGATCTTTAGCGCACACTGCACCAGCACCCAGGACTGAGCCCTCACCACAGCTGACCCCTGGCAAGACAATTGCCCGCACACAGATCCAAGCATAGGGCCCAATCTCCACCCTCTTACTGATCAAAGGAAAATCAGGGTCCTGGTGATCATGCGTCGCTCCACAGAGATATGCCCCCTCGGACACAATCGCGTGATGGCCGATAAACATACCACCTACATTGTAAATATAAGCCTGCGAAGCAATCGTTGCCACGTCACCTGTCTCCAATAACCACGGCGCCCAGATGCGGGCACTCGGATAAATAAAATTATTTTTACCCAGTTTGGCCCCAAAGAGGCGCAGCACAAAACACCGCCATCCATGAAACTGATTCGGCGTGAATCGGCATAGTACCGCCCAAGTGAGCAGCCATATACCACGCTTCAGCTTGCTGCCAAAGCTCTGCATCGGCCGCATCAAAGCATCCGGATGATCAGCATCATGTTGGGTTAGTAGGGGCACGGTTTAGAATGGTGAATTTTGAATAGTGAATAGTGAATGAAGAACAGCTTCGATCAAACTCTAGCACGAGCTAGGCGGCAGCCAACCAAGAACCAAGAACCAAGAACGAGGAACAGCCTTTAGTGCAAGCCTCTCAGCTTGCACTAAAGGCTTACCCCCTCAAGAAAATGTGCATACTTGGATTCCTTGATAAAGTTGTAGATCTCTTCTGCATTTTCCAAGTCATCAGATAAGCGTCCCGTGCTTACTTTCCTAAACTTAGATTTCACCTCAATCGGCTCAACACCCAGAAAACGAAAAGCTTTCTGGCACGAAACAGCCGCTTTTTCCGGAGTCTCAAGATCGTCTTCGTAAACGAGTTCTAAAACATCCATATTCTTCAAACTTTCCTTCATTTCACGCCGAATCTCCTCGTTTTGTTCAATGACCCTCATAACTTCCTCAGGAGTAACAGTCACCTTTTTACGGTCCTTGACCTCACCAGTGTTATGATATTGCTCACCTCTCTTGTGGCCAATCCACATAGACAAGCTCATTTTAAATGAATTATTTCTGGTGAGGCTTATGATTCGATAACCTTCTTTGGATAGATACTCGAGAAAGTCTTTAACAACCATTGTGTTCATATCCATTTGATAAGTTTTAAACTTAAAGCCCCATATAGGATATTTCCGCCCGTAATAATAAGAAATGTTCCTTAGGAAGCTATGAGGGTTAATACATTTATTATTGAGTAATTCTGTATTACACCGAATTTCTGAGTGTTTATCAATCAGATCACAAAAAAAGGAACTCCCTGAACGACCTTGCATATATATGGCAAAGCGCTGATCTGGATGTTTACCCAGCCTTAACAACCTGAAAAGACTGAGGGCATATTCAGTAACTCGCCGAACAAACAAACTTCGAGGGCCTGTTTTTTCGAGTAGCTTGTAGAGTTTTCTTAATATCATGATTAGAGTTCTTAGTTCTTAGTTCTTAGTTCTTGGTTCTTGGTTTGGCAATACCTTAACAGCTGTCCGACACCAACAAAGAACAAGGAACAGCCACGCAGTGGCTTATTTCAACTTTTTGCTTTCAACTTTCTGCTTTTTTCTTCGCGGCCTACTTTAACTCGAACTAGCAACTCGAACTTCCGCCACAGGCGGATCAACTGCCGCGCAGCGGCTAGAATGACCAGATCCTATCTCGGACCAGATAGACCAATGCAGCCAAGCGCTCCCGTCGTGATGCGTAGCGGTGCCAATTACTCATCTTGTCCGGCTTGGGCTCAAAGGCTACGGCAAATTCGCGCTGGGGTTGATGCCTCCGAAACACAGCCAGCGAGCGCGGCGCATGAAACCAGTTGGTCACTAGCACCACCTTTTTAGCCCCGAGCTTGGTGAGAATAGGATCTGTAAAAGTCGCATTCTCAACCGTCGATGTTGCTTCCTGCTCATGGTGTATTTTTGATTTGGAAATGCCCGCCTTCACTAAAGGTGCCAGCATGATACCACTATCTCCCGTGACCACAATCGACACCTCCGGATATTTTTTTGCGAGTCGCAAGGCCTCACGGGGCCTCTCATCATTACCTCCGCCCAGCACCATGATCACATCCGGTTGCCACGGCAATTTCTGCAGCTCTGGATTGGGCCAGCTTCCCCAACCTATCCACCACAACAAGCAAGAACCTAGCAGGCATGAAACCACCGCAAGACGGACCACTGCTTTGCGGTGCAACATGTTGATCATCATTCGAAGCTTATCGCTCACTGAATAAATTCAGGCTTGTCACCCTGCGGACAACGCTTGCGCACCCAATGATAAAGCTCACCCATCTGAGCTGCAATCGTGGGCCAGGTGAATTTCTCTTTCACAAGATTGAGACCATTAACCCCCATGCCCTTGAGCTCAGCGTCCGAGCACTTGATCATCTTGATCATGCCTGCGGACATGCTCTCCACTTTCGTGTCGATATGAATAGCCGCATCCGCACTGAACCCCTCTGGCAAATTACAATAGTCCGTCATCACCACAGGTAACTCGTAGGCCCAGGCTTCTAAAATAGACATAGGAAGACCCTCACTGAAACTAGGCAGAATAAACGCATTGGCACGCTCCAGCAATTGCGCCTTGAGCTCACCAAACAAGGGGCCAACAAATACTACAGAGAACCCGGAAAGTTGCCCCGAACCTGCATCGAGCGAGAGGAATTGCTTGGCAGAAACCTCAGCAAAAGAAAGCCCGAGCTCCTCACACAGCTGCTTCAGCTTCACCTCGTGATCACCCTGATCCCAGCCAGCAATGACAAATTGCCATTCTTCCTGTCCCCTGACTCCTGACTCCTGACCCCTGATTTTCGCCCATGCAAGCAGAGCATTTTCCAGCCCCTTTTTCGGGTGCAGCCTACCGAGAAAGAGCATCAACTTCTTGTCAGCACCTTTCCTCTTGTATCTTGTATCTTTTGTCTTCGATTGAGGTATTTCAATACCGTTAGGAATAGTCGCGATCGGATTCTTCAGCCCGAACGCTCTGATTGAGTCAGCCTCAGAGGCACACAGCGCATGCAGACACGCCGCCCTACGCAAATGGCGGCGCTCATAGAGTGCCGCCGCCAACTTCTTCTTTGCCTTAGAGTTCTCCAAAGCCCAGGCATCTAACATACCGTGAGGACTCACGATATAGGGGCAATCATGCTTCCGCGCCCATCGTGGAACTCCAATCGAAAGATAGCTCCAAATACCATGGGTGTGTAACACCTGAGGATTAATCTGATCCAGCCGTTCATCTATATCAGGCAACACAATCATGCCTGGAAAATGACAGGCGCTCAAAAACTCTGGACTCCCCGCCGGCCACGGGCCAATCGCCTCACCATCATCTTCAACCGATAATACATGGGGTTGATCACCCGCATCTTGCTGGGCCATGCTTAGCGCGCGCACCACCTCTGAAATACCACCACCGGAGGTGCTTACCGCTTGGGTTAAATGAGTGCAATTCATGGGTTCACGCTTTTAACTGATTTACATCCGCAGGGATCTTTTGAGGCGAAGGATCAGTCAGAGCTACCATCAGCCGTTCCGACCACCGATCCTCCGAAAGCTCCTCCGAGAGAGGCCCACATGATGCGGCTAGCTCATCTCTGCGGCCTCTATTCTCGACAATCTCTGCAATCGCAGCAGCCAATGCCTCGGGATCTCTCTCGGGCACGATCATGCCGCCTCGATCATGAGCTACCAAGGTCCCAGATGCATGGGTCGTTATCACCGGGCACCCTGCCATCACTGCCTCATGCACCACACTGGCGCAACCTTCGGCCAAGGTAGGTAATACAAACACGTCAGCCTTAAGAAATTCCTCTCTCATCTCAGCACGTGGCACCCTACCTAGGAAGTTCAAATGCTTGGTCAGCTCGTGATTGCGCACTGCATCAGAGACATTACCCGCCACTCTGAAATCATAATTTTCATTGCCTAGCGCTTTGGCGGCCATGCCCAAGTAATGAATGCCTTTGCGTAAATCAGCCGTCCCTGCGAAAAGCACACGCCCTTTCACTGGCTTATTTTTCAATCCATCAAAAGAAACCCCACAGCCATATGGCACCACCGCATAGTCCTTGCCGGCAGCGTTTGCAAAGCTGGCTACGCCTTCAACCACATTCATCCCAGGACACAACAAGAGGTCAGCATGGTCAATTTCACAGCGTGTGCGCTCATCCTCAAGCTCGAAGCTCGATCGATCCGTCATCGGCGCTTCAATATCAGGAAATTGATCTCGCTCCTGCTCCACAATGTGGTGTGCCAGCGGGGTGATAAAGACATCTACCACCGTCCTCACTCCCGCAGCTTGAGCTGACTGCAGCATCTTCGTGCCATGCTTCTGCATCGCGTAGAGAATATCCGCTTTGCCAAAGCCACGTGAGGCAATGATCTGATCGAAAAGGTGATCGTCGGCAATATAACCCTCATAAGGTGGCGCCAGACCGAGGCCACCCATGATCCGACGCTTTAAAAGCGCATCCGTGTGTCTAATCTTGGATAAGGGCACTCCTTGCGGTCGTCTTTGCGATAGATTCTTGAGACTGCCTCTAGAGTTTAAAATCGGCAATGCCGCTAGCAAACGCCCTAGTCCCTTCGCCGCACTGGCATCGGTATGGAATGACTGCAAATGGCCGCTCTTCTCCAACATGCGCGGAATCGCGTAGTGGTGCCTTGCCCCAATCTGAGCGACCATGACCTGTGGCTTGGCAGAATGTTTATCGACAGATGACATGAACTTTTAGGTGAAAAAATACGCAATGAAAACAAGCCTGCATGGACTCTCCTTAACGTGCAGGGAACGTTCTTTTGCGGCGGCGTGATGCGGAAACATTCTGTG
>Ga0206125_10005900_pt1 | contig 10133 bp, 9 predicted proteins | sample Helgoland_Spring_4_FD_148598 | JGI IMG/M metagenome (GOLD analysis project Ga0206125, IMG submission 148598) | Pelagic subsurface seawater microbial communities from Kabeltonne, Helgoland, North Sea - Helgoland_Spring_Bloom_20160331_1 | ecosystem: Environmental > Aquatic > Marine > Epipelagic ...
CTCATAAGCTGCAAATGTTTGTGAAGGATACGAAAACAGAATAACTTTATTCACCTCTTTCAAAGCCGCTACTTCTAGCGGAAAAGGCAAGTAAAACTCAATATCGCCACTCAAATCTTTTGGGACGATGATAGAGTCCATTTTTTTTAAATTCTCAGCATCGGTTCTATTAATTGCATAGGCAATTTGTAAACTGGTTTTGTTGTCTTTATTTGTAACAAGCCAATCTGTAGTGTTTTCTAAAGTATACGAAACCTCTTTTGGTTCATGGCGGGCTATCACCTTTACCGATTCGGTTGTTCCCGCAGGAGCCTTCGCTGCCTCTTGTTTGCAAGAAACTATTGTTATCATCGTAAAACCTAATAAGAGTACAGTTATCTTTTTCATAAAATTATTTTTAATTAGTAAATTAATTAATAAAATGCTCCGCTACTTATATTAGTTCTAGCAGCGTTTATCCATGAAGCTTTTATTATTTCAAATTGATATTGTAAATTTCTAACATTTAGCTCCAGTTATCATTACGTAATTTTTGGATAATCTTATCATATTTAAACATATGATCCTTCAAATCACCACCATTTTTAACTTTTTAATATCATTTAAAAAAAATCAAAGGAGTAACTTTGTTATTCAATTTATAACTACAATTAAAATGACAGATTTACGAAATAAAATTGCCCTAATCACGGGAGCTGGAAAAGGAATCGGAAAAGCAATTGCACTTGCATTAGCCAAAGAAGGCGTTAACCTTATTTTAGTTGCCAGAACACAAGCCGAAATTGATAATGTAGCTGCAAAAGCACGTGCCTTGCGCGTTAAAGCAATTGCAATTACAGTAGATGTAGCTGATATTAATTCAGTAAATACTGCTGTTGAAAAAGCTTTGGCTGAATTTGGAACGATAGATATTTTAATTAATAACGCCGGAATTGCTGCTTTTGGCAAGTTTTTAGATCTTGAGCCTACTGATTGGGAGCGCATCATTCAAGTGAATTTAATGGGAACCTACTACATGACTCGTGCAGTACTACCTGCTATGATTGCGCAACAATCTGGAGATATTATTAATATTTCATCTACTGCAGGTTTAACAGGAAACGCTATGACAAGCGCTTACAGTGCTTCAAAATTTGCGGTTCTTGGACTAACCGATTCGTTAATGCAAGAAATGCGTAAGCATAACGTGCGAGTAACAGCATTAACACCAAGCACTGTTGCCACAGATATGGCAAAGGAATTGAACCTAACCGATGGTAATCCAGAAAAAGTAATGCAAGCTGAAGACATTGCCGAATTGATCATTGCGCAATTAAAACTGAACCGTAGAGTATTTATTAAAAACAGTAGCATCTGGTCTACTAATCCTTAACGTACAAACTCATGGAAAAATATTTAAGACAGTTAATTTCAATAGAATTTGAAGACAAAAAAGAGATTTTTAATGGTTTCTTAATTGATTACTCCGATGATTGGATTTTGTTACGCAACAATCCCGTGGATTTTATAGTCGATGGTTATGTTTTACTCAAAAATAAAAATGTAAAAAGCATTCAAAGAGACGAAGAACACGAATTTACTGAAAAAGTAATCAGATTAAAAGGAGTTAAAACCAATGCAGAGGATATTATCCCTATTAAAGATTTAGCTTCTATTATTAATTATTTAGATAAAAAATATGGTGTTTTTCAGATATCAAAAAAATCATCTAAGTCCGCTTACCTTGGAAAACTAATTGAGTTAAACAAAGAAGAATTAACAATTGATTTTCTGGATATACGAGGAGAATTTGGAGGAGAATTAAGCTTTAATCCCGAAAAAATTAGAGTAATTGAATTTGATACAGATTACATCAACTCTTTGCAACTCGTAATTAAAGAAGATTAGCAAAAATAAGAATCTTCGGATTTTAAAATAACGAGCAACAAAAAAACCATTAAGAAATAAGAAGTACTCTTTTTTCTTAATGGTTTTACTTTTGTATGATGTAGTTGAATTTACACCTCAACATTAATGAACTCCATTCGCACACTACCATCTTCATCAATACGAGTTAAATTAATATCGTGTAAAGTATTCACTAAAGCAGGGTTCCATGGAGCTTTTACTTTTACGTAATTCTCTGTAAATCCGTGAATATAACCTTCTTTGTTTTCGCTTTCAAACAAAACTGTTCGGTTACTTCCTAATTGATTTTCATAAAAGGCACGACGCTTTTTTACTGACAAACTACGTAGCATTTTACTACGTTTAGCACGCACATTAGCAGGAACGACACCTTCCATGGCAGCAGCCTCAGTATTATCTCGTTCTGAATAGGTAAAAACGTGCAAGTAGGATATGTTCATCTCATTCAAAAAATGGTAGGTTTCTAAAAAATGTTCATCTGTTTCACCTGGAAAACCCACGATCACATCAACACCTATACAGGCATGAGGCATTACCTCTCTAATTTTATTCACTCGTTCTGTATACACTTCTCTTTGATACCTGCGTTTCATTAACTTCAAAATATCGTTGCTACCTGATTGCAACGGAATATGAAAATGCGGCACAAAAGTGCGACTTTTAGAAACAAATTCTATCGTTTCATTTTTTAACAAATTGGGTTCGATAGACGAAATTCGTAATCTCTCAATTCCTTCGACTTCATCTAAAGCCTGGACTAATTCTAGAAAAGTATGTTCGTGTTTTTTATTCCCAAATTCGCCTTTACCATAATCTCCAATATTCACTCCTGTAAGAACGATTTCCTTGATGTTTTGCTTCGAAATTTCGGCAGCATTTTTCAACACATTTTCTAATTCGTCAGAACGCGAAATTCCTCGCGCTAATGGAATCGTACAATAGGTACATTTATAATCGCAACCATCTTGTACTTTTAAAAATGCTCTAGTTCTATCTCCTATGGAATAACTACCCACATAAAAATCAGCATCAGCAATCTCACAAGAGTGTACTTCGCCCATGTCATTTTTAGACAAATCGTTAATGTAATCAGTGATTTTAAATTTTTCGGTAGCTCCAAGAACTAAATCAACACCATCAACAGCTGCTAATTCTTCTGGTTTTAATTGGGCATAGCAACCAACGGCAGCCACAAAAGCATTGTTATTTAGCTTCATTGCCTTTTTGACTACTTGTTTGAACTGCTTATCAGCATTTTCAGTTACAGAGCAGGTATTGATGACATACATATCAGCCACTTCCTCAAAATCAACGCGATCAAATCCTTCGTCTTGAAAACTACGAGCGATAGTCGAAGTTTCTGAAAAATTTAGTTTACAACCCAAAGTGTAAAAGGCAACTTTTTTTCTGTTTTCCATAAGTAAACGCTATTAATGAAATCGTTGTCAAAAAATAGCGTGTGCAAATTTACAAACAATTTTTATAATGAAAATAGTATTTAGCAATTTAGTCCTTATCATTTGTAATAATAGGGCAACAAAGAGTTTCGCGATTCAATTGTTTTGAATACTTTTGGTCAGTATATTATATCAAATTTAGAAATGAAAAAAATCATTGTCGCTATATTAATTCTAGTAGCAAACGCAGTTAATGCTCAAAATCAAGTAGAATGGGACGGTAATTATGAGCTACAGATATCAGACTTTCAATCAAAAGGAACTCAAGTTGGCGGCACCACTGTTATTAGTATGCAAACAGCTTCAAGTTTACAGTTTGGATTTCAAATGAGTAATGTTGAATTTATGTTTACTAAAAACTTTAACTCAAAAGTAGACTGCGTCTTCCAGAGAGACGGAGCATTAATTGTGGCACCAGATACGACAACAGCAAATAAATTAGTTCAATTTGCCCAATTCCAGTTTAACTTATCTGAATTGTATGCTCGAAAATTGAGACAAAAAATATACGAAAACAAAGCTACTTTCTCTGATATTAGCTTTGTAAAACCATTATACGACAGTACAGAAAAAGATTTTATTGCTGAAAATGGTAGTGCTTCTAAAGACACAAACCTAGGGCAAGATGAAGGAAAACTTGCCATTTTAAATGCAAAAGTTCTTACTCAAATTCAAGAGTTGGCTGATTTTTGTAAAAGTTGTAAACCACCAAAAAAGAAGAAATAAATCATTAACCAAACACTCTATTACAAAACCAAAAAATTATGAAAAAACAATTTCTCGTTTGTTTACTCATTAGTAATCTTTTTATACATGCTCAATCAAATTCACAATTACGTGTAACTGAGAGTGCGTCGTATACGGATGATGTAAAATCAATTGACATTTTATCAATACACACCTCTAAATCAGGAGAAACCACCATAATTAGAAGTGGTAAAAAAGAATTTTTATTCGATATTTTTGATTCCAAACTCAACAAAACCTTTTCCAAAATTGCGGCTATCCAAAACGATGAAAAATATGTAGGCGATTTATTTTATGATGATCAAGTAAAATTATTTACTGTTGATTCTCCTGAAAAAAACGAGCGAATTTTATACTGCCATACACTAAATCTTTTAACAAAATCGTACACTAAAACTACAATTTTTAAAACTACAGTAGAGAAAAATCAAAGTTTATTTAGTACAAAAAATAAACATAAAACAAGTTTTGCATTATCTCCAAATGGAAACTACTTTGCGATTGCCACCGATAATATTTTAAAAAACAAAAACTCGTACACGATAAGAGTTTATGAATCAAAAAACGAAAATTTGGTCTTTACAAAATCCTATCAGGAAGATGAAGAAAAAACATTTGAACACAACGATTTATATGTTAACAATGAAGCAGTAGTTTATTCATTAGGTAAATTATATATCAATGGATCTGCTGATAAAAAAGCCCAAGGCGACGCTAATTATCAATTTGTCTTGAATAAAATTAGCAAAGATAAAACCAGCTTCGTCCTATTAGACTTAGAGAAAGAACATATCAAATCTTTGAGCATCTCCAACATTAAAAATGAATTACATTTAATTGGTTTTTATTCAGAATTAAATATCAATAGAATTAAAGGAGGTTGTGATTTTATCATCGATACAGAAAACCTAAGCGTCAAATCTAAAAAAATACAGAATTTACCAAAGCAAGTATATGAGGACTTATATGGTGACAGAACTTCCGAGAGAAAAGCAGAAAAACAAAAGGAATTAAGGAATTTTGAAATTGATTACATGTTAAAAGATAAGGATGAAAATACTTATTTGATTGCTGAAGAGTTTTATATCACACAAATGTATGTAAACTCGGGTGCTTATGGTGGTTATATGCAAACAGTTTATCATTATGATGATATTCTGATTTTAAAATTTAGCCCTACAGGAGAATTATTATGGGGAAGAAGTATTTTCAAAAGAGCAAATACCCCATCATACAATGCATTTGTAAAAGATCAAAGTTTGCATATTATTTTAAATTCTGGCAAAAACTTGACAGAAAAAGAAGATGGAAGGACAAAATTATCAAAATCGTTGTTAGAATCTACCTCGTTGTATGATGTAGAATATACTAAAACTGGAGAGGTAACGTATAATAAAATTCAAGATAATAAAGAAAATGAATTTTATTTACCTTTTTATGGAACCTACGAAGCTAATAAATTCATTATGATGAATGATGGAAGAAGAAAAAAGACATTTATGACTTTAGAGTAATTCATCGCATCCCCCAATAAAAAACCGTTAAAAGAAGAGTACTCTTCTTTTAACGGTTTTTTATTATCTTCAAAAATATTAGTTCAAAATAAATCTACTCACCACCTCAGCTACGCCATGGTTATTGTTAGAAGCCACTACTGCATTAGCTTTATCTCGAAGATGGGCATCAACATTATCTACCCAAACGCCTAAGCCTGCGTACTCGATCATCGATAAATCATTACCGGCATTACCAACCGCGATTACCTCTGATTGTAAAATATTCAATTTATCAGCCAAGAATTTAACACTTGCACCTTTATCGATACCGTTTTGAGCCACTTCTAAGAAAAAAGGCTTGGACATACAAACGCTCAAATGTGGCATTGCTGCTTTTAAATGCTCCTCTACTGTTTTCAGGTATGAAGGATCCTCAAGCAAAATACATTTAACCGCTGATGATTGTACAGCGGCCTTAAAATCAGCTACTTTATTATGCTGTAAACCCGTTATAGTTAATTCTACATCAATATATTCGGAACTAGTTTCACTAACAACTGCACAATTTAAATAGGTTATAATATGCGTTTTATGCTTAACACTGTAATCGTACAATTCGTGAATTTGATCTTGAGTAAGCGTTTGTTCGAATATAATTTTGTTTTCTTTCAAATTGGTTATAACAGCTCCATTATAGGAGATCATATACGAATCCTGCAAACCAAGCTCTTTAGCATACTCAATCATTGCTGGAGTTGGTCGTCCAGAAGCAAGGATAACAAGCACGCCCTTTTCTTTGGCTTTTGCCAGCATTACTTTGTTCTCATTTGATATTTTATGGTCATCGTTCAACAAGGTATCATCCATGTCTAAAACCAGCATTTTATATTTCATATCTTTCTTTTACTATAAATTCAAAAAAGAAAACCCTGACGTTCTGCAACATCAAGGATTTTATATTGTACCTGAATTCAGTTCATTTCTTTTATATACTCAATCTAAATTCTTCAATTACAGGATTTACTTTGGCAAATTCTGTTTCTTGCACAAACAATTCAACTGCTGATCCTGAACTACCAAAACCTGCCAATCTAGCCGATTGAATATTATCTTTCATTAACACATCAATTCCAATAGCTTCAATTTTTTCTTTTAGCGCCAGCGCTAAAATTTCGCTTCCTGAAAACACTTTCATTAATCCCATAGTATTATTATTTTTTAAAGTTTAAAGTTTTAAGCCTGTTACAGCTTACGACCTTAGACAGCATTACTTACTTAATTTACCTCTTTTTCTTGATCATCTTCCTGTTCCTCGAAATCATCTTCTTCTTCATAATCTTCAAAGTCGAATTCGTATGGTTCGATCAACATTTTATCAGCCAAGGATTCAATTCGTTCCGTCATTTCGGTTGCAAAAATAATACGTTGCGTTTTAGCAATACTACTCGATATTCGCATAATTTTGGTTTCGTGACGCAAACGCAACATCGGATCAGCATCATCAATGATAAACATTTTTAAGCGATTTACATTATACCCTGCTGTTGACAACATATTACTCAGCTTATTCGGAGTTCCTACTAAAACATCACAACCACCAGAGATGTAATTTTTGTCATAATCCATATCACCCTTATCATGAACACCAAAAACAGTTAAATCAGTATGTTTGCCATATTTTTCAAACATACTCAACATTTCAAGTACTTTATCTTTGTCAGCCACAACAATTAAAGCACGTGGCGATTGCTCGCCCTCTTTCACTAATTGCTGTATCACATTGATTACAATTGTGGTTGTTTTTCCGCTTCCTGCTGGTGCGATGATTAAACAATCGGAACCACTTTTTAAAGTCGAAAAAGTTTCTTGTTGTATTGCATTGGCTTCTACTAAACCGTTTTCGGCTAAAGATTCTTTCAAACCCTCGTTAATTTTTTTTAATTTCATTACTTATTATTGAAAGATTAAAAATTTGAAAAATCACAACTGAATCTTTCATTTTTTTTATCATTAAATTTATTTTTAATTACTTCGAAGCAAACATTTTAACATCGTTCTCCGAAATTTGGCTTCCGCCGAGAATAATCAACCGCTCTACTACATTTCGTAATTCTCTAATGTTACCAGTCCAGTCATACTCTTGTAATAATTTAATCGCATCAGCACTAAATTTCTTTACTGCATTGCCTTGTTCAGATGCAATTTTATCTGCAAAATGTGCTATTAGCATGGGTATATCATCACGTCTTTCATTCAGCGAAGGTACTTTAATTAAAATAACTGCCAATCGATGGTACAAATCCTCACGAAAACGTCCTTCGGCAATCTCTAATTTTAAATCTTTATTTGTTGCCGCAATAACACGAACATCAACTTTAATATCTTTATCAGCTCCTACTCGAGTGATCATATTTTCTTGCAAAGCTCGTAATACTTTGGCTTGAGCTGAAAGACTCATGTCCCCAATTTCGTCCAAGAAAATGGTTCCTTTATCAGCCGCTTCAAACTTACCTGCTCTGTCTTTTACTGCTGAGGTAAAAGCTCCTTTTACGTGACCAAACAATTCACTTTCAATCAATTCAGATGGAATTGCGGCGCAGTTTACTTCGATTAAAGAAAAACTAGCTCGCTCACTTTTTTCATGCAGTTGGTGCGCTACTAGTTCCTTTCCAGTTCCGTTAGGACCTGTGATTAAAACTCGAGCTTCGGTTGGTGCTACTTTCTCAATCATAACTTTGATATGATCAATAGCCTCGCTTTCCCCAATCATTTCGTAGTTTTTACTAACTTTTTTCTTTAAAATCTTGTTTTCTACTACGAGTTGCTTTTTGTCTAAAGCATTTCGAACCGTATTTAATAAACGGTTTAAATCTGGTGGTTTTGAAATATAATCAAATGCACCCATACGCATAGTATTAATTGCTGTTTCCATATCACCATGACCAGATATCATCACAATGGGAATTTCGGGTTTGATTTTTTTTACTGCTTCAAGCAGTTCAACACCATCCATTTTCGGCATTTTAATATCGCAAAGTACGAGGTCGTAATCGTTATTTTTTATTTTTTCGTAACCCAAAATACCATCTTCAGCATCTTCAACTTGATAGCTTTCATTTTCTTCAGATAGTATTTTTGTTAACACTCTTCGGATTGCTGCTTCGTCTTCTATGATCAGTATTTTTGGCATATAATTTATATTTAATTGTTAATAGGAATCTAAAATCAGGTGTTGCAAATACAAAACTCTTTTGGCTATTTAGCCCTGATAGAGCCGTTATCCTCGTGCTCCCGGTTTTGAGGGAGTACGAGATTGAGGCGAAAGCAGGTACTGTGTTTACAGACAAAAACCAAGCCATTCGCTCCTAATCATTATTTTTATCAATACTTCAGCCATTTGTAAAGCTCTTTCCAAGTTGGTTTTTTACCGTACATTAAAATCCCTATTCGGTAAATTTTAGCGGCAAACCATACTACTGCAAAAAATGTTGCAAAGAGCAGCGTAACCGAGATTGCCACCTGCCACAAAGGTACGCCAAATGGTATTCGCATAAGCATCACGATAGGTGATGTAAGCGGAATCATAGAGAAAACTACGGCGATGGTACCGTGCGGATCATTAACTACACTAAAGAAACCAACGTATACGCTTAGAATCAAGGGCATTATTACGGGTAAAAGAAATTGTTGCGAGTCGGTTTGATTATCAACTGCTGCACCAATTGCTGCATAAAAAGAACTATACAAGAAATAACCCCCAATAAAATAAATAAGAAAACAAATGAGGATGGTAGCAATAGGCAAATTCCACAACTCCTTAATATACATTTGTGCAGTTCCTGCAAACTCGTGCTGAGCCTGCTGCATCAATTCAGGTGAAATTTTAGCTGTAGGTGTAGCATTAATTCCAAAGAAAAAAGAAGCGGCAAACATTAACGAAAGTCCGATAATAGCCCAAATCAAGAACTGTAGAATTCCAGCTAGGGAGGTTCCTACTATTTTACCTATCATTAGTTGAAAAGGTTTGACCGAAGAAATAATAATTTCGATAATACGATTGGTTTTTTCTTCAATTACTGATCGCATCACCATGTTCCCGTAAATAATGATAAACATCATGATAAGATACCCAAAACCACCACCAATGGCTATTTTTATCTCGTTTAAGCCTTTCATGCTTTGCTCACCAGAAGCTTTAGTCAAATTGATATTTACTTTTGACTGTGCTTTTTGGATCGCTAATGTGTCTAAATTTGCTTTTAAAAGATTGAGATTTGTGATTTTTTTAGCGATAACATCCTGCACATCCTCAATAAAGGAGATACTAGGACTACTGTTTGATACAAATTGAATCTTGTTTTCAAAATCACCTACGGATGCTGATTGCGGTATAATTAATAAACCATCATAGCCTTCACTGACAATACTATCTTTTAAAAAATTGGTATCGATTGCAGATAAATCAAGGTACTTATATTCGCCTTTTTTACTGTTCTGAGCCGTGAAATTTTTTACGAATAATCCA
>Ga0206125_10005901_pt1 | contig 10131 bp, 7 predicted proteins | sample Helgoland_Spring_4_FD_148598 | JGI IMG/M metagenome (GOLD analysis project Ga0206125, IMG submission 148598) | Pelagic subsurface seawater microbial communities from Kabeltonne, Helgoland, North Sea - Helgoland_Spring_Bloom_20160331_1 | ecosystem: Environmental > Aquatic > Marine > Epipelagic ...
TTTTAGGGCAGGACTACAGATATGGATCATATCCGCCGAGATCAAACGCCTCAGTTCTCGCAGCCGTTTAGTCAAATCCTCACCATGCTGGCCATTGTCGGCGGGGTCATGGGCTTGGGCTATCTGGCCTATCCCAGCGTTGGGCCAACCTTTTGGGCCAATCCCTATCTCAACGGCTTTATTCTCTTTGTGTTTCTCATCGGCGTGGCGACCTGTTTTCACCAGGTGTTGTCGCTGATCTATTCCGTGCAATGGATCGAAGGCTTTGCCAGCCAGCGTGAGGGGCATGAGGAGGCCAAGCCGCCGCAATTGCTTTTGCCCCTGGCCAGCTTGCTGCGGGGGCGTGGCGCGCGGACGCAATTGGGCTCTGCCTCTTCGCGGTCTATTTTGGAATCAGTTTCAACTCGGATTGATGAGCAGCGCGAATTGACCCGCTATATCACCAATACGCTGATCCTGGTTGGTTTGTTGGGCACGTTTTATGGTCTGGCGACCACCGTCCCGGCATTGGTGGCGACCATTCAATCTCTGACCCCGGCGGAAAATGAAAGCGCGGTGGACATTTTCTCCCGCCTACAGGTGGGTCTTGAAGGGCAGCTGGACGGGATGGGCGTGGCCTTTGCCTCCTCCTTATTGGGTCTGGCAGGTTCGCTGATTGTCGGCCTGCTTGAGGTGTTTTCGGGCCGTGGGCAAAACCGCTTTTACGGAGAATTGGAAGAATGGTTATCGACCATCACTCGGGTGGGTTTCTCGGGTGGCGAGGGCGAAGAGGGCGCGCAGAACACCATGCTGGGCGCGATGATGGAGCAGATGTCTGAGCAAATGGACGGTATCGCGCGGATGTATGCCCAGACTGGGCAAGATCAGGCTCATGTGCAGGCGCATTTGATGGCGATGACAGCGAGTTTGGAGAAGCTCACTCAGAAACTCGATCAGGGGCAGACCGAAGCGCTTGAACGTGTGGCGGCCAGCCAAGAGCGGATGATCGCGCGGATGGGAGAAGGCGGCGGCGGTGATGGTATGGATGCGGAGAGCCGGATGCGCCTGCGGTCGATTGATGTGCAGATGCTGCGCGTGCTGGAGGAAGTCTCAAGTGGCCGGCATGAAAGCCTATCTGAAATTCGCAGTGATCTGGCCAATCTGACAAAGGCCATCAGGGCCTTGGCCAAGCCCACAAGTCGCGATCAGAGCTAGGCGCGCGCGATGGCACTTTCTCGACGCACTGGCGCAAGGTTCCAAGCCTCTATCTGGCCGGGGTTTGTCGATGCGATGACTGGCTTGCTGCTGGTCTTGATGTTTGTGCTCACGATCTTTGTGGTGATGCAATTTGTATTGCAGCAAACCATCAAAGGGCAGGGGGCGATGCTCGACGAACTCAACATCGATATCGCCCAAAAAAATGCGCAATTGGAGGATTTGGAAGGGCAGATTTTGGCCCTGGGCGATGCTTTGGGTCTGGAGCGCGCAGCGGCCTCTGATCTCACTTTGCAAGTTGCCAAGCTCGACGATCAGCTTGCCGCAGCGCAGGCAGACGGGGAAAGGCAATTGGGCCTTATAGCAACTTTGACTGCCGAGCGCGATGCGCGTGCCGCAGACCTCATGGCGGCCACAGCACGGATTAATGATTTCGAGATACAGGTGGCCAATTTGTTGGCCCTGCAACAGCGGGCGGAAGGCGAAATTGAGCAGTTCAAACTCCAAGTGTCGCAACTTCAAACACAGCAACTCCAGTCGGAGGGCACGATCCTAGATTTCGAAACGCAAGTGGCTTCGCTTTTGCGCGAACAAACCCAATCAGAAGGGCAAATTACGGAGCTGGAAGCGCAATTGACCCTGCTGCTGGCCCAATCGCTGCAAGATACGGCGCGCATTGCAGATGCAGAGGCGCAAATCAGTGCGCTGCAGGATGAAAAATCTACTGCGGAAGCCACCATTGCAGATTTTGAGGCCCGGCTCCAGGAGCTGATCAACACTGAGGCGATGCGCCGTGAAGAACTGGCGACGCTGGATGCGGACAAGGCCAGTTTGCAGCAATCATTGCTGGTGGCGCAGGCGACAATTGCAGCGCAGACTGAACAGGCTGCGCTGGCGCAACGCCAACGCGAACTCATGGATGAGATGCTGGCAGATTTGCGCCGCGATGTGCAGAATACAAATATGAACCTTGCCAATACCCTAGCGCTTTTGGCTTCGCAGCAGGAACGTGCAGCCGGTCTTGAGCAGGACAATCAAGAGCTGAGTCGCCGGGCAGAAGAATTGGCGGAGGCATTGAGTGACGAAGAGCTCAACCGCGTGTCTGCGGCCTTTTTGCGCGAACGTTTGGAGGTTGCAGAGGCGGCATTGAACCAGAAAGAACTCGAACAATTGTCCATGGCAGCGGCAGCCGAAAAACTGCGGGCTGATCTTGAAGAGAGTGAAGCGGCAATATCCTCTTTGACTTTGCAATTGAACGATCAACGCAAAAAAGCCGAGGAAACCCTGGCGCTTTTGGCCGCAGCGCAGAGCGTTGAGAAAACCTTGGACGACGAGCTGACGACGGCTTTGTTGGCACTTGAGGCGGCGCGATTGGCGCAGGCGCGTTCGCAAGATGAGTTGGAAGCTGTGAGCGCCCGCGATGGGGCAAGTCAACAAGAGTTGCAAACGGCATTGTTGCGGCTTGAGAGCTTGAAAGTCGCTTTACAAGAAGCTGAGGCGATCGCGCAAAATTCAGAATCAAAAATAGATGATCTACGTTCAGCGCTGTCCAAAGCCATTGCTGCGCGCCAAACCGCTGAGCGGCAATTTACTGCTGCAGAGCAACAGGCGGCTTTGTTGGCAACGGCACAGGCTGAGCTACAGGAGGCCGAGGCGATCTCGACAGAGGCACAGCGCAAAATGGCGCTTTTGAGCCAAGAGGTTCGTGCATTGCGTGACCAAATTGGTGGGCTTCAAGCCACGCTGGACGATTACAAGCGCCGCGATGCGGATAACAATGTGAAGATCACCAATCTTGGCAGTGAATTGAACGTTGCACTGGCACAGGTCGCGGCTGAGTCAAAGCGCAACCTCGCTTTGGAAGCGGCTGAAAAGCAACGCTTGCAGGAGGAAAAGGCCCGGCTTGAAGCCGAGGCCAAGACTCTAGAGCGCTATAAATCGGACTTTTTCGGCAGTCTGCGCGGGCTTTTGGAGGACATCGAGGGCGTCAGCATAGTTGGGGACCGTTTCGTCTTCTCCTCTGAAGTCCTCTTTGCCTCAGGCCGTGCGGAGCTGACCGCGGCGGGCCGCACAGAGATATCGAAAGTGGCAAATATCTTGAAAGACGTCACGGAAGACATCCCGCAAAATATTGATTGGGTGTTGCAGGTTGATGGTCACACCGATGACCAACCGATCATTCCTGGCAGCCAATTTCAAAACAATTGGGAGCTGAGCCAGGCACGCGCGCTGTCTGTGGTCTTATATTTGATGACCTCGGAGCAGATGCCTCCGCGCCGGCTTTCTGCGAATGGGTTTGGTGAGTATCAACCCATCAACCTGGCCAATTCCCGAGCTGCACGGGCCCAAAATCGGCGGATCGAGCTGAAATTGACCGAGAAGTAAGTCAAATTTCCCCATAATCAGCCGATCTGCGCGGTTTATTCGGCTTACTTGGCGGTCAACAGCGGCGGTTTTTTGTCTTTATTGGTTATTCGCGGCTTTTGGGGCTCTTCGATTTTCAGATCCAATTCGCCGGCTTTCACACCAACTTTTACGACGCCGCCTTTGGTGAGTTTGCCAAAGAGCAATTCTTCGGCCAATGGCTTTTTGATATGCTCTTGGATTACCCGGCCCAAGGGGCGGGCGCCCATTTTGGAATCGTAGCCCTTTTCACCGAGCCAATCGGCGGCCGCTTTGGTGATCTCGATGGTCACGTTGCGATCCATCAGCTGCGCTTCGAGTTGCAACACAAATTTTTCGACCACCTGCGCAATGACATCGCGGTCCAGCGGGGCAAAGCTGACCACCGCATCGAGGCGATTGCGGAACTCGGGCGTAAAGGTACGCTCAATGGCTTGGGTGTCTTCGCCCTCACGGCGTTCGCGGCCAAATCCGATGGCGGCTTTCGACATTTCCGACGCTCCGGCATTGGACGTCATGATCAACACCACATTGCGAAAATCTGTGGTGCGGCCATTGTGATCTGTCAATTTGCCATGATCCATGACCTGTAAAAGAATGTTGAAGACATCCGGGTGGGCTTTTTCGATTTCATCCAAGAGGAGCACGCAGTGGGGATCTTGATCGACGCCATCGGTCAGCATGCCACCTTGATCAAAGCCGACATAGCCGGGAGGGGCGCCGATCAAGCGGCTTATGGCGTGTTTCTCCATATATTCTGACATATCAAAGCGGATAAGCTTGACACCCAGACCATCGGCCAATTGCTTAGCGACTTCAGTTTTACCAACGCCAGTTGGCCCCGCAAATAGATAGTTTCCAATGGGTTTTTCGGGTTCACGCAGGCCAGCGCGGGCCAGTTTGATCGCCGAGGCCAGAGCTTCGATCGCCGTATCTTGCCCAAAGACCACCCGTTTCAGACCGGCTTCAAGATCGCGCAGAACTTCCGCATCATCTTTTGACACTGACTTGGGCGGAATTCGGGCAATTTTCGCAACGACCGATTCAATATCTTTCACCCCGATTGTTTTGCGCCGCTTGCTGTCACTGAGCAAATGTTGCGCCGCTCCAGCCTCGTCAATCACATCGATTGCCTTATCGGGCAATTTGCGATCATTGATGTAGCGCGCGGCCAATTCGACCGCGGTTTTAATGGCATCGGAGGTGTATTTAACGTCGTGGTGCTCCTCAAAATAGGGCTTTAAACCTTTGAGAATTTTCACACTATCTTCCACAGAAGGTTCGGCCACATCAATTTTTTGAAAACGCCGGGCTAAGGCGCGGTCTTTTTCAAAATGTTGCCTAAATTCTTTGTAAGTTGTCGAGCCCATGCAGCGCAGCTTGCCGCCCTGCAGCGCGGGTTTCAGCAGGTTGGAGGCATCCATTGCCCCACCGGAGGTCGCGCCGGCACCTATCACGGTGTGAATTTCGTCAATAAAGAGCACTGCATCCGCGTGCTCTTCCATCTCATTCATCACCGCTTTGAGGCGTTCTTCAAAATCACCCCGATAGCGTGTTCCCGCCAAAAGCGCGCCCATATCCAGCGAATAGATGGTTGTTTTGGACAAAATTGCCGGGGTTTGACCCTTGGTGATCTTGCGGGCCAGACCTTCAGCAATGGCGGTTTTCCCGACCCCGGGATCTCCAACCAAAATTGGGTTGTTTTTCCTGCGGCGACACAGCACTTGGATGCAGCGCTCGACTTCATGTTCGCGGCCAATCAGCGGATCAACGTTGCCCTTGGCAGATTTTTCATTGAGATCTATACAATATTTCGTCAATGCGCTCTCTTTTTCCGAGGTCTCATTGCCGTCGCTATCCAACATCTCCGTCTCATCCTCGGCGCCAACAATGGGCCGGCTTTCGACAAAGTTTGGGTCTTTGGCCACCCCATGGGCGATAAAATTCACGGCGTCATAGCGGGTCATGTCCTGCTCTTGCAGGAAATAGGCCGCGTTGCTTTCGCGTTCGGCAAATATTGCAACCAAAACATTGGCGCCTGTTACTTCTGTACGACCGGAGGATTGCACATGAATGGCGGCCCGTTGGATCACCCGCTGAAAGGCGGCAGTTGGTACGGCCTCTGACCCATCCGCATCGGTGATTAGGCTACTGAGATCGTCCTCGATGAAATCAACCAGCGCTTTGCGCAGGAGCTTGAGGTCGACCGAGCAGGCGCGCATAACTTTGGCAGCATCGGGTTCATCGAGAAGGGCGAGGAGCAAGTGTTCCAAAGTGGCCAGCTCATGTTTGCGGGCATTGGCAGCGGCCAGCGCTTCGTGGATGGCGTTTTCTAATGATGCGGAAAATGATGGCACGCGCGTCTCCTACAACGGTCTGTGATCGGTGTGATCGCTCTTCCCTTAAGACTTCGGTTTTCTAAGGCAACCTTCAAGGGGAAAATTGTTATTTAGGCCATAAAAGTTAAATATTGCGCTTTTATCCCTGAATTTTTCCTAAAACTTATCTTTTCGAGCGCGAATTTCAGCGAAAACCCGCTCGGCGGTGCCCTCTGGCATACCCACGGCTGTTTTCAGGGCCGGGTCGTCGGCGCGTAAAAACGGATTGGTTTGCATCTCAAGGGCCAAAAGACTTGGTACCGTCGGGCGACCCGCGGCGCGATCTTTGGTGATCTGGGCCGCACGAGCGTTGATGGCAGGATTGTCTTCGCCTAAAGATTGCGTGAAGGCCATATTGGAGGCGGTGTATTCATGGCCCGAGTACACCCACGTGTTTTGCGGCAGCGCACGGAGTTGCTGCAGGCTGTGCCACATTTGCGCCGCAGAGCCTTCAAAAAGACGACCGCAGCCCATAGCCATCAAGCTGTCAGCGGTGAAAAGCGCGTTCGCGCTCGGCAAATGTAGCGCAAGGTGACCGAGCGTGTGGCCGGAGACATCATAGATCTCACCGTCAATTCCGCAGAGTGTTAGGCGATCTCCTGGGTTGATGGCCTGATCCAAGGTTGGCAGGCGATCTGCATCGGCTTTGGCGCCGATAACCTGTGCCGGTGCCTGGCCCAAAGGGCCGGTCAATGCGGCCTGCAAATCGGGCAGTCCATCAATGTGATCCCAATGGTGGTGGGTCAAGAATATATCGGTGACCGGCACATTTAGCTCGGAAATTTTTGCCACCAAAGGCCCCGCTTCCGGCACGTCCACAACAGCTGCTGTGCCTGCGGCGCTGTTGTGAACAACATAGGCATAATTGTCTGACAGGCAGGGCAAGGTGTGAATTGTGATGCTCGAATTTACCATGGTATTTTCGCCTTTTTTTGGTAGCATTATGATGAGTGTAATCCAAGAGGACCAAACTGCAATGCATTTAGATGTGCGTGAGCTGCGGGCGTTTTATTACCGGTCCTTCTTGGGGCGCTCGGTTCAAGCAACGATTCGAGAGCAGGTTTTGCGTCTGTGGCCGCAAGCTCGGCATGAGGCCGTGCTTGGCTACGGCTTTGCAGCCCCACTTTTGCGCCCCTATCTAAGTTTGGCGCGGCGGGTCACTGCCTTGATGCCTGCGCGGCAAGGGGTCATGCATTGGCCGCCGGGACTGCCCAATTGCTCCGTGCTGAGCGAAGAAACGCGCTGGCCGGTCGAAACCGGCTCGATTGACAAGCTTCTGGTGCTGCATGGGCTTGATACCTCAGAACATGCCGCAGCGGTTTTGGAGGAATGTTATCGGGTGCTGGCACCTGCTGGCCGTGCCATCTTTATAGTGCCCAATAGAGCCAGCCTTTGGGCGCGGCGGGAAGGCACGCCCTTCTCCTTTGCACGCCCCTACACCGCTTGGCAGTTGGAATCTCGGTTGAAGTGGCATGGGTTTTTGCCTGAGCATCATGTGATGGCCCTTTACCAGCCGCCGTGGTCTGGACCGTTTTGGCGACGCATGTCTGGGCCGATTGAGCGCATTGGGCAAAACATCCCGGCGTGGCGTGGGGGCGGCGTTTTGATTCTTGAGGTGAGCAAGCAAGTACCGCGGCCTCGGCGACCTGGCTTGGGGCAAATTATCTCTCGGCCCCTGGGGATTCTAGAGGGCATCAAAGCGCCAGACCCGATTTCTGCGCAATCGGGTAACCTGTGACACCCTGCGGATTCGCCCGTTTTTAGGTGCCCGAGGCGGAACAAAGGGACGCACCTTTCATAAATGCTTTGTTTTTTGGATTTTTGCGGTCTTTTTGGCCGTCATTGGCGTTGCGGCATGCGAAATGCTCTGCTAAACGGCATGAGATTTTGGCGCTGTACCACTATAGCGCGCGTCCAACGCCTTTGTCTGAAGCAGCAGTTTCGGACGGGCCAGCATCGAGAGGGTTTTCTTTGTCCGAACCAGCATCGATCTCGTCTGGTATTGCTAGCCGCTACGCGACAGCGGTGTTTTCGCTTGCCAAAGACGACAAGAAGTTGAAGCCACTGGAGGCTGATGTAGATGCGCTAGAGAGCGCATTGAGCGAAAGTGCAGAATTGCGCGCTTTGGTAACATCACCTGTCTATACACGCGCAGAAATGGGGCAGGCGATCACAGCTGTGGCCCAGAAAATGAAATTGCAACCAATGATGGTCAACACCCTGTCATTGATGGCTGCGAAGCGCCGTTTGTTTGTACTGCCCAGCCTTTTGGCTGCACTGCGTGCACGAATCGCGGAAGATAAAGGCGAGGTGGCCGCTGAGGTGACTTCGGCCAAAGCGTTGACCAAAACGCAGGCCACGAAATTGGCCAAAACACTCAAGGCTCAATTGGACCTTGATGTGAAAATCAAAGCGACCGTTGATGAAAGCCTCATCGGCGGTCTTGTCGTTAAAGTGGGCTCGAAGATGATCGACACGTCGATCCGCTCCAAGCTCAATGCCCTTCAGAACACAATGAAAGAGGTCGGATAAATGGCGATCGAAGCTGCAGAAATCTCTGCGATCCTAAAAGACCAGATTAAAAACTTTGGCCAAGAAGCTGAAGTTGCCGAAGTGGGCCGCGTCCTTTCCGTTGGGGATGGTATCGCGCGCGTGTTCGGTCTGGACAATGTTCAAGCTGGTGAAATGGTGGAATTTCCCGGCGGCATCCAAGGGATGGCGCTGAACTTGGAATCTGACAACGTTGGTGTTGTTATTTTCGGGTCTGACCGGGACATTAAAGAAGGCGATACAGTAAAGCGTACGAACGCGATTGTGGACGTTCCTGTCGGTCCGGAATTGCTGGGCCGCGTTGTTGATGGTCTGGGCAACCCATTGGACGGCAAAGGACCGATCAAAAACAAATTGCGCAGCCAAGCCGACGTGAAAGCGCCTGGCATCATTCCGCGTAAATCGGTGCATGAGCCGATGGCGACGGGTTTGAAATCTGTGGATGCGATGATCCCAATTGGCCGTGGTCAGCGCGAATTGATCATTGGTGACCGTCAGACTGGTAAAACCGCCGTGGCGCTGGACACCATCTTGAACCAAAAATCATACAATGATGCAGCAGCGGACGATTCCGAAAAACTATATTGCGTCTATGTTGCGGTGGGACAAAAGCGTTCGACTGTGGCTCAATTGGTGAAAAAGCTCGAAGAATCCGGCGCGATTGACTATTCCATAGTTGTGGCCGCAACCGCCTCTGACCCTGCACCGATGCAGTTTTTGGCGCCCTACGCTGCGACGTCGATGGCAGAATATTTCCGCGACAACGGCAAGCATGCTTTAATCATCTATGATGATTTGTCCAAGCAGGCGGTGTCTTATCGCCAGATGTCCTTGCTCCTGCGCCGTCCGCCCGGACGTGAAGCCTATCCAGGGGACGTGTTTTATCTTCACTCCAGATTGCTCGAGCGTTCTTCGAAACTGAACGAAGACAATGGATCAGGTTCTTTGACCGCTTTACCGATCATTGAAACCCAAGGTGGCGACGTGTCAGCCTTTATTCCAACCAACGTGATCTCGATCACGGATGGTCAGATCTTCTTGGAAACAGAATTGTTCTACCAAGGGATCCGTCCGGCGGTAAACACAGGTCTGTCTGTGTCCCGTGTGGGCTCCTCTGCGCAAACCAATGCGATGAAATCTGTGGCTGGTCCTGTGAAACTGGAATTGGCGCAATATCGCGAAATGGCGGCATTCGCTCAGTTTGGATCAGATCTGGATGCAGCGACCCAGCAATTGCTGAGCCGTGGTGCGCGTTTGACGGAGTTAATGAAACAGCCGCAGTATGCGCCTTTGACAAACGCTGAAATTGTCTGCGTGATCTATGCTGGCACCAAAGGCTATTTGGACAAGATCGACGTCTCTGACGTAGGTCGTTTCGAAGCTGGCCTTCTGGCGCACCTGCGCGGCAAAGCCAGCGACGTTTTGACCATGATCACCAATGATGATCCGAAAATTAAAGGTGATGCGGAAGCAAAAATTAAAGCTGCGCTGGACGACTTCGCCGCAGATTTCGCATAAGGATACTGGCACATGCCGAACCTTAGTGACCTAAAAAACAGGATCGCGTCGGTCAAGTCGACCCGCAAGATCACAAAGGCGATGCAAA
>Ga0206125_10005902_pt1 | contig 10131 bp, 9 predicted proteins | sample Helgoland_Spring_4_FD_148598 | JGI IMG/M metagenome (GOLD analysis project Ga0206125, IMG submission 148598) | Pelagic subsurface seawater microbial communities from Kabeltonne, Helgoland, North Sea - Helgoland_Spring_Bloom_20160331_1 | ecosystem: Environmental > Aquatic > Marine > Epipelagic ...
GCTATCTGCATGCCTTGGGCGGCAAAGCGCTTGCCTGTCTGGACCTCTGCATCGGATGTGTAACTGACCACAACACCCGGCGCGCCAAAGCCATCAGAAGCGACCGAAACAATATCCTTGTCGGCCAGCATTGCCCGCACGGCATTGCCCAATTCCCATTGCGCCTTTTTCAGGCGCTCAAAGCCATATTCGCGTGTCTCAAGCATAGTGTCGCGGAAATCTCGCAGCGCATCTGTCGGCATGGTCGCGTGATAGGCATGGCCACCGCCTTCATACGCCAACATGATCTGGTGCCATTTCTTGAGGTCGATGGCAAAGCTGTCGGATGTTGTTTCGTCCAGACGCGCCACAGCGCGGTCTGAAAGCATCACGAGCCCCGCACAGGGAGACGCACTCCACCCCTTCTGAGGGGCAGAGATCAGCACATCCACGCCCAAGTCCCGCATATTGATCCACGCACAGCCCGACGCGATGCAATCCAACACCATCAGCCCACCGACTTCATGCACGGCTGCCGCCATCTTCGCGATATAATCATCTGGCAGGATCACGCCTGCGCTGGTTTCCACGTGCGGGGCAAAAACCACGTCGGGACGTCCCGTTCGTATCGCTTCGACTACGTCTTCGATCGGGGCAGGAGTAAAGGGTGACGGTGCAGAGTTGCCGGTCTGACACGCCTTGAGAACGGTGGTGGACGCCGTCAGATCACCGGTTTCAAAAATCTGGCTCCACCGGTAGCTGAACCAACCATTTCGCACCACCAAAACATCGGACCCGCGCCCGAATTGACGGGCCACCGCCTCCATGCCGAAAGTACCGCCGCCGGGCACGATCACAACGGCATCTGCAGCATAAACCTCTTTCAGCATTCCCGAGATATCATTCATGACCGCCTGAAACGCGCCACTCATGTGGTTGAGCGACCGGTCGGTGAACACAACCGAAAACTCTTCAAGACCCTCGGGATCAACGGTATCAAGCAAGGCAGCCATTTTTTAGTCCTTTCTGCGATTTCAGCAAAACATAGCGCCCCACAACGATTTGGGCAAAGTCTACTTCGGTACACAATTGCCGCTAATTCTTATCGGTTGTCACAGATCGGAACGATCAGAGTGGATCGGCACCCAAGGGACCCGGGCGGCGCTCTTCGCTCAGCAGGACGTTGGCCTCAACCTCACCCGCGCCGGGCAAGGTCATGATCCGACGCCGCAAAACCCGCTCAAAGTCTGGCAAATCCCGCGCAACGACTCGCAAGCGGTAATCATAGAGACCCAAAACATGCTCTACCGTCTGGACCTCGGGGATCGCACTGACAGCACGTTCGAAATCCTCAAGGCTAACGCGCCCCTTGGTCGCGAGTTTGACCCCTAAAAAAACGGTTACGCCAAATCCAAGCGCTTGTTGATCAAGCTGCAACCGCAAACCTCGCACAACACCTGCATCACGCAGCCGTTTGATACGCCGCCAAGCAGCGGGCTGCGAAAGGCCGCATGCGCGCCCAATCGCGCCTGCCCCCTGCGTCGCATTCAGGGACAACTGACGCAAAATGGCGAAGTCGATGTCATCCAGATCCATCACAGCGGCAAGGCCTCGTCACTTTTGATCCGCGCCACATGCATCAGCGCTTCGATATCTGCGATATGTGGCAGCGTAAGGATTTTGCTGCGATAAAGGTGCTGGTAATGGGCCATATCCCGAGCAATCACCGAAAGCCGAACGTCTACTCGGCCGAGGAATGTTTGTATTTCGATCACCTCTGGTACGGCGCGCGCAGCATCGATGAACTGATCAAAGGCACTGCCTTGTGTCTTGTCGAGGGTCACGCGCAGTGACACTTCGACTACGTACCCCAAGGCCGCCCAATCGACCACCGCGCGCACCCCCCGTACCACACCCGCCTCGCGCAACCGCGCTTGACGCCGCGCAAGTTGGCCAATGCTCACGCGTGCACGCTCCGCCAGTTCCGCTGGAGACAAATCTGGCGCTGCCTGCCACTGGCGCAGAATTCGACGATCCGTATCATCAAACATGATTTTTTCCAATTTCTCTAAATTGATGAATGATTATATACCTCATGTAATGAATTTAGGCGAAAAGCAACCGTGCAGAACCGCGCTCGCGCTCGTATAAACACGCTAGACATCAACCCGGAGGATACTCTATGCGCGTTTATTATGACCGTGATTGCGACATCAATCTTATCAAAGACATGAAAGTGGCCATTCTTGGCTATGGCAGCCAAGGCCACGCTCACGCACTGAACCTGCGAGACAGCGGCGCTAAAAACGTCGTCGTCGCCCTGCGCGAAGGCTCGTCTTCGATCGCCAAAGCCGAAGGTGAAGGCCTGAAAACTATGGGCATCGCAGAAGCGGCCGCATGGGCCGACCTTATCATGTTCACCATGCCCGATGAATTGCAGGCCGAAACTTACAAAAAATATGTTCACGACAACATCCGCGAAGGCGCGGCAATTGCATTTGCCCATGGCCTGAACGTTCATTTCGGTCTGATCGAACCCAAAGAAGGCATCGACGTGGTCATGATGGCCCCCAAAGGCCCGGGTCACACTGTGCGCGGCGAATACGTGAAAGGCGGCGGCGTGCCCTGCCTTGTGGCGATTGACAAAGACGCCTCGGGCCGTGCACTCGAAATTGGCCTGTCCTACTGTTCTGCGATCGGTGGCGGTCGTTCAGGCATCATCGAGACAAACTTCCGCGAAGAGTGCGAGACTGATCTGTTCGGCGAGCAGGCGGTTCTGTGCGGCGGTCTGGTCGAACTGATCCGGATGGGCTTTGAAACGCTTGTAGAAGCAGGCTACGCCCCCGAGATGGCCTATTTCGAGTGTTTGCACGAGGTAAAACTGATTGTCGATCTGATCTATGAGGGCGGCATCGCAAACATGAACTACTCGATCTCCAATACAGCAGAATATGGCGAGTATGTCTCTGGCCCGCGCGTTCTGCCCTATGATGAAACCAAGGCCCGGATGAAAGCAATTCTGACCGACATACAAACAGGCAAGTTCGTGCGTGACTTTATGCAGGAAAATGCTGTGGGTCAGCCATTCTTCAAAGCGACACGCCGGATCAACGACGAGCACCAGATCGAAGCCACAGGCGAGACACTGCGCGGCATGATGCCGTGGATTTCAGCCGGCAAGATGGTCGACAAGGCAAAAAATTAAATCGACGTATTCGCGTTGGGAAAGGCCGCTGCAAATGCGGCCTTTCCTGTTTTGGTCAGCTAGGGTCAGGACCCATTAATCCTGTGTTGCCAGTTCTCGCAATTCAACAAAGCTATGACTGGATCGTCTCGAACAAGTAAATTTGTGCAGCTTGCCATCATACCGCATCAGCCTTGTAGATGATCGGGTTGGAAAAAGTATGACATCAACTCGGGAAAGAATCGCACAGCGCTGGGGGCAGAGACATATAGCGATATGTGAAAAGCCTGACTCTCCTAAATCTGTCTGAAATCATATATTTCAACGTGTTAGGTGATGCGTTATGTTTCAAGTATTTCAGCAAACGCTATAAGGAAGAGCCCGATGATTGCCATGATTTTCGAGGTAAGCCCAAAAAGGGCCATCAAACACGATCTCTTAAGCGGGCCGCGACACTCAAAACGCACATTTCTGACATCCCTAGATTCATTTCCATTGAATGGGTCGAGAGCATGATATGCTAGAATCTGGCAAGCGATTATCACTGTCCTTCTGGGAGAGTGAAGAGGCGCTGACACATTGGCGCAAGCTGTCTGAACACCGTTCTGCCCAAAGTGCCGGGCGATACATCCATTTTGATAATTACCGGCTAAGGGTTGCGGGTGTGCTGCGCGATTACAGCATGACCAAGCGAGATCAAGCACCAGTCGACAGCAAGGCGTTTCATGACAGATAACCTGCACATCACTTGGAAAAGTTGGTTCATGGTGGCCGCTCTTGGCCTGACATGGGGCGGCACTTTCATGGTGACCGAAGTTGCTTTGACCGGGATTACACCATTTTGGTTGGCTGCGGGGCGGATCGGGTTTGCCGCAATTTTGATGACGGTAATTTGGCGTGCACTGGGCGGAAAGCTGTTTGCTGCCCCTCCTGCCCCAAGGACTATTGTTTCGGTCGCAGCGATTGGCGGCGTCAGTGCCGCAATCCCTTTCATGCTCTTGGCCTGGGGCCAGCAATATGTGACATCGGGATTTGCCGGAGTATCCATGGCTTCGGTCGCGCTAATCGTGTTGCCGCTGGCGCATTTCTTCGTTCCGGGGGAAAGAATCACATGGCGCAGGGCTATGGGTTTTACCATCGGGTTTTGCGGAATCTTGATATTGATTGGCGGACAGGCTTTTGAAACCTCCGGAGCCAAGCTGGAAACCGCAGGCCGCATGGCCTGCGTTTCTGCGGCGTGTTGCTATGGTATATCCAGCGTGCTGATGCGCCGCTTACCAGCCGTGGACCCAATTGGCCTGTCGACAGTTTTGCTAATCATCGCAGCAGGCCTTGTCACTCCAATCGCTTGGGTGGTGGAAGGACCGCCACTGAAGCCCGACGAGAATACTCTGATTGTTATTGCGTTTCTCGGTTTGATACCAACGGCCGGCGCCAGCATATTACGGGTGCTGGTGATCAGAAGTGCCGGGCCAGTGTTCATGTCCCTGACCAATTACCAAGTGCCTGTTTGGTCTGTTGTGCTGGGTGTGGTTCTATTGAACGAGCCCGTACCGCCCAGCCTGTTGTGGGCCATGGCCCTCATCCTTTCCGGTGTTGGGCTAAGCCAATATGGCGCTCTGCGGCGCTTGGTTTTTGGTACAAGCAGGTAATCAAGGTATCTATGCTTATCGCGACTTTGCCCTTCACCCCCACGGGATGCGACGTCGCTTATTTCAGCTGGCCGCTGCACCAACAGCACTTTCAACCGTGCTCACCACATGCTCGACACTGGCATTCAGAAGCGCTTCGTCCTCGCTTTCGGCCATCACACGGATCAATGGCTCGGTCCCAGATTTTCGGATCAAAAGCCGGCCATTACCACTAAGTTGAGCTTCCGCTTCGCGGATCGCTAATTTTACGCTGTCCAGTTCCAAAGGAGCTTGACCCGCAGAAAACCGCACATTCTTCAATAACTGCGGCACCGGATCAAAGACATGCAAGACCTCACTTGCGCGCCTGCCTGATTGCACCAGTTCGGCCAGAAACTGCAAACCGGCCATTAAACCATCGCCCGTCGTGGCGTAATCTGTCATCACGATGTGACCCGATTGCTCGCCACCCAAGTTAAAGCCGCCCTGACGCATGCGCTCAACAACATATCTGTCGCCCACATTGGTTCGTTCAAGTCCGACGCCGTGCCCCTGCAAGAACCGCTCTAACCCCAGATTAGACATCACCGTCGCAACCAGTGCACCACCTTTGAGCCGCCCTTCGATGGCCCACCGAGCCGCCATAAGGCCCATGAACTGGTCGCCGTTTCCAACCCGGCCGTTCTCGTCAAGCAAAATGACCCGATCCGCATCGCCGTCTAGGCAAATCCCGACATCAGCACCATGCGCGACCACCGCCTCGGCCGCAGTCCGTGGCTTAGTCGAACCGCAGCCCTTATTAATGTTGTGCCCATTCGGTGTCACACCAACTGGGATGACAGTGGCCCCCAACTCCCAAAGTGCCTCGGGGGCAACCTTGTAAGCGGCGCCATTGGCGCAATCTATGACAACTTTCAATCCATCCAGCCGCATCCCGCGTGGAAATGAAGATTTTACGCGCTCGATATAGCGGAAACGGCCGTCGTCAATCCGCTTTGCACGACCAATTTCTGTAGCGTCGACCCCATCGACGCCCGTTGCCACAAGCTCTTCGATCTCTGCCTCTGCTGCATCGCTCAGTTTATAGCCGTCGGGGCCAAAAAACTTGATTCCATTATCAGTGGCCGGGTTGTGGCTGGCCGATATCATAACCCCGAGATCCGCGCGCATCGAACGGGTCAACAGACCAACTGCAGGTGTCGGCACCGGCCCAAGCAACAGCACGTTCATGCCCGTTGATGTCAGCCCCGCTGTCAGAGCGTTTTCGAACATGTAGCCCGACAGGCGCGTATCTTTGCCAATAACTACGCGGCGCGCGCTGTTTCCGTCACGCTTGAAATACCGCCCAACCGCAGCCCCAAGGCGCAAAGCCATTTCGGCAGTCATAGGCGATAAGTTGGCTGTGCCGCGCACGCCGTCAGTACCAAATAAATTTTTCATACTAAGCCTTTGCCACACAGGCACGCCAAAGCGCAATGGCCTGTGCGTGTTCGGCAATGTCATGCGCACGTATGGTCTGAACACCCTGCGCTAATGCAGAAAGCGCCACCGCGACAGACCCCGGAGCCCGCGCGGCCGCATCCGGCACATTGCTCAGTGTTCCAATGAACCTTTTGCGCGAGACCCCCAATAAGATCGGAACACCCAAGCCGTGAAACAGGCTGATCCGCTGCAACAGAGCAAGATTATGATCCAGTGTCTTTCCGAACCCAATGCCTGGATCAGCAATGATTTTGGTCTTGGGAATGCCCAAATTTACCAACGCCGCAATGCGGTCACTGAGAAAATCAAACACATCCAACAGAACATCATCGTACTGAGGATCATTCTGCATCGTCTGCGGATCCCCCTGCGCGTGCATAACGCAGACGGGGACTTTGTGCGCCGCGCACAATGGGGCAAGATCAGGGTCAAAAGTGAAACCTGATACATCATTAACCATAGTAGCACCGGCCTGCAGCGCGGCTTTGGCTACGGCGGCTTTGCGTGTATCGATTGAGATTGGGGCTGCTACACCCGCAGCACGCAAGGCTGCGATGACAGGTGCAGTGCGGGCAATCTCTTGATCTGCGGCGACAACTGAAGCGCCGGGACGAGTAGATTCTCCACCGATATCAAGAAGGCCTGCTCCGGCTGACAGCAGCGCCTTACCGTGTATCAACGCAGCATGTTCGGTTGCGTGTCGGCCGCCGTCAGAAAAGCTGTCGGGCGTCGTGTTCAGGATTCCCATCAAGGTCGGGACGTCCGATTGGTGATCAAATCGCGCGCGTTCTTCGCCGTTAAGGGCCGCAGCAGGAATGACCTGCGCAGGTCCATCGCGTGACAGCACTTCGACGTGCTCAAACCAGCATTGGCCAAATTCCATCGCGGAATCAGTGCGGCCGGGTCCAACATGCATCACGGGGCGAAGATAACGGCGCACGGGCGCGGCTCAGCGCGGCGCCTGATCGGCGGGCAAGCTCCGCAGATCAACAGGCTTACCAATGGCCGCATCATCGTCGATGACAAGCATATCGCTCGCGTCGAAAGTGGCGGCAAACCACGAGGCAAGCGCCACCGCATCAGCCCCCTTTGCCGAAGGCCCATCAACCGCATCCAGAACGATCTTGGAAGGCGCCCAAACACATATTTGCCCATTACGCATTGCCCAGTCGAGTTCTGTTCGGCTTTCGACAACTTTGCAGCGCGCATCATGCGCCGCCAGCACCCAAGCATTCTGTTCAATGGCCAGCAAATCGATGCGTCGTTGTGCCAACGGATGCACCGAGTGCGGCACTGGCGCGTTGGCGGGTCCGACGCAAAAAATCAACGGGCGGCCGAGTTGCACAAGCTGATCAATCCATTCCCCCAAATGTGGAGATACAATCGCCACGTTTGATAGATAAACAAGCTTGGGATGCAAAACCTTTGGTTCGACAGGCTCAACCGCCAAAGAAGCAGCCGCAGCACGACTGCGCACGATTTCAACACCCAAAGCACCCGGCCCACGGTCCAACTTTTCAACGCGCACAAAAACGCGCACCGCTTGGGGCTCGTTCAAGATACGCTCAGCCACACGTTCGGCCACTGTTTCCAACAGATTTAGGCGTTCGTCGGCCAGTTCATAGCCAATCGCCTCTGTCACCTTGTCATAACTCAGGATGCGATCGACATCATCGTCGATCGGACCGGTCAAGGCGCGCACCTCAACCACAATATTAAAGCATACGCGCTGCGTCACACCACGCTCTGCTTGGAATGCACCAATTTCGACGTCGACCGTATGGTCGCGCACCGAAATCCGGTCGAGCAGTTCAATTTCTGCTGTAGCCTCAGAACGGTCCGTGGGATGAGAAAATGCGAGTCGAATTTCAGACGCCATAATGGCAGGCCCCTTAAGACAGATGTTTTGCAGTTATTCTAACCCGCGGCGAAAAATGAAACGGCTCGAAGTCGCCGCCGAACTGCATGAAAGCGTCACCCGATCGACTCAGTTGGACGCCGTGCGATAGGTGTGGCGATAAAATAGATGTACGCCAATGTTTGCCGTTTTGGTATAGATCCTGCTCCATCTTGGGCGCACGGCCTGAGTATGGTAGTGTGTGGCACCGTCCGTCAACGTAGGCGCACGGTCATCCAACACGGCACGCGCCACCTTGGCCACGCGTTCATAGGCAAGCGGTTCAGCGATGTTCTCGGGCTTTCCATCGCACGTGTAGGTGAATTGGCATTGGTACTTTCGGCCTGTACCCTGGTTGACTACACCACATATGGACGAAGGAAACCGTGTGCTTGCGACGCGGTTGACGATCACTTCGGCCACGGCAAACTGGCCTTTGACTGTTTCGCCCCGCGCTTCGAAATACAGTGCTTCAGACAGGCATTTCCAATTTTTATCACCGGCAGGCTCGGGCTGAGTATCAATCCAATCCAAAGAAAATTCTACGTCTATAGACGTTGCAGGACGGACCAGTAAACTTTGCAAACGCTTCGAAGAGATGCCGCGCAACCCTGCAACTTCGGCCTCTAGCATGGTCGTGCCCAAATCTGTATCTGCTGCAACAGCCGGGTGTCCGGCGGTCACAACAAGTGCAAGCACGCATTTAAAAAAGTTGCGCATACCACGCCCTACGATTGCCAAGTGAGGCGCCATTAGACCCATTTTAACCAAACGTCTAGCTTAGCGGCGAAAAGGTCGCAGATGGTCAGAAAAGTCCAACAGCCCCTAAACGGCACTCTACAGCCTTTAAAGCGTGTTTTTTGAATTCAATCTAACTCAGGCAACAGACCATCTGTTCGATCGAACCGAGGAGCAATATATTTTGTTTCTGATCGAGCAAAACATGCTCTAAGTCGAACGTTCAACATCACCGTCATGCTTGATTTTGCTGGATATAGCCAATTGTGCCGCCGCGAGCCGGGCAACCGGCACGCGAAACGGAGAGCAAGACACATAGTCAAAACCAGCCGCTCGACAAAAGGCAATTGATTCAGGATCGCCCCCATGTTCACCACAAAGCGACAGGGTAATGCCAGGCTTTGCCAAACGTCCCCGTTGCGAACCCAATTGTAGCAGTTCTCCGACGCCATCGATATCGAGCGAATGAAAAGGATCTTCGTCAAAAACCTCTTGCCGCACGTAATCCGACATGAAACGGCCGGCATCATCACGGCTAAGACCATAGGTCATCTGGGTTAAATCATTGGTTCCAAAACTCAGAAAGCTGCAATGTTGGGCAATGTCGCCAGCCCGAAGCGCGGCGCGCGGGGTTTCTACCATGACACCCAAACGATAGGTGAAATCAGCGCCCTTTTCAGTCCGCACGGCTGCTGCCACCGCATCTACTCGGGTTTTAACCAGTTCAACTTCGCGTTTGGCACTCACCAAGGGGATCATGATCTCGGGCACAACCGGATCACCGTCCCTGCTGGCTTCAATCGCGGCTTCGAAGATGGCCCTTGCCTGCATCTCATAGATCTCTGGCACGGTCACTCCCAAACGCACACCGCGCAGGCCCAGCATAGGGTTGTATTCTGCCATCGCCTCGGCGCGACGGGTCACATCCGACAATGGCAGGCCCAATGCATCAGCAAGCTCACTCTGGCCGTTGCGATCGTTAGGTAGAAATTCGTGCAAAGGCGGGTCAAGCAGACGAATGCAAACAGGCTGTCCTTGCATGATCTTAAACAGTTGAATGAAATCTGCGCGTTGCATGGGCAGTAGGCGTTCCAGAACCGCGCGCCGGTCATCGCTCGACACGGCAAAGATCATCTCGCGCATAACAGTCAAGCGCCCGGGTTCAAAAAACATGTGCTCTGTCCGGCACAGCCCTATCCCCTGAGCCGAAAAGTTTCTCG
>Ga0206125_10005904_pt1 | contig 10129 bp, 5 predicted proteins | sample Helgoland_Spring_4_FD_148598 | JGI IMG/M metagenome (GOLD analysis project Ga0206125, IMG submission 148598) | Pelagic subsurface seawater microbial communities from Kabeltonne, Helgoland, North Sea - Helgoland_Spring_Bloom_20160331_1 | ecosystem: Environmental > Aquatic > Marine > Epipelagic ...
TGAAAATGATCTGACACTTCATTTCTCAGACACCACCACCATTGACGGCAACAACGTCTTCTCAAACCTTGGTAATTTCACAAGTCACGGCGATGTGAACCTCACCGGGACCATCGTGACAAAAAATGCTCAGACCTATGAAGCCAACATGACCTTGATCGGCACGACTGTCCTTCAAGGACAGCAGGGCATTATCAATGGCACACTTATCGGCAAAACGAATGACCTGACCCTCAACTTTACAACTGAGACCGCCATCGCTGGTGACGGCAACGGCATCAACGACCTCACGGTTGTTGGCCCAGCCCTGTTGGGTGCAAGTGTCACTACCATTGGCAGCCAGGAATACCAAAGCCCGGTCACATTAAGTGCCGCAACGATGCTCACTGGAACAAGCGGCACCTTTGCCGGAGGCCTTGATGGGAATGAAAACGACCTCACACTTCATTTCTTAAATGTCACCACGATAGACGGCAGCAGCACCTTTTCGAACCTTGAAAACCTGGTAAGCAAGGGTGATGTCGTCTTGAACAGCACAATCAACACCTCTGGCAGTCAAACATACGAGAAGAATGTCTCCCTGAGTGGAGCGACGATCTTGGTCGGGCAGAGCGGGACCTTTGGCGGTTCCGTTGAAGGGAATAATAATGACTTGACGCTGAACTTTAGTGACACCACGACAATTACCGGCTCACAACTTCAAAATATCCACAATCTTAGTGTTGGTGGTGGCGGTTCGATTGAAACAAGTGAAGTTGTTTCAACAACAGGATCACAGCAGTACCTCGATGACATCGTCTTGACTGGAGACACAGCCCTGCTTTCTGGCAGTGCTACCATCTCGACACAGGCGATCACTGACAACGCTGCCGACCACACACTGACTCTTGGTGATGCAGGACAGTCTGGCGACATAGTACTGGATGGAAACATCAGCATTGGTTCACTCGCTGTCGGTGCAGGCACCTTCAACATCCGCATCACTGGGACAGACAACACATTTAATGGAACGGCTGATTTCAAGAACACCGGCACGATCTCACTCGGTAACGAAGAGACTGACACCACTTTGTTTGCCCTCGGACTCAATACAACCAACGGGTCGTCAACGAATACCGGTGGTACCATCCTTACCCGCGGTGCAGATGTTGTTATTAATCAGATCAATCAACTTGCGAACACAACCATCGATACGACCGCAGGCAACAATCCTTCAGGAGCCCAGATTCGTCTACTCGATGGCGTTGAACTCAACGGCCAGGAACTGACAACCGATGGCGGCACAACTGGTAGCACGAGAGTCGCCGGTGATTCAACGATTGATGATGGGAAAGTCATCGTTGAAGAAGGCGACCTCGACATTGGTGAAGAAACCCTCCCTGGCAACCTCACGCTGACTCGTGACACCATCTTCCGTATGGATGGTGGTGGTTCGATCAACATCAAACCCAACTCCTCGATTGCAGCTGCAACTCATTCGCTCACCATGGTGACGAATGAGCTGAATGTTGACCCAACTGCTGGAGACATTACAGCTGAGAACATTACGATCACCCCACAAAACAAATCCCTTGATATTGTTCTTGGTACAGCCACAGGTAACGGGCTTGGGCTTGGTGCAGCAGCATTTGGTCACTTCGACTCACCAAACATTGTTATTGGTGAAACGGGCTACGCGGGCACTATTCATGTCGGCAACCTGACGGTATCAACGGGACAACTCACACTGATCGCGGATGGCACAGGTGGTGCCATTAATATTTCCGAAGGACTGAATCTGACTGACAGTAAAGATGGCCTGAGTCTTTACATAAGAGGTTCTGGTGCAACAACGGATCTCAACGGCACAATCCAGACAGCTGGCGCTGCCTATATCGAAGACGCCATCCGTCTTATTGGTGATGCAAGCATTGAGACAACTGGTGGCGATCTCACTATCACTGGTGGAACAGAAGGCATCTTCAGTCAGGCGGGAAGCAATTTCAACCTATCGATTGATGCAGGCACTGGAACAGTCGCCCTTGGGTCACTTGCTGGCTTCGGAAATGGCAACGGAACCGGCTCACTTCTTCAAGACGCTTCTGTAACGGGAGCCAGCATTGAACTCTTTGCTACCAGCGACTCGGTTGCAGGCAACTTGAGCTTCAACGGCCCGGTCAGCATCGTCGGCCCAACACCACGCAGCCTGACCATGTCAGCTGGCAACATCAACTTCCAGTCAACCGTTGATGCGACCTCAAGTGACTTCAGCGACCTTATTCTGAATTCTCAAGGTACGACATCCTTCTCGGGATCTATTGGTGCAACACATCAGCTTGGCAGCCTGACAACAGATGCAGGTGGCACCACCAATATCAATGGCGGATCAGTTAACACAGTAGGATCACAATCCTTCGGTGACGCTGTTGTTCTCGGATCAGACGCAACGCTGACGAGCCTGAACAGCGATATTGTCTTTAGCGGCACAGTCGACTCAGACTCAACTGCACGCACGCTCGCACTTTCATCGGGAAGCACAATTGCATTCAGCGATGCAGTCGGGGCCACAAACCCACTGGCGTCACTTACGTCAGCCGCGACGGGCCAGACCACGGTCGCGAACAATGTGACAATAACAGGGCTCCAAAATTACAGCACGCCAGTCACACTGCTCAACGACGTCACTTTCCAGGGCGGAGAAGGACAATTTACTGGCGGTCTCGATGGCAGTCAGCAAGATCTCACGCTGAATTTCACCGCGCCAGTCACCATTAATGGCAGCGAGACATTCGGCAACATTGGAAACCTCTCTGTTCAGAACGCTGCAAATCTAAGTGGAACTATTAACACAACTGGTTTCCAGAACTATGGCGGTGCTGTCACACTTGTTGGTGATACGACGCTCCAAGGTACGTTCGGTGAATTTTTGAGTGGAATGGATGGGCAGGCAAACAACTTGCAGCTTGAATTTTCGAGTGAAACAGAAATTAACGGTTCAACTGCCTTTGCAAATATCGGTGACCTCAGTAGCACAGGTCCCGTTCGACTGCGTGGTGCCATTTCAACATCCGGTTTCCAAAACTATGGCAACACTACGACCTTGTTTGGTGACACTACATTGAACACAGGCGGTTCAGGTAACGTGAGTTTTGGTAATACCGTTGATGGCAGCCACGACCTTGCCATTGAGGCCGGCACCGGTCGAGTTGATTTCTTTGGTGCCCTCGGTGCCTCGGCACCTCTGCAGAGCCTGAATCTTGCATCGGCAGCAGCAGTGCAGGCGAACAGCACGCTTGCTATTGATGGCACTGGTGGAAGTGGCCCTGGCCTGCGTGTTGGCCCGAATGTCGACAACCTCAACATCGCTCAACCGGGCAGCGCGATTAGTAATGCAAACCAGGACGGCATTTTGTTTGCCGGTGGCTCAGCCAACTCAATAGTTGGTGGCTTTACAATCACCAATAGTGGTGAAAGCGGTGTCTCAGCCTTGTCTGGAGATTACACAAACTCAGCATTCACCAACAGCACGGTAACTGGCAGCACAATGGACGGTTTTGCTGCAACAGAAACCGACGGTTTCTCTGTTACCAACAGTGAATTTACAACCAACGGTCGCCATGGCATTCATTTTGATGCCACACTGAACTCAACTGCAGGAAACAACACGGTCGGAAACAATGCACAATATGGAGTTCTTGTTGTCTCAAGCGACAGTGCTGGAAGCACCGTCAACGCTACCATTAGCGGAAACTTTATTGGCACCAAATCCATTGGTATCAACACCCCAGCAGTAATGCCAAATGGCCGTAGCGGCATCTGGGTACTTGGTAACGCCGAAGGGCACGGTACGGTTGATACAGTGAGCATCACCGGCAATACAATTGCCAACAACGCAGTGCATGGAATTGAAGTCTGGAGTGCTACCAATGTGACCATTGGTGGGACACGAGGTGAGTCAACAGAAAATATCATTACTAACAACACCCAATACGGCATTGCCTTCACTGATGATGTCTTTGGATCTGTCGTGCAGGGCAACACGCTGGCAGGAAACACTCAGGCTGGTCTCTACCTCAACAGTGCACAAAATCTCACAGTTGGTGGAGGCGTTGATGGCAATGGTTCACTTGATATCAGCTCATCTGACTTCGGTGTGGTTGCGGGTGGCACTCTCACTGACACGCAACTTTCTGGCAACAACATCCATGACAACATGAAGGCAGGCATCCAACTGCTAGCTGGAGCAGGCCTTTCATTGTTCAGAAATACCATTCAGAACAATGGCGATTACGGACTCCTCGCTGTAGGTCAATCGACGGGAACAGAGGTGTTAGGAAACACCATCAAGAAACAGGACGCGGGCATCTGGCTTGCTGGTGCAAGTGGCATGTCACTCGGCAGCATCCTAGGCGACGAAAACGAACAAAACGAAGGAATAACAAATAAGGTCAAAGAAAACAATTGGGTTGGTATCGTTATTCAGGGTGCTGAATCGACCAACAATACAATTCTCTCGAACGCCATCTCATCAAATATCTACTACGGCATTCAGTTTGTTGACGGAGCAACTGGAGTTGCGATACCGAGCCTGACAAGTGCGACAACAAACCGTATCACCGGAACCGTCACAGGAAACGCCGGTGACGTTTATCGAATCCAATACTTCAAAACATCAAGTGAATCTGCTGCCAATGGCCTTTACGCCCAAGGCGACACATACATTGGGTATCAGGATGTAACCATTGGCGGCAGCAGCGCAACCCTCGACTTTGATCTGAGTGCAAAAGGAATTATTGCTGGTGATGTGATCACAGCCACAGCAACGCTCCTCAGCAGCGGAACCCCAAGCCAATCATCAAGCTTCTCGAACGGCATTCGAGTTACTTAAAACAAAAAAACACCCGTGGCAGCGTACGACGGCAAGCGGTCATGCTCACAAGCCAAGGCTACGACTCCACCTGCGACGCAAAAGGCAAGCTGCTTTCAGCTGGTTTATTCTTCCGCAGATACACGAGGAATTCTTCAGGAGCACGGCCCGGAAAATCCTCTTGTGGGCCAATGAGCTCACACTCCAGTTGGCCGCATGCAATCACTCGAGAGAATACGTCGACAAACGACTCGGGTGTCCAGACAGTGCAATGCACATCGAGATAGTACTTTTCTCGCTCGACAAATTGGGCAAAACCCAAGGCGTCTTGGTCGGTATAGTGCCGCTTCAATTCAGAGAACGGTGGTAGACCGCTATTGAAATCGACTGTTCCATCATCCTCAAACGACTCCGATAGAAACTCCATCACCTGCGAGGGCGTTGGGCGCACCGGTTTCTCAACTGACCAGCCCATCACCTGGGAAAATGTTGTTGGCTTCCGGTAATAATCGATTGTTCGTCGATGATCAGGTATCACGAGAGCAATCATGCTCCCCGGCTGCAGAACATTCACGATTTCCTGGAGCCAACCAAGAGGGTTTGGCACATGCTCAAAAACACGAGAGGCTACTGCGTAATAGAACGGTTCGTGGCTAATGCAATCAGACAACGGTCGACCAGGCGCCCAGACGGCATCGATCGGTTGCAGTTGCTCCCCAGCAGTCTCTGGATTCTCACGAAATTTTCGTTGGAGCTCTCCCTCGCCACAACAATCAACATACAGGACATCATGCAGTGACTTATCAGTAACAGGCCTAAAGTACGGGCCAATCTCAAGCCCTCGTCTCTCAACCTCGCACTGGGAGAGTATCGCAGCAGACCGCTCTTGCCGTGGGCTCAAGCAGGAACGGCCCTGCAAGGCTTGTTTGCCGCCGGCATGATCTGCTGTTTGCATCATATGTTCTTCCGAAGAAATACTCGCCCACTCATTCACGCCAGGCTCAGGCAGCCCGATTCGACTCGTAGCCACCAAACACCTTGAACGGACCGTCTGTTTGTTGGTCTTTCTCGCTTCTCAACCATACTTGATCGAGCCCCTCACGCTTGACCCAGGCAATCGTCTCAAAGAGTCCATCAGAGAGGCTCGTTTCCGGCCTATAGCCGAGCGCCTGCTCAGCTCGCTCGATCGACATCACTCGATGTGTATACCCAACAATCGCATCTTCGATGAAATGTGGTTCGACTCCCCCACCTACCGCGTCGGCCAGAATATCAGCCAATTGCCGAATGCTTATCTCATGACCAGAACCGACATTAAAGAATTCGCCCGTAAAGTGCGTCTTCACCTGAATGGCCCGAACAATTGTGCAGGCAACATTTTCCACATAGACAAAATCTCTTGTTGCAGAACCACTCCCCCAGACAGAAAAGGTTTTTTCACCTCGCAATTGACACAGTACGGCTCGCCGTACAAGTGCAGCAACAACATGCGAACGAAAGTTTTCAAAATGATCACCTGGACCATAGAGGTTACCAGGAATGAGTGTGGCCACCTCAACACCAGCTGCTTGTCCGAGTAGATTTGCCGTATCGCTTACGACCAATTTCGCAAGCCCGTACGCACCTGTTTCACCAGATGGAAAGCCAGTGTGCAGATTTTTCTCCACAAGCGGTAATCGACTTTCTGCTGCATAGGAGCACGGTGACCCAACAAGAATTAGACGCCGGCATTTATGGAAGCACGCGGCCTGAACCACATTGAGCCCGATTCGATGATTCGTATAGAACGAATCTCCTTGCCTCGCTGCAAGATAGGCAACTCCGCCAACGTCTGCAGCCAGATGCACCACAGTGTCTGCTCCAGCCAGAACCTGCCTCGCAACGCGAGGATCACGGAGATCTCCATCTTGTCGCCCAAGTACACGGGGATGAATACCCGATTCAAGACATGCTTTTTCAACATGTTGACCCAAGAATCCCGTTCCACCAGTGATCACAACACTCATTTTGTTTTCCTGTTTGATACTTTCAACAGCACAGCCTCGTACATGGCACGGTATTGTTCTGCCATTTGCTGAAGGCAGAATTGTTTCTGGACATTTCTTTGGTGCAGTTGTCGCCGAGGGGAACACGCCGGATCAGCAGCATCAACAATTGCCTGACGAAGCTTTTCAACATCTTCAACATCAACAGCACTACTCGAATAGACCGTATCGTTCCCGTGACGATAGACGAACATGGATCGTGCAAGAGAGGTTACGATTGGCCTGCCATGCGACAACACATCAGCCAATACCGCCGACCCTGACTGACCGACCTCGTCATACGGAAGAACGAATACATCCGCCTGCCTGAGAACACTCGCCTGCACCGCAGGGTCATTTAGAAAGCCCGTAAAAAACACCCGATCCTGGCAACCAACTTCATCGATTCTGGAAAGCAGTTCACTCCAATACTCATGACCCATCCTATCTTTTGGATGGACCCCGCCAGCTACGACAAGGCGGTACTCTGCTGGCAAACTGCTCATGGCATCGATAATGTAGCGGTGCCCTTTATACCGAGTAACAAACCCCGGCAGCACCAACCACTTCTCTCCAGGTCGCTTCTGATACGGAGCAGTCACACCTTCCGACACGACTGGCTCAACAGGAATGGGAAGCAGGTACACTCGCTTTCGAAGTCTTGGATACGCCTTGATGATTCTGGCGTAGGTATCTTTACTATGGACAACGATCGCGTCTGCCGCCTGCAGACAACGACGCATCTGCCTATTTTTCATTTTAAAGGAAACAGCCGACAGAGCACCTTTGAGCCAAGGCTTCCCGCTCTTCCAACACATGCTCTTTTTCCAGGTATGCAAACTGAGAACAATCGGCTTACGAATATTTCGCATAAGCCTTAGCAGACGGCGATCCGCATGTCGCCTGGCTCTCCCAAAAAAACAGAACTCATGTTGAATGTGAACAAGGTCGGCATCACTTTCACGAACCTGTTTAATCAGTTTGGTTATATACCGCTCTTGTTTCCGACGGGAATCAAGCGAGTCATGCTCAATGAGATTCTCAAGTTCTATTGGCTCTAGGGCTGCAAAAGAAGAAAAGCCGGAAGTCAGCCGTTTTGCAAATTCAGCATTTCCGCACTGCTGATTCCAAGGTGTCAGGAGGGCGATACTGAATTTGTCTTTGTGATCCTGCAGAGACGTTGAAACACTTTCTGGCAACCGTTTCCCTTGTTGGACCCTATCAGCACCAGCGATACCAGGCACGACATGCCCAAGATTACGACCAGTTGCAATCATCGCATGAACATCCACTGAAACCTCGACCGTCACATACGCTGGAAACCAAGCACGTAAGAAGGATAATGCCTTTTACGAGCACAGCGATATGGCATTTTGACGCCATAAAAACGGGCTCGTAACGCATCTTATGCGCACGAGAACCCCGGCAGTTTCACCAGAGCCGTCTCTTTACTCACCCACAACCGGCAGTCGCATCATCGAAGGCGACCGTCAGCACGGTGCCGTCAAGACTTACATCGGCCGCAAGAAGGCGACGCTGCTCCAGCGTTTCGTGTGAAAGAGTATCGTGAAGTGAAGCTCCCGGTACGTCGCGAGACGCAAGCGACGGAACAAAACTCCGCCTGCGACCCCACCTACTGAAAACACTTTGAACTGAACGCCTGCGAAATGGAATCCTGAATGAATGTAAAAGTGAGCCAAGGCTACTGAACATAAGTGTCTAACCCTTACGTTTGATATTTGTTTAAAGAGCAAAAAAAACAGTATCGACACACTGCTGATTGCACATAAGAAATGCACAACCAGACAGCTAGTATTCGATACTAATTTAGCGAATTCGGCCCTCAAGTTCCCATCCCAACAGGGCAAAAATACGTTGGAAAAAATTCTGGTAAAATTGTGGTTTCCATCGTGAAAAACGACACTTTCAGGAAACCACCAATTCCTTGCATAGGGTGCAATTCCTTGGTACGGCCGATGCTCGTCATCCACTCGTAAAGCTCGCGAAGCGATACACTCAGTCAAGTTAGTGCCCGCTCGATTTCCGCCCCGGCCGCGAACGGCACACATTAAGGAAAGACTTTTCAATGAACGCGAAGACTCTGTTGGCATTCTTTTTCTGGATGACTCTTCTTAATTTTTGCATTTTGGTAATCAGCACAGGTGCAGTCGTTGTTTGGCACGATGAGATACGGACACTCCATGCCAGCATCTTTCATTTACGAGCTGACGAACTAGGCACTCTCTATTTCGAGTACCTTGGCTGGTACAAAGCACTGTGGATGGTGTTGAACGTGGTGCCTTATGTCTCGCTGCGTATAGTGCTTTCACAAAACGCTTCAGCGGAGAATGATACGTAATACGTCTCAGACGTATTACTAGCTTGCCAGCAACTTACGCAACACAAATGGCAAGATGCCGCCTGCATTAAACTGATCAAGCTCGACCGGCGTATCAATACGAACTGTACACGGCAGCGTTAGATTCGTTCCGTCCTTCCGAGTTGCAACAACCTCAAGAGTGCTTCGCGGCGCGAGTTTATCGAATGGGATATCAAACGTCTCTTCACCCGTCAGCCCAAGCTCCTGCCAGCCCTTTGGTAACACAAGAGGTAGCACACCCATCCCCACAAGGTTCGATCGGTGAATCCGTTCAAAGCTGGTTGCCATGACGGCCCTGACACCAAGCAACATTGTTCCCTTGGCTGCCCAGTCACGAGAACTACCAGTGCCATACTCTGCACCAGCAAGTACCACGAGAGGCACGCCGCGTTCTCGGTATTTGATGGCCGCATCATAGACTGCCATCTGTTCACCTTCTGGCAGCAGTCGGGTCACGCCACCCTCTGTTCCCGGTGCGAGCAGATTACGAATTCGAATGTTGGCAAACGTGCCACGCGTCATCACGCGGTCATTCCCGCGACGTGCACCATAGCTATTAAATTCTTCAGGCGGCACGCCGTTCTCTACAAGGTACCGTCCAGCAGGACTGTCCTTGGCAATGGCACCAGCTGGTGAAATATGATCCGTGGTCACACTGTCACCAAGTGCTAGAAGCACGCGGGCACCAGTAACACTTGTTGGTGGTGTCGCCTCGCTGGTCAGCTCAGCAAGAAACGGTGGCTCCTGAATGTATGTACTGGTATCCTGCCAGTCGTAGAGTTCGCCCTCAGTAGCAGGCACAGCATTCCAACGCTCATTTGAATTCCAGACATTTCCATAACGGCTCTGAAATTGTTCTGGCACAACTGCGGTTGCCAC
>Ga0206125_10005908_pt1 | contig 10126 bp, 10 predicted proteins | sample Helgoland_Spring_4_FD_148598 | JGI IMG/M metagenome (GOLD analysis project Ga0206125, IMG submission 148598) | Pelagic subsurface seawater microbial communities from Kabeltonne, Helgoland, North Sea - Helgoland_Spring_Bloom_20160331_1 | ecosystem: Environmental > Aquatic > Marine > Epipelagic ...
TGGAACCTCTCCAGTCACCGGAAGGCTTGTACCCGGCAGCCAGCATTTTAGGAATCTTCACATACGGTGCGAATCCGTTGTCCGAGGTATAAATCACAAGAGTTTCCTTATCGATGCCTGAATCAGCCACTTGCTCAAGGATTTCCTCCACCACCCAGTCCGTCTCCGCAACCAAATCGGCATAGAGACTGTATTGTGGAAACTTACCCTTAAACTTCTTGCCGGGTGTACACGGAGTATGTGGCGATGTTAATGGCACATAGAGGAAAAAAGGATTATCCTTATCCGAAGCCTGACGCTTGATGTACTCTCGGGATTCACGGGCAAAGTCAGCCAGGCAGGTATGGGCATCGAAGTCAGCAGCACCTGCCCCCACCCGTTTGTAGTCATTATACTCGTTATGGGGCCACCCTGCGTTCACGGTTGGTATGGACAGGGATTTATTGTTTCTGAGGTATAGATAGGGAGCCATATCCAGGGAGGAAAGAATGAAAAATGCTTCGTCAAACCCGACATCCACCGGTCCATTACGGAAAGGTTTACTGTAATCAACCCGCCAGGAATCATCTTTTCGATCCGGGCTCGCGGGAGGTTTTTTCAAAAGTTCCCAATCCGCCCCCAAATGCCATTTTCCCACCATACCCGTATGATATCCATTTTGCTGAAGGAAATTGGGCAGGTTGACCCGATTTGGATCCATTAGAGCTTGTGAACTGGCTTTGACCAGCACACCTCTTTTGAGACGACTCCTCCAGTTATAGCGACCTGTAAGAATTCCATAGCGAGTGGGTGTGCAAACGGAAGAAGTCGTATGTGCATCAGTAAAGCGCATACCCTCCTTTGCCATTCGGTCCAGTGCGGGAGTCGGTACGAGTCCACCCATATGACTGGGTTCACCCGGGCCCATATCGTCGGCTAAGATAAGAATAATATTGGGAGTCTTACCGGCAAAACAGTTGATTACAGCCAACAGGAAGGAAAAGAGGATTAGATTTGTCTTCATAGATTTTTTAAGAGCATTCTTGTACTCTAAAAACAAATCAATTGAGTAATTTGTCCACCAAGAATTCGACCTGCGACGGGTATTTCAATTCAGCACCGGGGTATTTCAAATGTGCTTCCAACTCCAAAGCGTCCGTCTTTTCCTTCAGGGCAATGCCCAGGTTGACATGATGGATGATCCAGCCGCGTAATCGATTCCTGTCAGTAGGAGGCTTCGCTGATGGATCCATGCCGTAACTCATAAAGATGGGTGGATCATCCTCGGAAATAAGGGAAAGAGCAGAGTGCTGAGAAGCGATTCGGCTAGCCTCCTCAAGAGTACTGGCACCCCAGGTTGCCATACGTATTTTTTCGGGATCGACCAGTCCATCAAGAGGCCGAACAAATCCTTCCGCTTCGATTTTGGATCCCATGATATCGGTAATCATTTCTTTCCAGAATTCGGTTTTGTTCGTAGTCTGCCCACCGGTGGTAGCCACACAGGTCAACCGGGTGGATTCCCGCTTAATGGGATCCTTGCTCTTGGGTTTTGCCATGTCGTCGGAGTAGGCCAACCACATACAAATTTGAGCACCTGCCGAGCCACCGAAAGCGGCGACCCGGGACTTATCCAGATTCCATTCCTCGGCCTTGGAACGCATAAACTGCAAAGCACGCCTGGCATCATGGTGGGAAGTGGGCAACGGCGTGTCGATGGTCAGATATCGGTAATTAATCGACGCAACGGAGATACCAGCCTTTAAGAGCTGGCTCAAAATATCATTACTCAATTTTTCCTTACTGCCTGCACGAAAGCCTCCGCCATGGATATAGATCGCCAACGGGGTTGGCTTGTCGCTCTCCGCCAACCAGGTGTCGAAAACATTACGCTCATCTTTACCGTATTTCACATTGGCATGAGTGGGTGTTCTTCGTTCTTTCCCTTGATTAGTCTTCTTGCCTTGCCCGTGGGATCCTTGCTTTTTGGCTCTAACTGTAGCAATACGAACAACCACCCCCAACTCCTTTTCAGATAGATCCCCATCCCGATCTGAGTCCGACCTTGGGAATCGTTTAATGATCATCTTTTTCATCGCTGCTTTTTCAGCATCGGACAATTTACCGTCTCCATTTAGATCCGCCTGCGGTTTGATTTTCAGGATTTGATTGTCCAATGCACTCTCACTCGCAACGGAAGTACAAACCACTGCGGTTAAAAGGAGTGTTATCAAAAAGTGGAAATTTTTATTTTTCATAAGTTATTAAATTTATCTGCTAAGTAGTTTGAATATGGCGAGGAGTAAAACCGCAATCCGCGAGAAAGGAAGAGTGAGGAAGTGCTTACCCAAGGATAGTGGTTACTATTCAAAACGCGTTTAAAGCGAAAAAGTTTCACTTACATATTTCTGTCTAAGTAAAATTATTACGACCACTACCCTCTTTAATTAGCAAGAAAGAATAAGGAGAAACATTTTCCAGCCCAAAACGAAACCGGGCCAACTAACTTGGGATCAACGAAAAGTTCAGACGCACCAACTTATTAAAGAATCAAATTTTAAAATGCCTGCGCCGATCGGAACGATCTATAAATCACCATTTCCGTTTGGGTGAATTTGGTTATCTCAGCAGATGGTTGATATTATTGACTTAAAAGGGCTATTTTTGAAATGCAAATTTTCTTCTTCTTAAGAAGTAGTGTAAGCCTAAAATTATCAATAACTAAGCAATAAGATGGGGCTAAAACTAGAGTCAGAAAAGTCGACCTGAATAAGTCTTATTTCTCTTTTCGTTTAAGTTTTTTATCCGAATAAAAAACTCCGATCACCCGGGTATCTTTTCCCTTTAATCCGGATCGGGAAAAATCACCCCCTGGATTTCCATCCTTATCCATCATATTGCAGGTCATCACATAGCGGTTGAGTTCAGGAATAAAGGCAATATCAGGATCCTGGATACGATAATTATCCCAGTCATCCACTTCGTCTGAGCGGGGAGTAATCGCCAACCCCAGGTATTGAAAAGGTTTACTGAGACTGTCTGAACGCCATGCAGTCACCTTATACGGACTACCCTTAGATTCTCGGTCGCAGAAAATGTAATAACTTCCCTGAATTTTAGCAATGGTCGCATCCCCCACCCCATACTTGTGTCCGCCATTGGGGTTTGGATCCACAGTCTTCGGGTTTACCATTTCCCAATCACCCAGACCGGTTCTGGAAGTAAAATGAGCGAGGCTGGTCCCGTCGGGCCCATGGGGAAAATGACCGTGCTCCCCAAACATATGAAAAAGTCCATTTTCATAAAAGATCCCAATATCATCGCATTTTTTATGCGGAAAGGAACCGGAGACTTTCCACTTACCACTGGATTTCTCGAGGGGACCCGAATAAGTATATACTTTCCCTCCTTCATAGATGTAGTACACGCCATCGACTTTTACGCCATCATCATATTCGTAGAAATTACCAATTTTGTACTGATCGGTAACCAGTTCCCAATCAGCACTGCTCCAGGAAAACTTTTTACTCCGCCATAAATGAGCATACTGCGGTGTATGACTAATGATCAGGTAGTAAGGATAATCCAGTTCCGGTTCCACAAATAAAACGGAATCATGATTATTTCCCTTGGTGCTTGTAAATACATTATCATCAACTGGGCGGTGCCATCCCACCCATGGATCTTTCACGGTGGAGTCCTTCTTTCCATAGACCCCAAAAGAGACAGACCCCATTACAAACAACCACCCACAAATTAAAATTCTACTATTTATATTCATCTTTTTTATTTCTATTGATTGAGTAAATCATAACAAAGGAACCAATATTTTATCCAAAAAAACAAGCTTGGAATAACAAATGGAAACTAAAAAATTAAATGGCTATTTATTGCTGTGGGCAAAAATCAGCAAGTAATTAAAAATGGCTATTTCTTCAGGACAAGTTCAATTCCTTCATCGGTTATGTTGATCTTTCCTTGTTTATAGAGGCCACCAATTGCCTGCTTAAACACTTTCTTACTCACTTGAAATTCTTTCTTTATATCTTCAGGTGGACTCTTATCGCCAAATTCTGACTTCCCTCCAGAAATCTTAAGATGATTCAAAATTTTATCGAAAGTGGAATGAACATGCCTGCCTTTATCTGGCTGTAAGGAAACATCAATCCGACCATCTTCTCGAACACCCGTGATATACCCTTTGAGTTTCTGACCTTCTTCATACTTATCGTAAACCTGATTACTGTAAACCAATCCTGTATACTGATCATTGATTGCTACTTTGAAGCCTAAATCAGTTAAGGCGTAAATCTCAAGATCGACCTCCTCCCATCGAGCAAATTCATCCGGATCTACATGTTCAATTAAATGCTCAAAATTATCTTTCATTCTTTATTGATCATAACAACTTTTGAAGCTTTAGAAACATTGATTTTGATTTCTTTGTAATTCAGAATCCTGAGCAAACCGATCATCACAGACAGGCAAACATTAAGGTTAAAAGGCTAAAGCAAGCCTGTAGAATAATGATCTAATCGTGATCACACTTTGCCTGACGACAAAGCTTGAAATTACGGAAATGAGCAGAAGCCAAAAACAGACCACCAACAGAATTGAGAATAGTTGTGAGATTAAGAAAACTACCCGAACTTTGATGAGTGCAAGAAGTACAAATCCCGTTAGCATCAAATGAATGCCCCGTATGAAATGAATATTGGTAAATTGCAATGAACAATATAAAAGCCAAACCAGTAATACTAAGTCCCGCTACTACCTTATCCTTGTGCTTACGACAGCCCATAAATACGGCAAGAGAAGTTGTGGGTACGACTAAAAAAACCATCCATAAGTGAAAGTTTTCGTGAACCCAAAAAGTGGTGGAAATAATCGGAAGCAAGGCAAGTAGAACCGGTGTAAGCAAACAGTGCACAGCACAGATTACCGACATACTGATCGCCAGTGAATCCAACCAACCATGTGTATGGCATTTTACTGTTTTTGAGGTACTATTCATTTCCAAGGTGTCTGACTATAGAGACTTATATTATCCTGTAAACATAGAATACCAAAACCTTGCAGCTAAATGCTTATTATACTGTCCAATCAAAAATGCTTCCCTCAACCAATCTGTAAGTCATTCTTCCCCCCATTGGTTGATGTTCATCCTCAAGCCATGCTTTTTTAGCAAAGGCTTTATTGCCCTACCCCATGTCTGATATCCCTGATTGTTGAAGTGTAGTAAATCGCGATTATACAGGTCTTTATTCTGCTGACCTTTTTCAGTTGTGAAAAAGGGATTCAAATCAATATGAGATACATATTTGCCATCTGCAAGTTGTGGTAACATGGCATTGACTTTTTTCGCTCTGTCATTTTCAGAGCCCTCCTTTCTAGGAAAGACGGAGAAGATCACGAGTTTCGATTTCGGTAGACGAGTTCGAACTTCAGCCACAATGGCTTTGATTCCTGTAAATATGTCCTGCGGTTTATCTGCAGGATACGCTTTTTTGGTATCATGCATATTATTGGTTCCGATCATCAAAGTTACTAACTTGGGGGAAATTCCATCAAGGGCACCATTCTCAATTCGCCAGAGAACATTCTGTGTACGATCCCCGGGAAATCCAAGGTTGAGCAGATTACTCCCCTCAAACACACCCGGATATTTACTCCATGAATGAGTAATCGAGTCTCCGATCATCACAAAATCGATCTTGCCGTTTTTTGCCTCCCTGAGTTTCTCTTGATGCAACTTCGGCATGAATTTTTTTAATGTGGATGGTACGGGAATCACTGTTGATGGCTTTTCTCCAAATGCACTGCAGAATATGCCATTCGATAAAAACAATGCAGCAAGGAGGATTGAGTTTCTTGTATTCATGACATTCAAATCTTTACCCAGTTAACGGGATCTGCCTTTGATTGCCATGTTGCCTGTGTTTTGGATCAATACAATGAAATTCCAAGTCAGCAGATTTGGCAGTAAGCTTCATGTCAACCCAACCATGGGCATGGCCTTTTCCAAAATAGTAACTAACTGCCGGTTGGTTGATAAGATGAAGATGACCCCGTTGATCCTGCTGCCATTCATGGGTGTGGCCATAGAAATAGGCCCTTGCATGCTTGTGTGCGGCAAGTAGTCTCAAAAGAGAAGAACCATCTCGCATGCCCTTGATCGGACGCACCCCAAGATTGGGATACGGATTGAAGTGACCAAAAACAAGGGCGGGCTTATCTGTCCTCTGGTCGAGTTCTTGGGCAAGCCAGTTCAACTGTTTCTCCCCCAGGATTCCCTTTCTTCCGGAATCCAATAGGAAAAAATTAGCGTGGGGCCGTTCAATCACATCCGCATGAATCCCCATCTGTTCTTTCTTTAAAAACGGGAGCAATTTCCAAAGTTTATCACGGTTATCATGATTACCAATGGTTATATGAACGGAAATCCCCGCAGCACGGATGGGTTCAAGAAGCCTCAAGAGCTCTTTGTACTCGGCTTCCGTTCCTCTGCTCATGGCACAGTCGCCATTGATGATCAGGTTAGACGGTCTCGGATTGAGTTCTATTATCTCCCTTGCTGACTGGGCAAGGCTATCCGCCATGTTTACCCACTCGTGTTCCTCTTCTTTGACAGGAGAGCCCGGCCATTTTGTGCCGGGGTAGGAACGATTGGGATCATCACTGATATGGGTATCCGCAAGCAAAGCAATACGATTAGGGTCAAATCGAACGGATTTACTATCCGCTGCAACAAAAGAAGATGCTGTAATGGTTGCACCGCTCAGTACGAATGAACCTTTAATAAAATCACGACGGGCGATCGGTGGGAGAATGATTGGCATTTTAAACTCTGCTTAACGACTTGTTTCGATAGGAACGCCAAACCAATCCGACAGGGTCCTGCTCAACCATTCTATGGATTCACGACTGGGTGTCTTAGAATCAAGTTTATGCTTCTTTTTACCAACAACCCAAAGAGTGTACCAATTGGAACTGCCTCCGCCACCCTTACTACTCACTTTTTTTACATGCATCTTGAAACTTTTGATTTCTTGAGAGCCGATAAACTTTTTGGAGGAAAAACATAAAAATTGCTTTTTGATCTCAAGCCCCCCTTTGGACGCGGTGAAGAAAGTCGAACCGAACAAAGCCCATAGTATTTCGTGACCAAAATAGATAAGCAAACCAATTCCAATCAATAATGCTCCCGCGACCACCATGGCTGCTTCTTCGAACGGTCGTTCAAAAAGTTTCGACCAACCATTTATCCCGAAATACAATGGAACTCCACTAAAAACACCTGCAAATATAGAGTATATTATGGCCGCAATTATTCTCGTGCTTACATCCTGTGGACCGTAGCAGATGATATGCGTGTCGGGATCCGGGGATGGAATGATTTCAATGGAATCCGTAATTTTATGCGGAGAATCAAAGCCATGCTTGGGAAAACCCGGTGCAGGATCACTCATTCCGTTTTTAGGATATTCTTTCTTTTGGGCATGCAGACTACGAAAAAGTTATCAGAGGCTTTTTGCAAGATTTGAAAATCAACCCAATCACTTCGAAATCATTTTAGAACTCGTGGAAAAGCGAGTTCTGCCCAAACAGGCTTGTGGTCAGACAAAGGTTTTTTCAATTCAATGATGCCTCCATCGATTACCTTGGTGCGGGGAAGGTTATTGTAGAAAATATGATCAATCACTCCTGCGTTCGGTTGTTCAGGCTTCAATGCATTATAGGTAAATTCCTTAGAGACATCGACCTTCAGATCTTTCCAGGTAGGTTTATACCCTGATGCCTCAAGCATCTTCATGGCAGTATCGCCCATATTATTATTGAAATCCCCAAGCACGATCACCCGGTCGGTTTTATCTTTTGGCAAGACCTCATTGGCCAACCGATAGGCATGTCCCGTTTTATGATTGTCTGTCGAACGGCAGATATGGAGGGAATAAAAAGAAATGGGAACGCCGTCTATTTGAGTGATTGCCTGAACTACGGATGCCGGGTTCCATGAACGCTTTCGCTGAACAGTGAGATCATGCTCAACCGCTCTTTGCAGAGGGGTCCGACTGAGGATGGACTTGTATTTGTCCCTATGATTGGCAGAAGAAATTTTGCCAACATAAATGTGCTTCATGCCCACAACCTTGCCCACGCGGGCAGTCCAGTCCCCATCGGGAACCTCATTAAATCCGATAATGTCAAAATTGTAGGGTTTGAACATCTTGCCAATTTCCTCTGGCGTGGCATTTTTTCCGAACTCTACATTGTAAGCGGCAACCCGAATGAGAATGGATCCTTGGGATTCATTTGCAAAGACTGATCCTACTACGAGTAATCCCCATAAGGCTATGCCGGCGAGAATAGGTGTTTTTTTCAAAAGGTTCATTTTTTCTTTTTCGTCTTTTCATTGTGAACCTTTTGTATCCATGCGATCGCTGCTGTTGCCACAAGCTGATGGCCACCATCAAAAATGGTGACCGTTGCATTACCTGACTTTCTGGTAAAGAGGGGTTGCTTCTCGCCGTAGCTTCGATCTGGATGGGCGGCTTGCAGATTCGGAGGCACTTTTCTCTTCTTCACGAAGTAGGCAATATCCTTATCCGATATCCGGTCTTTAGCTTCCGCCAGTTCATTAAAGGCAAGCAGTGAATGACTGATGGAGACGATCTTCTCTTTAATCCCTGCGTGGAGATGCAGTGTCGTTCCCTTCGCATTGCTCAGAAATGTAATGGGGGAGCGCTTTGCATACTCCGCATCAACCGCCGGACTGTCACCTGGAGCTCCCCCGCATGACTGTTCCAATGCTTCGACATGCTTTCCCTGTGCATGCCATGCTGCCAAGTCCGAGATGGGCACCCAAGCTGAAACCCCAGCCCATAAGTCAGGATGGTGGCCAGCCATTACTAAAGCAGTATAGCCCCCTCCGGAAGTGCCAATAAGATAGATGGCGGAGCTATCGATTTGGGTCGCTCCCTTGGCGTACTCGACGGCACTTACAATATCTGCAACAACCAATTCTGAACCGGTGGCTTCAGGTCGATTGTTGGGGCCTCGGAAGTCTGGATGAATATACGCCCACCCATGTTTGATGCACCATTGTTCAATGGCTTTGTGGTATTTCTGTTTGTAGTTTCCGGACCAGGTATGAAGAGCCACCATCAAAGGTACGGGCTCTTTGGATACGGGAGCATAAAACATCGCGGGTTGCTCGGAATGATCTGCCGAGCTTTGGTACTTAATTTCTTTTGCTTTTGAGCCATATACGGCGGTGGATAACACCATCACCCACAGAAAGATTAGGTTTCTCATAGATTCTTCTTTTTATTCATGGTTTAAGTATGGGCGGATGTAGCTTACCGGTTTTTCAGGATGGTGCACCTGAAGCTATTTAGCATTAGTTAGTTCAAATGAAGCCAACATGGGGCAGTGGTCTGAGGGGGTAAGGAGAGACGGCTTTTAAATCAAGCTTATTACTTGCATCAAATTGCCGGCTATTTGGCTTCAATGATAAAGTCACTGCGGTCATAGGCGATGTTGAGTGCCTCGAGGATTTGGGCGTGCTTCTCAAGGCGACGCTGAAAGGATTCCCAGTTTTTTCTTTTCTCATCTGTCCAGGCAACTTCGGCAACCGAGATCAGGCGAGGAAAAATCTTACTATCTAGGCGATCCATTCGAATGTCCTCCGTCCATACGGGAGCTTCCACACCAATAACGCGGGCCCGTTCTTCCGGAGTTAGACTGCCAGGAACAGGTTCGAATGCATAGATCGACTTTGCGGACACCAGGCGGCTTCGATACCTTCTGTTATGCTTGTTCAATTCTTCTGCGTTGGCATTGTTGGCGGGATAATCGAGGTAGATCTTCCGATTATAGGAGTTGATGACCTCTCTGCCTGCACGAACTCCTTGCAACACTTCTGACGGTTTGTTCCAAGCCTGAACGATTTGTCCTTCAGGAACGCCCCCTTGAATATGTTCTGCCCATGCGATCGAGCGGATGCCGCGTTTGCGAAGTCGTTCGCTGACTTCATTCAAAAACCAGTTCTGCAAGTGGTGCTCATCTTCGAGCTTCAGTTTGTCCCTTAGTGGGACACAATGGGTGCATTTCTCCCAGTTGCCACGCGGGCGTTCGTCGCCCCCGA
>Ga0206125_10005912_pt1 | contig 10121 bp, 10 predicted proteins | sample Helgoland_Spring_4_FD_148598 | JGI IMG/M metagenome (GOLD analysis project Ga0206125, IMG submission 148598) | Pelagic subsurface seawater microbial communities from Kabeltonne, Helgoland, North Sea - Helgoland_Spring_Bloom_20160331_1 | ecosystem: Environmental > Aquatic > Marine > Epipelagic ...
AGTTGGTAGGATTACTTTTGGTATTAAAAAAAAGCCCCTAAGTATTAATACTTAAGGGCTTATTCAAGTGGTGGCCGGACCCAGAATCGAACTGGGGATTCGATTCTAACGACCAAAGAAAGCCAAACAATCCCATAAATACCTGATAAACAACAAACAATGACTTGTATGGTTTTAATGATTTACTAGGAGGTGGTATTACTATGGTATTACCCGCATGGCATACCTGACAAAACACCCAAAGAGCAAATACTGGGTTGCGAGCTTTCGAGACATTATAGGGAAGCGCGTAAACCGATCCACCAAGGTTGAAATCAACCCCGCAGGCGAAGACGCGAAAGAACGCGCCGGGAAGGCCTCAGAGAATAGAAGACTAGCCCAAAGCATTGCCGACGACTACGAGCAGACAAGCCGGGGCAATAACACCGAGGCACAAGTAAGGAAGACACTTGGCGACCTTTACAGCCGAGTGAATGCAGGCAGGGAGCTAGACTTTGCATCTTGTAACGCCTTCCTGACTAAATGGCTTGATCGAATCACAGCCACCAAAGCCAAAGGCACCGCTGCCCGCTATTCTGGCACCGTCAAAGGATTCCTAAAGCACCTCGACGCGAAAGCCGCTTGCCACCTTGGGGACATAAACGCCGCAGACATTCAGGGATTCATTGCCGCACGCCTCAAAGGCGGGCGCAATCCGACAACAGTTCAAACCGACCTCAAAACCTTGAACGCACCCTTTGCCCTAGCACTCAGGCAGGGCTTAATCCTAATGAATCCAGTTGCCGCCGCAGATACCCCAACCGCAGAGAAGGAAGCGCGGGAACCCTTCACCTCGGGAGAAATCGCCGCCCTACTCTCTAAGGCCTCCGAGCAATGGAAGACAGTGATTCTACTTGCCGCCTTCCAGGGCTTGCGCCTTGGCGATGCTACGCAGCTGCAATGGTCGAATATCGACTTTGCCGAACGCGTAATTCGGATTCGCCCGCAGAAAACCGCAGCCAAGAAGCGGGATTTAGTCTTACCGCTTCACAGTAGCGTAGAAGCTCACTTGAAGACACTCGACGCGCCCGCAGGCACCGAAGACGCGCCACTTAGCCCGAAGCTAAGCCAATGTAAAACGGGAGGCCTTTCGGGACTCTCAAGACAATTTCAAGCGATCATGAAAACCGCTGGCATTGAACAGGAAAGCATTGAAGCCGGAGGCGATGAAGGCCGCAAATTTAACAAGCGCACCTTCCATAGTTTGCGCCATTCATACGTTACCCGCCTTGAGGCCGCAGGCGTCGCACCCGATCAGAGAATGAAGCTTGCCGGGCACTCAGACACAAAGAGCCACGCCCGCTACACTCACACCGAAGTCGAAACCCTCCGCGAAGCCCTCGAAAAGCTCGCCTAATCCGATGAATGCCAAAAGTCAAAACTGCCAAAACAGCCAAAACCAATGAGACCAAACCCGAAACATTTTCAAATCATCTTCTGGCACCACCCTTGCAGCTTTGGGATTTCCGCAGTGATGAAACAAGAAGGACTCACCAGCACCGACGCCGGAACCACAGGAACGCTGACTTGCAAAGCGATACACCTCCCCTTTCAAGACAGTATCGACCCCGCGCTTAATACGCGCTTCAAAGACTGGAAGCCGCGCCCCGGAACAAAAGCCGCCCGCGAACAGTTTCTTAAACAGGAGATTTTCAAGGAGACGTTCAAGCGACTCGACAAAGGCGACCGCCCCGAAGCTCTTAAGGCTTTTGAAGTCGAGTATTCCGCAGCCTTTAGCAAGACACCTTGGCTTTGCAATATCGAAGACGTTGACGCGCTATGCAAAGCCCGCAGAGCAGCAGAGAAGCGCAAAGGAAGCCTTCATTTGTATTTACTTACTTCCCTTTGGGATGCCGTCTTTAGTCACATGCAAAACGACCGAGAGCGGGAGGAATGGCTAAAAGATCACTGGCAACTCAGTTACCCAGACGGGCAAGCAATCCGCAAACAAATCAATAAGCTAAAGCTACCACGAAGCCCGGGGGCTTATGGCGTGAGACTCCGAAAACAGGAAAATTTGTGAGCACGTTTTAGCCCTTAGATAAAAATTAAGTCATGGCGTTTATTAATGTCCATGACCGAAATAAAAGACACCCAAACAGCCAGCGCACCCCGCTGGATTCGACTACCAGCCGCAGGCACCGCTTGCGTTCATTCAGGACTCAAGCGCGGGCAAATGCTCAAGCTTGCTTCCAATTACGAAAACGAGATTCGAGTTTGCCACCTGCGAGAAAAGGGAGCCAAGCGCGGCACCCGCTTGATTGAACTGGCAAGCCTGCTCGAATTCCTCGACCGACGCGCCGAAGCTTCAATGAAAGGCCTCGAAGCATGAGCGCACTTAATGAAGCAAAGGCCGCGCTCAATGTTGCCGACGCTTGGCACCGCTTAGGACTACCCGGCGAACCGCGCAAAAGTTGCCGCTCTCCCTTTCGCGAAGATCGAAGCCCGAGCTTCTCAGTTTATGAGGACGGGCACCGCTGGAAAGATCACTCGACCGGAAAAGGCGGAGACGTTTGCGACTTCATAGCCACCGCGCTCAATGTCACTCTAGCCGACGCCGCCCGCTGGATTCTAGAGCAAACCAACGCCCGCACAAGCGCCCGCGCTTGGCCGAAAGTGCGAAGCATTACGCCCGCTAAACCGAAGCCACCAGAGGCGCGCAAACCGCTTGCATTGCCACCACTAGACAAAGGCACAGTGAGCGACCTTGCACAGCTTCAGGAGTTGCGAGGATTCCGTTTTTTCGCCGGGCTCCAAATCCTATCGAATCGAGGCCAGCTAGGCTTTGCTACTCTTAAGGACGGAACCGAGCGCCCGCGATGTTGGATTATTACCGACGACAGCCGCCGGAACGCACAAGCCCGCCGCCTCGATGGTAAGCCTTGGCAATCAATCAACGCAAAAGCAAAAACCTTGCCAGGCTCGCAAGCCGCTTGGCCGATTGGGGCAAGTCGTATCGGGAATGTAAATACAATCCTATTTACCGAGGGAGCGCCCGACCTACTCGCCGCCGCAACCTTTGCCGCCTTCGATTTGCCGGGCTCTTTTGAGGCCGTTGCAATGATTGGCGCGGGCTTATCAATACACCCCGAGGCCTTGCCGCTCTTCAAAGGAAAAGACGTTTTCCTATTCGCTCACAATGACGAAGCAGGAATCGACGCCGCCCGCCGATGGCAGGGGCAACTTATCGAAGCGGGCGCAACCGTCACGACTCTTTGCAGCGACACCAAAGGCCGCGACCTAAACGACACCATTACAGCAGGCGAACGAATCTCACTCATTTAAAACCAAACCAAAAGAGCCCCTCTCCAATTCGCAAAAATCAAAAGGGGCTCAAATCAAAATAACCTATGGAACCACACAATCTAAACGCGCCCAAAACGCAAGACAAACGTCCACCCGAAGCAGCGCCCGACGCGCTCGCCTTTCCAATCGAAAGACTACCAGGAGCCGCGCAGGAAGTAGCCCGAGAGATTGCACGCACTCGACTTTTACCGACCGACCTACCGGGCTCGCTGACATTAGTCACCGCAGCCGCCGCAATCGGGAAAGGGCTCGAACTCGACATTCCACCGCACACCACCCGCGCAAATATCTTCCTACTCGCAACCGCCCGCAGCGGCACAGGTAAATCAGATTGCTATCGAGACATTACAGCACCGCTAGTCGAAGCCGAAGAGCGAGCAAACGACGCGCACGAAGGCACCCGGCACCGGAAAGCCGCAGAGGTTAAGCTACTTGAGGCCGAAATGGGGAAAGTTAAAGGGCACTCAGAAGAGAGCATAAACAAGTTGGCCAACCTATCCGAGAAGCACGAAGCAGCCATGAAAGCATTACAGCCGCGCCGGATCATTATTGAAGATGCAACAGAGCCCGCAATGAAGCAGGCCTTTGCAACCAACCGGGAACAGCTCGCCTTAATGAGTGCCGAAGGCGGGCAAGTGATAGCCAACCTTTTAGGCCGATACGGAGACACCAAAGGCCAGACTTCCGACACCGTAGCCCTCAAGGCCTTCTCAGGAGATCCAGACTCCCAACTTAGACAAGGCACCGGAGAAACGCGCCTCAAGTCACCTTGCCTGACTATCGCTCTAATCGTGACACCCGACAAGGCGCGGGAGATGTTTAAAAACCCGCGCTTTGTCGAAGGTGGCCTTATGGCTCGCTTCCTAGTTGCTACCTCAAACGCCCGACCAAAGCACGACGACGGAACACAGCGCCGCCCTAACGCGCAAATACTCGAACGCTGGCAAGAAACTATCCTCGACCTTGTTTCCACCTACCGGAACGCACAAGCGCCCGCAGTCATTCAATGCGAGCCCGCCGCGCTCACCGCCTTTCGCGACTATTGGAACACTGAGTTTGTCGATTGCTTCGATGAGATCGAGAGCGACGCCGCTTTCTATACTCGACACGTCGAACAGGCAAAGCGCCTATCAGTCACCCTTCACGCTCTGAAGCATGGCCGTGCAGCTTGCCGGGAGCGACTCACCGCAGAGACAGCAGCCGACGCGCTCACCTTGGTTGCATGGTTCATCCAGAATCAAGAAAGCGCCCTAACCGACGCAAGCCACGATAAGACATTAAGCCTAATTGAGAATATCGAGGAAGCCGCGAAGGAATACGGAACACTCACCGAGCGCGGGCGATCCGTCACGATTCGCATTCTCAAGCGCCGCAGTGTTTCAGAGGAAGCAGCCAAGGCACTGGCACAAGCTCACCCCGAGAAATACGCGATAGAGAAGCACAAGACCAACGGCACCGGCAGGCCTTCGCCTCGTCTTGTCTTGCTCAACACCTAAGGCCTTTTGTCCCTTTTGGCGCTTTTGTCTTTTGGCATTTGCTGGAAACAGAAGCGCCGAAACTAGGGGAGCGGGCAATTCTACCCCACCTCAGGTTACCTAGAATTCTAGGTTCGCAAGCCCTCGCGGTGATGTGTCTCAGGTGCCTCCTGTATGACTTATTTTTCACGGCTTGCCTTCACATAACGCGACAACATCGGCACGGCTACTTGACACACATGCTCTATTTGAAATGGCACAAATCAAATACTTCACCACCGACACACCACCCAATCTTTTTAATACAAGATCATTGGCCGCGCTGGCTAGATGCAGTCGCGCAACTGTCCTGAAGCGCTGGCATGCAGGAGCAATTCAAGCGACTGCATTAGATTCACAATCGAAGCCGCTCTTTGATCCAAGCCAAGCAGCTAGGATCAATGCGCGTTAATACAATTTCACCGACGATCTCGTCACACTTATAACCAAGCTCAAAACCAAATGAACACAGCAATTTACCACGACACCGCAGCGCCAACTTTAGCAGTCGGCATCACTTTGTACTCAATCGCAGAAGCGGAGAAATACGTATCACACAACTACGAGCCACTGCGCAACCAGCTACAGGTTAAGCTCGGGCTTGTTCCTCAATTTAAGCAGGACATTCTTGATGCAGGTGGCACGCTCGCCGAGCCGCAACTCAATGAAGACTTAAAGCCCCGGCCTTGGAAAATCACGCGAATCATCACTCAACCTACCGGCACTCAGACTATTTTCATGGAATGCGAGCTGAACGAGAGGACCGTAAACAAACTCACAGTCCAAAGTAATGAGATTGATGGCGCATTCGTGGAGTCATTCGACGATTACGTGACCGAGCGCATGCAGGCCACAGCTGACTCTATGATAGCGGATAACGAGTCGTTCAAGCGCAGCGAAGAATCGAAAGCAGCAGCGACTCTCACTAATAATCTAATCCATGCAAAAAGCGTTCTTAAGCGTGATGCAGGCATGAGCGAGAACGTACGCAATGCATATCATACCGATAAGATCTACATGGCCACGCTTGAGGGGGCGGCTTTGCTAATAGCAGCTCAGGCGAAGCCCAGGAGCAAACCTGGCAGCAAGCCAACAAATCAAGCTGTGCGCCAGTCTCATGCAATGCGCATGGTGGCCCGCAAATAATTTCTGCGTTAGTCATACGTCAAAAACCGTCGTCAGCTCTCAATTATTGCATGTAGTTCCGAGAGCTGGCGGCACCATTTTTACATGCAAATTTCAACATCAAATCAGATCATCTTCAACGGCGAGGGCTTCGACCTTTCCGATTTGAACCTAGACGAACGAGGCCAAGTTGATCTCCCACCGTCTTTGACAGCCGAGGCTTGTGGTTGCTCTACCCGGACCATGCGAAAAAAGCGTGCTAAGTGTGGTGAAGATTATCGGAAGCATTATTACTACATGCTCAATCGACCTGGGACGACTAGGCCGCCACAGGAGCGAGCATGGATGCGTGCGTTAGTTGCCTGGGCATCTAGGCAGGGCTTAGACATTTAGATTTTCAGCGCCATTGAGGGGCACCTTCCTAATATTTTCAGCAAAGTTGGCCAACAAAGCTGGCCACTGCATCTCCGACACACAACAAACTGGAGGTGCAGTGGTTTTTTATTGCGTAGATGCTGTCGTGCGTAAGCGTATGCCTAATGTTACGTCTCCTAACTATCTTCCTATCGATCGCACTTTTAGGCAATGCGGGGGCGGAATCGCCTGAGGCAGCCATGCGGGCAGCCATACGGCGGGCGTTCACGATTACTGACTTAGGCAACGCGGTTGCGGAAACGTTTGGCTCGTGTACCTACGTGATCAATCCCGACAACGTATCGGTGACGATTACTGACTATCCGACTGGTGCCATTGGCGCGAGGGAGATTCCAGCTATTATTGACGGGCGAAGCGTCACCAGCATTGGCGATAAAGCATTCGCAAACTGCACTAGCCTGCCGAGCATCACCATTCCCGACAGCGTCACCAGCATCGGGGGTAGCGCATTCGCAAACTGCGATGGCCTGACGAGCATCATCATCCCCGACAGCGTCACCAGCATTGGCGATTCAGCATTCGCAAACTGCGATGGCCTGACGAGCATCATCATCCCCGACAGCGTAACCAGCATTGGCGATTCAGCATTCGCTGGCTGCGATGGCCTGACGAGCATCATCATCCCCGACAGCGTAACCAGCATTGGCGATTCAGCATTCGCTGAATGCGATGGCCTGACGAGCATCACCATCGGCAATGGCGTAACCAGCATTGAGCAGTACGCATTCGCTCGCTGCTATAGCCTGACGAGAATCACCATTCCCAACAGCGTCACCAGCATTGGCGATCACGCATTCTATTACTGCACTAGCCTGACGAGCATCACCATTCCCGACAGCGTCACCAGCATCGGGGGTAGCGCATTCTCCAAATGCATTAGGCTGACTAGTATCAGCATCGGCAGCGGCGTCACCAGCATTGGCGATAAAGCATTCGCAAACTGCGGGAGCCTGACGAGAATCACCATTCCCAACAGCGTCACCAGCATTGGGGATCACGCATTCTATTACTGCAAGAACCTAGCCTCCATAGTTTTTGAATCGATGGTCGCCCCGACAATTGGGTCGGGTGCATTCTTTGGCATTTCATACCCTGCAATCATACAGTATCCGCTAGGAGCGACAGGATATGCTGCATCCTATGACAACATGCCCACGGCAGAAGAAGAACCTGCGCTTACGTCAGATCCTAAATCCCCCGTACTAGACATTGGTCTCAAAAAAACCATTTCAGATTTCCAGACCCTGTCACACGACTACGCTGAGGCCGCGAAATGGTATCGCAAGGCTGCTGAGCAAGGACACGCAGATGCTCAATACAATTTCGGGCTCATGTATGCCAAGGGTGAAGGCGTTATAGAGGACGACGCTGAGGCCGCGAAATGGTTTCGTAAGGCTGCTGAGCAGGGTTTCGCGGCTGCTCAAAACAATCTAGGGTATATGTATGATAAGGGCGACGGTGTAACTGAAGATGCTGTCGAGGCCGTAAAGTGGTATCGTAAGGCTGCCGAGCAGGGAGTTGCTGATGCTCAATACAATCTAGGGGTTATGTATGACAATGGCCTGGGCGTTGCTGAGGATGATGTCGAGGCAGTGAAATGGTATCGCAGGGCTGCTGAGCAGGGACTCGCTAAGGCTCAATACAATCTAGGGGTTATGTATGACAATGGCAACGGCGTCCCAGAGGATGACACCGAGGCCGTTAAGTGGTATCGTAAGGCTGCCGAGCAGGGCTACGCTCAGGCTCAATACAATCTAGGGATGGCGTATTACTATGGCCACGGCGTACCCGAGGACTACGTCGAATCCTATATGTGGTTGAACTTGGCAGCCGCTCAAGGCGATGAGAATGCCAAGCACAACAAAGGCATCCTCTCCAAACAGATGACCAAAGAGCAGATCACCGAAGCCCAGAGATTATACCAAGAGTGGCTGGAGAAGCACTAGAAATAACAAGCGAATGAAGCTACTAACTACCCTAACCTTCCTACTCGCATCTGCAACCGCCTCAGCGCTCCCAGAGAAGCACTATCAGGATATCTTTGCCGCAGAAGTCGGCGGACGGACAGAGGTCACTGCAGGTGACGGCACTCGCTGCGATATCCTCACTGACTCATATGCAATCGAGGTGGACTTCGCCCGCAAATGGGGCGAGGCCATCGGGCAGAGCTTAAACTATGGTTTTCAATTCAACAGGCAGGCTGGAATTGTCCTAATCCTAGAAAAGCCTTCAGATCGAAAGCATCTGATCCGAGTGAACAGTATCATCCAGCATTACGACCTGCCGATTAAGGTCTGGGAGATGCGAGCATACGAGCAGAGCAGCGAACCTGCCCCAGATAATGCCTCAAACGCAACTGGTGACTTCTGGATTAGCAGCACAGGCAAGACCCACAAACAGGGCTGCAGGTATTACGGACAGGGGAATGGTAATTTCGTAAAGAAAAGCTCGGGTGATAACTGTAAAATATGTTGCCCAGCAAAATAATTTCCTGCAGTAGAAAATACCATGAATGCCAGTGAGTTATATAAATCAAAGCTATCGGATCCAAGGTGGCAGACCTTGCGCGATAAAGTTTTCACGGAGTTCGGTAAGAAGTGCAATAGATGTAAGGCAGCGACTTGCTTAAACGTTCACCACAAAACTTATTTGAATGGAAAAGAGCCTTGGGACTACCCGCTAATGAACTTCGAGGTCTTATGCGATAAGTGTCATGCAAAAGAACACGGTAAAAAACTCCAGGATTCATTCTGCGATAATCCCAATTGCCAGACACCCAAACAACCTATCAGGCAATGCTTCAAATTATGCTTTAGGTGTAACCAAGAGTTAATTAAGATAACGAGAGTTCTTCTTGATAAAAACGCCGAATTGCGGAAAGCTATACTTAAAGCAGAGAAATCCAAAGAGCAAGCAGAGGAATTAAATAGGCTAGGCGTTAAGACACAATCTTTACTTGAGGAACAAATTAATGCCGCATCTGAGCTAAAACAAGGACTAGAAGATTCACCAAACAGTGATGCTGAAATTGCCCAATACGATAAACTGCTTATTGACTCTAATGCTGAGCTAGAAAAATCGAGAATAGAAGTTGAAAGCCTCAAGGGAGAGGTAGAAAAGGACGTTAATATGAGAATGATTTTGATAAGTCTTGTGTTGGTGGTGATTGGGCTACTCTGCTTCAGTATATTCGCTGAGGATGACAAGAGCAAACCAGTTCCAGCTCCAACGGTCATAGTTGAAAAGGATGCGCCTCAGTTGGTAGAGGTCTTCTCGCTAAACAACGTTGATAAATTTATTGGTAAGTTCATCGAACACGAATCACGTGTGTTTGGCACCACTGTCACTAGCAGCGGAACGGTTTACATTAATCTCGGCGGTAAATTCCCTAGCCAACTGATGAATTTAGTTATTTTTAAGAGTTCTAGAAATAATGTAGATAAGTTGCCGCAAGCAGGGGACACAATCTCCTACGCAGGCGTCGTTGAGGTCTATAAGGGAAAGCCGCAGATAGTTATTGAGTCAGGCGCTCAGTTAACTCTCATCCAAAGGCGATAGGTTCTGCAGTATCAACACAGATAAATCATCCACTTAATTTAAAGCCCAATGACCCAAGCCCTCTGCTTTAACTGCGGTTCATATAAATTTGGAGCCTTCAGTTCTTGCGAAGATTGCGGAACAGATGCATCAAACAGTCAAGAT
>Ga0206125_10005916_pt1 | contig 10115 bp, 8 predicted proteins | sample Helgoland_Spring_4_FD_148598 | JGI IMG/M metagenome (GOLD analysis project Ga0206125, IMG submission 148598) | Pelagic subsurface seawater microbial communities from Kabeltonne, Helgoland, North Sea - Helgoland_Spring_Bloom_20160331_1 | ecosystem: Environmental > Aquatic > Marine > Epipelagic ...
CCTTAATTTTATCTATCGCATCTAGGTATGGCATTAGGTCATACGCTGTTTTTACAATCATTTTGCTTCCTTGAAATAATAAAGCCCCATCTCTGGGGCTGTATGTTGTTATATTGTTAAGATACCACTTTGCGGACTGAGTATTCCTTCAGTCGGCTCTTCATCCTCACCTGAGTTCATTGCAAGCATTGCCATAGAAACGGCTAATACTGTTGCTAATGGGTGTGAGTAGAACCTAATCTGTTTATTGTCAGCCTTCATAAATTCCTTGCGGATTAATCTAGCTGTCTCAGGCATTACTTCTTTGGCAAGTTTTGGATTAAGCATGTAGACCCAAATAGGATCAACAGTTGCTTCAGAGAAGTTCATAGCATACTTTTGATAGACGCCACCTTTCTCCACAACAGCTTCTAAAAGACGCTCCTGTGTGATCTCTGGGTTTTCTGCTTTAATGTTTTTAAGTTGCCTTGAAAATTCTCTAATGTCATCTGTGGCATTAGGGTTATTCTCAGCATAAGCCTTAACATTGAACTGTAAGTTTACTATCTCTTTTACTATAGGACTGCTTTTAGACAGTTCTTTAGACATAAGAAGAGGTGCTATAAAGCTACCAGCAAAAGTACCATCACTGTAATGGTTTCTTTGTCCAGTGAGGTGGTTCTTACCAGTCTTTGCTTGTGGATTGGATATACCTTCGCCAGTAATGTAGCCCTCTGCAACCCCATGCCCTATTTCGTGTAAGAGGTTTGTAAGTGCAGTTATGTTACTGACTCTTTTGAGTTTGCCAGTCCATTCGTCCTTACCATTAGAAGCATTAGGCTCCATAGTGTAGATAGTCCCACCAGCACCGCCTTTATTACCAGTCCAACTCCAGAAGGCTTGAGTCCCTTTACTCCACTTGTATCCAGCTTTCTTGGCATTTGTGCCCAAGGCAGTAATACTTTTGAAAGTGTGAACCATAAGACCAAGTGCTTCAGCCGCCTCTAGTGCGGTTTTCCAGTCTTGGATACCATTCTCATACTTTGTGCCCTTTTTACCGATTTGTATTAATGCCTCGGCTTCTGGGCTGTGGAACTCCACTTCCTCTTGTGTAGGTGGAGGTGGTGTTACTGGTTCGGGGGTGTCCAAGACACCTGTGGAGTTGCCAGTTCCCACGTTGGGTTCTTCGAGAACTCCTCCAGTAGTTTCTTCTGGTACTGTGGGGTCAATGGGTTGTGGTTGTACGACAGGAGGTGTCGGTGATACCGCTGTAGGTGGTGATCCTGTTGTTCCTGTATCTCCATTTGGTTTATCAACTCCAGTTTTTATAGATGATTGCTGTGCAACCACGCGAGTATGATATGGCATCAGGTACTTATCTGCAAGGTTTTCGTCAGAAAGGTTTTTTCTTGCGCGATCAATGATAGCCTGTGAGGCTGTTCTTGGGTCTTTACCTAGGCTTAACTGGTACTCGCTCAGAGAGTTTTCAAGAATAAGCCTGTCGCCACTTGAGACAGCTTTATCTGCTTTTAGTCTGTCTGCTAAATTATCAACAAACTTTCTATTGTCATCAATGCCTTGTTGAACCTCTGGACTACGAACTGGTGGTGCAGGGAGCACGTTTTGATTTGGTGGCGTTGGGTTAGTTGGGACAATCTTAGAATAGTTAAAACCATTCCGTATCGCGCCAATAGCTAAATGAAGTGTATTGTCGCCTTTTGGCATTGCACCTTGCTTATTGAACCCATCATACCTTCTAAGGGCTTTCTTTACCCACTTAGGCGTGTTTGCGTCTTTCAATTTAGCATCAATAACTCTTTGTATTTCAGCATCTATATCTTTGACAGACATGCCTTCGAGACTACCTTCTTGAGCAAGTGCGTTGTGCACTGTTCCTCTAGGGTCAGCCTTTTGGTTTAGATTTGGGTCGCCGTAGTTAGGAGCATATCCCTCATTAAACTTCACGATATTCATTTCAGCTGACTGTTTAGCTCTTTCAGCTTTTGCGGCGTCCCTCTTAGCGTTATTTGCCGCTATTTGAGCGTCTTTAGCTTTCTTTTCTTGCTGTGCTTTATTTAAAGGTAGGTCTGTGCCTGTTGGTTTGGATAGACCGACTTTCTTAGCGTTCTTGTTCACAAAGCGATTAACTTTAGACCTACGGCCTGTGACTGCATCAATTGCACGTCCACCAGCGGCAATTCCTAGAGTTGCACCATTAGAATAGAAAGCAGATGAACCACTGAAAGCACCAGCTATAGTGCTACCACCGATACCATAAGCCCTGCCAACATTCTGGAAAGGGTTAAAGGCATCAGTAAACTGTGAGATACCGCCTTTTAGTCCAGATGCGTACACTTCTGTAAGTGCATTAGACTTATAGAGCCCATTTATCATCTTTTGACCAAGTTCTGTTGATCCAGCTATGTCTTTGACAAACTTTATCTCTTGGGTCGTCACACCACTTCCGACTTTCTGGTTAGAAGCCTTTACGATGTTATTGAACCTCTCAAGGGTCTCAGGGTCTAGGTCTTTTACAATCTGTTTTCTTATTTGGTCAGCCGATGACTTCACTTCGCTGTGTATTTTCCTACGAACAGCATTCATTGTCTCATCAGCACCCTTCAGAGATGACGGGTTGATGTCTTTGAGATTAAATCCGCTACCATCAGCGGTTTCTCTAAGCATTCTGGCTACATCGCCAGCCGCTTCATCTATCTCTGGTGCAAGTTCATTACGTGGCTTCAGAATAACCTGACCAGCTTTATCAACTGCGGTGAGGGCTGTGTTAGAAGCCGTACCAATTGTAGAGCCGATTAAACCAGCGTCACCCATGCGGTTGAAGACTTCATCAGTAACATACTCACCACCTTTTATAGCGGTGTTACCCATGATTACAGCTTCTTGACCAGCTTCCTGTAGTCCTTCTTTAAGAACTTTTACAGTGTAACCACCACCTTTAAGTGGCAGTAGTTCTATAAGGCCAGAAGCTACAGCTGTGCCCAAGTCTTGCATGGTTGCAGTCTCGTCCACGCCTTTTTCAGCGTTTTCTTCACGAGTTTCGCCTAGGGCACTCAATGTACCATAGACTGTACCACCGATAGCTATAGTTGTACCTACAATAGGTGCAGAACTTACAGCCATAGCCCCACCGATAGATGCGGCTGTACCAGCTACAACCTGTGGTGCGGCTTCCGCAGTTCCGTAGAGTAGAGATTTACCAGCATTCTTAAAGTCGCCTTCGCGAATGTTCTTAACGATGCCATCAGCACCTTCTGGACGCTGGTAGTTCGCTTCCGCAATCTCTTGTTCATTGCGTTCAGCCATTTCTTGACCATAGTTTTCTGCCTTCTCTATTCCTGTGAGTTCACCAAAACTCTGGAGACCCTTACCTATAAGTTTTCCAGCATTGTCCTTACCATAAGTCCAAGCACCACTATAGGATGTGTCAGCCTCATTAGTTTTAGTGACTTGAGCCTCTAATGCCTGACCGCGAGCAATTAGACTTTTTGCTGATTTAACATCACCAGCATTATAAGCCTTCTTTGCCGCTTTCTTGTAGTCTTCTACAGTATAATCAGCCATTGTTACCTCTAACTGTTAAGATATTTCATTTCATCATCTGTGTATTCACTGTCGTTTGATCCAGATGGTTTTACAGTATTTTTTGAATTTGGACTGTGCACGTCAGTGTGGACAATCTCATGGTAGACTTTCTGAACTTGTTTAAGGTTCGCCATGAACTGCTCTTTGCTTTGTGATTGGTTCAAGTTTCCTAATGATGATTTCAATAGGTCAAGTTCTATATTAGATACCTGTCCTAGAGCACCACCAGTTGGGGACGCATCACGCATTGCTTGTAGCCTGTCGAAACCAACAGCCGCCTCGATTGTCTTAATGTTCTGTAAGACATCGTTTGCCGCTGAAGCTGGGACTGTCTTCATCAAGTTTCCAATGAGACCTGTTGTATTATCCCAAGGAACCCATTTCTGCTCTGCATTAACAAGTGACTCAATACGATCAATAGCATTCAGTGCCGCCATCCCATACTGCATCGCCGCAGTATTAGGTGTCTTGGCGTTCTTTGCGTTCGATTTGTCCCTAAGTACCTGTATGCGTTCTTCAGCAAGTCTTGTTGCTTCTGCTTTATTGAAAGCATCCATTTCAGCTTGTCGGTTGGAATCCTGCATAGCACCCATCTCAGTGAAGGCCGCATCCATAGCGGCTCCATAACCCTGAGTAGACCCTGCCATCATTCTAGCACCCATACGCATAAGCATTTCGTTTCTGCCTATTTTACCATCTGGCATCGCAGAACCACGGGCATTTGCACTTACAGGTGAGGACATACGATCTTCAGATGCTGTTGTCGTAAGGCTTGCCTTTAAAACGCCTTTATCTTTAACGACAGCTGGTTCTTTCTTGTTTGTAAGAACAGCATCATTCGAGACTTCCGCGCCAACCTTTTCACCTTTAGTTTCGAGAACAGGGTTCTCTTGGTTAACGACTGCAACTGCTTCTTGATCATCTTCAAAAGCACTTTCAGCTAAAGCTAAAGATGCTTCGATTGGTGATGCGTTGTATCGCTCTTCATTATATGAGGCTTGTGGAACGACCTCTGGCTCTTTGTTGTACTCTTCAATAGCCGCTTGTACCCCAGAGAAGTCGTAGTTTTCGTTTACTACATCTGGGTTTGGGTTCTTGGCTAGTTCAACAAACTCTTCTTGGGTTAAATCCTCGTAACCAGCATAAACATTAGGAGCCACATACTCTTGCTTTTCTTCGAGAACAGGGGAGTGGTCTCCAGTTGCTACGCCACCATTAAACTGTGTTGGCATGAGAACTCCCATACCACCCTGTACTTTTTGATTAGGGTATGCCTTTGGCACAAACTCAGATAATACTGGTTTTTTCTTTTTCTTCGGCTTTAATACAGCGCGTGACATTAGAAACCTCCTTTATCTCATGTGTGGGTTGGCTGTTGGATTCATCTGAGGCCTAGCGAAGCTAGTTTGCTGTCCTCCACCACCAAAGAAATTTGGGAATTGCTGTTGGAAGCCAAAGCCATTCATTGCACCACCCATTGCGGCGGCATACGGATTGTTCAAGTTAGCCGTTACGCCAGCACCTGATGAACTTGGAGCCTTACCTAAGACACCTGATTGGTAGCCTTTGCGTTGCTCTAATTCAAAGTCTCGCTGGTCTTCAAATCGTTTCTTCTGATCATTCAGCTGTGCTTGGTTATATCCCTGTAAGGCGTTACCAGCGTTCATGCCGAAGTTAGAACCTTGACCTAAAGTATTCATGCCGACACCATAAGCACTTTGGATGCTTTGGTTTGCTTGTCCAGCACCTTGCAATGCAGAACCTTGGTCTGCAAACTGTTGTGCCTGTTGGTTCAGACTGCGATCTATAAGACTATTCTGGATGTTTGTAGCTACATCGGCACGTCTGTCGTCGTATGCTCGGTTAGCTACTGCTTCCGCTACACCAGCGCGACTGGAGTTCGTGTTGCCAGAACCTGATGCCGCCATGTCTATGCCAGTCAAAGTGTTCTCTTGTAGATTACGACGATCATCGCGCATTGCGGCGTCTACTAGACCACCAGAGTTTGCTGATGCGTAGTTCATAGCGTTGCCAAGGCGATCTTGTTGTGCCGCTTCTGACATGCCTTGATACTGTCCGTACAATGAGTTTGCGTTGTTACCAAAGCCAGCTGTATTGCCCATCATGGCATTACCGCTATTAATCATATTAGTACCGATACCGCCCATAGTATTGGCTGTGCCAGTCTGAAAGCCATTTGCTCCAGCATAAGTGTCACCTTGGTAGGCTCCAGTGTTTAAGACACCATCCAATGCGGCTTCACTACCTTTTAAGTTGGCATCCACGTATGGCTTGTATTGGTTGAACGCCGCCATTTTAGCCGCGTTTGCTTTATCTTGTGCTTTCGATTGCATCTTTGAGCCAAGTAAGCTGGCTCCAGCACCTATTAATGCGCCCCACATATTATATTCCTTTTGTTATAAAGCTACCCAAGACGTGCCATTGTAGACAACGAGTTTAGATACGCCTGATCCGATTGGTTCCCAAGGAGCGATAGCAAAACGCACCATTCCCTTTCTTGGGTTGGTAGGCTCTCTATCGGTAACTTGGACACTTGCGTCTGCTAGTGATTTAATAGACGCTTCGATTTCTCTTAGTTCCTCTTGCAGATAGTTTGCTAAGAACTCTGGAGATAGTATTGGTGCTGTGCGCCTGACATAAGCAGACACAAGCATGTTTATTTTATCTGAGATAGCCATTGTTATCTCCTACCAGTTACAGCGACTTCGACATCCATACCTGTAAAGTTGAAGTCTTTGTCTGCTGATGTGGACATCTTGTATGACAGGTATCTGCCAGACATACGGGCATCCACCTTGTATTGGGATAGCGCATCAAAGCCCACCATCGACCCATAGTTAGGCGCGGCGTGGGGTAAGTCTGCGGCTCCGAATGTAAACTCGAATGTACCATTAGAACTGTCGGTAGAAATCTGCGGTGTAATCCTAGATATGACTTTGTAGCCAGTCAGGGGAATGCCTTGGTCATCAAGGTCAAGACCCACACGTTCTAAGAAGAACGGGTTAGACACGCTGGTATCTATGGACTGTGATAATGAACCCTTCTCAAGCAAGTCGATACCATAGACTTTACTATCGGCTATCCCCACCCCAGAACTCCCAAGTAATAGTGGGTGTCTTTGGTATGGGCTTTCTTGAGAGTGGTATGAGCCACCCACGTCATCATAGGTAGTCGTAGATTCAGCATAAGTAGACACTGAGTTCACGTTGGCTTCGGTTCCACTTACCACGTTTGGCATATCGTAGAATGACCAGTTGTCTTCTTTATAATTATAGACAGCCGCCCGATTGCATTTGTCTGCATCTGTAAGTTCAGCCATGTCATCGCCTGAGTGATAACAGAAGTATAATTCTTCAAGCAGTGAGTTATGCAGTATGAAGCACTTGTCAGTCCTAGAGTTGTCTAGGCCGCTAAAGATGTATTCCCGTACACGACCATCACATATTGACTGACGTGTGTTCCCATCGGTCATATAGATGTCATCGCGGTCAAAGACATAGTGCTTACCTTCAACTTCTTGTATGCAGTTCTGGTTTATTACCCCAGCGTCGTCGAAGATTTTCCTAAAGTTAAATATGAATGCACCACCGACAAACTCCATCATCCACACTTGGTCTTGTGAATAGACAAGGAAGTTGGAGCCAAGGGTTGCCCCATCGACTATGGGGGTCTTCATTTGCACAAGGTCATTGAACCCAGCACTATTGGTTAAGTCGGTTTCATCCCAAGTCGTAGGCACTTGGTTAGCTAGAACTGGGTCACTGAAGCGAACCCTGTTTGGGTACTCCACGCCATTTTCTATAGTTCCAAGAGCAATCAAGAAGTCACCATAGGAACGAATAGCTGTCGTCGTGGTGTTCGAAGGCCAGTTAGGTAAGACAGAGAAATTAGATGCGCTGGGCACTCTTTGTACTGGCACGGCATTCGATCTATTGATATACTGTACGTCTGCAAGGATCGTTGCTGTCACGGGTGTAACAGGCGATATTGTAAGAGAACTATTGTACTTCTGTGCTAAGATGCCATTAGACATCTCATAGATGTCAAAGTTATCACCCACTACTAGAACTACATCAAAACCAGCCAAGGCACTAACCCCATAGATAAACTTAGGATTAATCGTAAGATTACCTGAGATGTCTCTATAGACTGGTGCTCTTGTTACCTTGCCTTCATTGAACCTGACGTTCTTGGCGCGAGTGTAAGCATTTATGGGTAGGCTATATGGGTCAATGTCTGTTATGACACCTACCGCACCAAGCCCCCTGATAGGTAGGTTAGTCATGGTTAACTTACTCCATTATGTTTTAAATATGTAGGCTAGGGCATAGTAGGGGGGTCTGTTTTCGTGAGCCGTTCCGCTACCTGTGTTGCCTGTTGTACCACTAATTGAAACTGTGTGTGTATGGTCGCCAGCGTAGTCTGTGTATGCACCTAGTCTATCGTATTCATTGATACCTGTAGAGTTAGAGCCAGCATCCCCATCACGACCATTATCATTCATTAGTGGGTTCGCAATGTTACCATGCCTGTGATTGCCAGCGGTACTTGTAGTACCAGAGCCACTAAAGCTGTGATTGTGTGCTGGTAGGTTGGCTGTAGATAGGCTGACAGTATCTGCGCCCCCAGTGTTACTAGGGTTATAAGATGAACCAGCACCCACAACAAACCGATTACGAAGATCGGGGCTACCATTGGAGCCATTACATAAGACCCACCCAGTAGGTATGGATGCTATCGACCCCGACCACATGATGATACCGCCAGATGGGATGCCACCAGTAGCGGCTAAAGCATTCAATTGGGATGTCGTGGCTTCCAGTCCGTCCAGCTTATTGATTTCGCTAGTGGACGCTGTAACACCATCTAGCTTATTGAGTTCTGATTGTGTCGCTGTGATTGCACCAGTCACGTTTGGTAACGTGGATTTGATGGTGGCTTTTAGTAATCGTAAGTGGTCATCAGCTTGCGCCAAGCCGTCTGTAGAGGCTGGGTTCGAAGCATTCAATGAGTTGATATATGTTCCTGACTCTAGTGCCATATCTGGGGTTCCTTATTGTGTTTCTGTGGGAGGCTCTTGTGTCAAAGGCCGAACAACAACAACAACAAGAACAGCTTTAGTCCTGTTTTTTGAAATCGTTGTTTTATTTAGGGTACGGGGGGTCTAATTTCCTGTGAACCTATAAAAATCTTGATTGATCTATGCTAACCTACTGTAATCACTGGATAAACGTGAGAAGGGAGGCTGTATCCCTCGCCAGACTGGGAGAAACAGAAAGCATATCTGATGACATTAGACATTAGCTGAGAAATTTATCTGGCTAACCCCTATATCTATTGAAGAGAATTAGGGACATCCTTAGACAGCCCAAGACAGCCCAAGACAACAGCAGACAACAACGGAAGACAACCAGTCACATCGTTCATCTTAGTTCATCTTAGTTCATCTTCGACCACATCAACTGACAACATATCGGAGACAACCAGTCCTTAGATACTTAGGACTCTTTAGTTGTCTTTAGTTCTCTTTAGTTCTCTTATTAGTTTGTCATGTAGAGGATGATCGAAGGCAGTCTATAGTAGTCTTTAGTTGTCTTTAGTGTCTTGGCCTTGGGATCATCATGCCTTCAAGGGAAGTCTGGAGGATGTAGTTCAACCAAGGCCATCACTTGCCCCAATAGTCTGGGCTTAGTGGTTCGATTCGTCGTATATCTTGTGTCTTTCTCTTCTAAGGGGTGACACAAGTATTCTGAGGGGTAATCCTTGGATATTAATTGCCATATCTAGTGGTTTCCTTGTTGACGAGGGACTCACCAGCTGGTAATCCTTGGGTAATCGAAGGCGTGTGCCCGATGATACTTATAGGGCGACAGGCCGCAAGGTGTGGCAGGGGACTGTAACTCCCCCAAGACACCAAGCGGAGACAGTCGCTTCCTCCACCCGACAAGGGTCAGGGATTAAGTCATCAACTTCACGCCTTCTCAACCAAGAGAAGGAACGAAAGAATGACAAACGAACTAAAGCTAAAATCAATCGCAAGCAATATGACTGAATTATGTATTGGCAGTACATCTATATTGTTTTCATATAATACACCTGTTGCTGGCTGGGACGATGAGGGCGCGTTTAGAACCTTACAGCATTATTCGGCTACAACCACCAAGCATATCAATAAGTATTTAGGTGGGAAGGACATTGGACGCGGACTTAGTCAAGTAGCTATCAATGACATGGTGGCGTCATGATCACTAGCAACACAAAAAGCGGCAAGTTCGACCAGCGGTCTAAGTATGGCAAGAGAATGCAAGCGATTGCTGACGCGCCACCAAAAACAGCACAAGAAAAAATAGCTGATTTGATCAATGACATATCTATTGAGACAGCGATTGCTGACAGGGCAGTTAAGAACATTCAGTACACCTTAAAGAAGATTGCAGAATTGCAAGAGGTGAAGTCATGAGAAACGTAGTGCGAACCGAAGTACACCACGGCGAGTCATTCAATGTCGTTGA
>Ga0206125_10005924_pt1 | contig 10109 bp, 14 predicted proteins | sample Helgoland_Spring_4_FD_148598 | JGI IMG/M metagenome (GOLD analysis project Ga0206125, IMG submission 148598) | Pelagic subsurface seawater microbial communities from Kabeltonne, Helgoland, North Sea - Helgoland_Spring_Bloom_20160331_1 | ecosystem: Environmental > Aquatic > Marine > Epipelagic ...
AAGGTGATTGTAACAGGCTGTTTGGGAGCCAATCCCGAGTATATCACCGGCGCGCATCCCAAGGTTTTGGCCGTCACTGGCCCGCATCAATACGAACAGGTTTTGGATGCTGTCCATGCCGCCGTGCCGCCCGCACCGGATCCTTTCGTAGATCTCTTGCCCGCATCCGGCGTCTCGCTGACACCGCGGCACTACAGCTATTTGAAGATATCAGAGGGCTGTAATCATAAGTGCAAATTCTGCATCATTCCCGATATGCGCGGCAAATTGGTCAGCCGCCCACCGCGTGCGATCCTGCGGGAGGCGGAGAAATTGGTTGAGGCTGGCGTGCGCGAGCTTTTGGTCATCTCACAAGACACCAGCGCCTATGGCATTGATATTAAATCAGCGGTAGAGGGAGACATCCGCCCCCATATCACCGATCTGGCCCGCGAATTGGGGCAATTGGGCGCTTGGGTGCGGCTGCATTATGTTTACCCCTACCCCCATGTGCGCCATTTGATTCCCCTGATGGCCGAGGGGTTGATCCTGCCCTATCTCGACATTCCTTTCCAACACGCACACCCCGATGTGCTCAAACGTATGGCCCGCCCTGCCGCCGCCTCCAAAACCCTTGATGAGATTGCCGCCTGGCGCGCCGATTGTCCCGATATCACCCTTCGATCAACTTTCATCGTCGGCTATCCCGGCGAGACTGAAGCAGAGTTTCAAACCCTGCTCGATTGGATGGATGAGGCGCAGCTCGACCGGGTTGGCTGTTTTCAATATGAGAACGTCGCTGGCGCGCGCTCCAACGACCTGCCCGATCATGTGCCCGAAGATGTCAAGCAGGAGCGCTGGGGCCGGTTTATGGAGAAGGCACAGGCCATTTCCGAGGCGCAACTTGCGGCCAAACTGGGCCAACGCATGGATGTGATCGTTGATGAGCTGGACGCAGAGGGCATCGCCACCTGCCGCACCAAGGCTGACGCCCCCGAAATCGACGGCAACCTGTTTATTGACGAGGCTGCAGACGTTTTGGCCCCTGGCGACATCGTAACGGTGGAAGTGGATGAAGCCGGCGCCTATGATCTCTGGGGCCGTATCGTGTCGTAACTGCCCGAAGTCACTATTTTGGATGTTATCTTGGTCGCCACAGTGAATGGGGGCATTTGCACAGCCTCTGCATAACAGACTATTACAGCAAAATCTCCTCGCCCGACAGCAACACCAGGCCGCGCCTGCCCGCCGCTGCGCGCAAACCCGTGTTATGGGGCGGGGTGATCAAGGTAAAGACGCGTTGCTTCTTGCACATGGCGAAAGCGGTCGCCGCCAAGAGGTTTGCCGCCGTACCAGCGGGTGACAACAATCAGCTCACCCACCCGCTCGGCCCGCTCCAACATGCGCAGGATCACCATCCCAGCGCCGCTTTCCCCATCATCCGACTTTAGCGGCACCCCATCGAGCAGAACACCCCAGCTGTTATGAGTCGCTTTGGCATATTTCTTGTCCCGCTTCAGATCGCGGAGCGCCGCATCAATCTCTGCCCGATCTGCAACTGCGCAGCCGGAAACCGCATATTTCGAGCCGCGGTCACTGAGGATTATCCCCAATTTCCTCACAACCATGCCCTCGGGACAAGGGTCAGGGCCGCGCGCCTGTTCATAACTCTGCCACCGCGGCTTTCACCCCAGCGATCCGATCCGCATTGCGCGGATGGGTGCCAAAGAACCGATTGCCTGCATCGGGAATTCGCGTGAAATAAGCCGCGCCGCGCACCGCATCAAACCCTGCGTTTTGCGTCATTTTCGCGCCCAAGCGGTCCGCCTCAAGCTCAAAGGTTTTTGAGTAATTGCGCCGGCCAACCGCTGCGCCGATTTCCGACGCCGCATCAACCGAACGGTTGGAGCCGCCCAAAGCTGCCGCCAATACCTCAAAAAGCGTGGCCCCACCGCGCGCGAATTCATCTTGCCGCTCCAAATGCCGCAAAATATGGTGAGCCGCCTCGTGTCCAATGACAAAGGCCACCTCATCGGCGTTGTACATGTCTTCCAGCAGGGTCAGGGTAAATGCCAAGATTGGCTGTCCCGCGTCATTCACCGTTTGAAACGCATTGGGCGCATTTTTGGGATTTGGATCAATGGCGATGAGAAAGTCACAGTTCAAATTCGGGCTGGTCGACTTGCAGGTCTCGATTACGACTGGCCGCATCCTGCGCACAGCGATGGCAAAACGCTCGGGCACATCTTCGGCTTTCAAAACCCGCGGCTCATCCGCCACCACCACAGGAGATCGCGCATCTGGCATGAGTGTGCATCCGGCCAACGCAAGCATCACTATTACAGGAATGATCCGCATTCCGCTCTCCTTAAACCTCTCCGACAGCTTACCCATAAAATTGCTGCAAACCACCCCTTTGATCCGGCCTCTTAGGCGAGAAATCACCCAGTGCACTTGTCACTTGCACCATAAGTAAATCTAATTAAGGTTAGCATATGTTTACCATTGAACATGGCTTTGAAGCCACCTCTATAACTTTGATCGATGATACGATCGGCGCGCTTTTGGAAGATGTGTGTATCAAATCCTATGAGGACCGAATTGTTATTGAGCAATGGGACGCCGCCCGTGATCGCATGCACAGGATCACGCTCTCCATGAACCAAGCCCGCGACCTTGCCGCTGCGCTGGATTTGCCTGAAGGCGTCTACCAACGGGCCGAACCTTAACTGCGAAAGAGCCAAAGATGACGACCGGATTTTATTGGGATGAGCGCTGTTTTTGGTTTTCTGGCGGCAATTATGCCTTCACCCAGCCCGTCGGTGGCTTGGTTCAGCCTCTCGCTGCTGGCGGCATTCCTGAAAACCCCGAAACCAAACGCCGGTTGAAGAATCTGATGGACGTCACCGGGCTGACCCAGACCCTCGCAAGCCAGAGCGCGGATATTGCCACGCGGGACGCGCTGTTGCGGGTGCACCCCAGCAGCTATCTTGATGCATTTGAGGAGGCGTCAAAGGCAAGCGGCGGCGAGCTGGGTCTGCGCGTGCCTTTCGGTCATGGCGGTTATGAGCAGGCGGCGCTGTCCACCGGACTGGCTTGCCGGGCGGTTGCAGATGTGATGGCGGGACGTGTGAGCAATGCATATGCGTTGTCGCGCCCCCCGGGGCATCATTGCTTGCCAGATTTTCCAAATGGGTTTTGTCTTTTGGCCAATATCGCCGTGGCGGTCGAAGCCGCCCGCAGCACGCAGCCGGATTTGAAAGTGGCCATTATAGATTGGGATGTGCATCACGGGAACGGGACAGAGGCGATTTACATCGACGATCCAGCCGTTCTGACCCTCTCTATCCATCAAGAAAGAAATTATCCGCTAGACAGCGGAGACGTCGACCTTCGCGGAGTGGATCATAGCAACATCAACATCCCGCTGCCACCTGGGGCAGGCCATGCCACCTATATGCAGGTTATGGACCAGATCGTTCAGCCTGCCTTGCAACGATTTAAACCAGATTTGATCATTGTTGCTTGTGGATATGATGCCGCCGCCATTGATCCCTTGTCTCGTATGCTCGCTACGGCCCAGACCTTCCGTGACCTAACTGCTGCAATCAAAGCCAGCGCGACAGAGCTTTGTGACGGCCGTTTGGTTTTGGTGCACGAGGGCGGATATTCAGAGGTCTATGTCCCCTTTTGCGGCCATGCCACGATCTCAACCCTGGCCAACAGCACAATTGAGGCTCCTGATCCCTTTGCGGACATTTTCGCCCAGCGCCAACCGCACGGCAAGTTTGCGGATTTCCTCAGATCTTGGGTCGATGATTTAGCGGCATTCCACAGACCGTGAATAAACGCACACCCCTTGCGAAAAGCCCAGCAATGCCCCACATCATAGCGCATGACAGATGCATTGACCTTTTTGAAAACGCGCCGCTCTCGCCCGGCGAAAATCTTAACCGCTCCAGTGCCAGACCGGGACGCGCTTGAGGCGCTCTTATGTGTTGCCGCGCGCACGCCAGATCATGGTAAGCTAGAGCCTTGGCGGTTCATTGTTCTAGAGAAAACCGCATTGCGCCGCTTGGGCGCTTTGGCCCGCAATATGGCTGAGGCGGCCGGGCCAGACGTGGTTGATGCAAACAAAGCAAGCCAGCAGTTTGAAATTGGGCATTTGGCCGTCGTGGTTGTCGCCAGCCCAAAGCCCTGCGACAAGTTTCCGCAAATTGAGCAAACCTACTCCGCCGGCGCTGTCTGCCTGTCGCTGCTGAATGCAGCTTTGGCCAGTGGTTGGGGCGCCAATTGGCTTTCGGGTTGGGCCTCGCACAACCCAGATTTTTGCAAAGAAGGCTTGGCACTTGCGCCACATGAACATATCGCCGGAATTGTTCATATCGGAACTGGCCCGGCCCAAATGCCCGACCGTCCGCGCCCCGATGTTGCTGCCCTCACCCAATGGTTGGATGAATGATTTTTTCAGACTTTCTGAGATCTATCGCCCAATTTGACGATCCGAGATTTCGCCGCGTTTTGTGGCGCAGCTTGGGGCTTACCATCGTATTATTAGCCGCCGCCTGCCTATTGGTGATCTATGGCGTCAACCAATTGTTGTCCTCAGCTTTAGTGGCTGGCATGATCGGTGAGCAGAGTTGGCTCGGCTCCCTGTTCAATATCGGCGGGGTCTTACTTACCATCGTTCTGTCAATTTGGGTAATGGTTCCCGTGGCCTCAGCGATTATCGCTCTGTTTCTCGATGAGGTGGCGCAAGCGGTTGAGGCGCGGCACTATCCGCATCTTCCAAAACAGGCAGCCGCCAAGCTGCAAGATCAAATTTTGGTCAGTATCCGGTTTTTAGGATTTTTGATTCTTGCCAATATTGGCGCTTTGATCCTCTCAATGATTTTGCCATTTTTGGCGCCTGTCGTGTTTTGGGCCACCAACGGCTATTTGATGGGCCGGGAATATTTTCAAATGGCCGCTATGGTCGTGTTTTGGGCCACCAACGGCTATTTGATGGGCCGGGAATATTTTCAAATGGCCGCTATGCGGCGCGTGCCGCGCACGCAGGCCCAAGAGCTATTGCGGCGCCATCAGGGCGCTATCTGGTGCGCTGGGATCTTGATGGCTATTCCCTTGACTATACCGCTGGTGGGATTGTTTATCCCTATTCTCGGCGCGGCCACCTTCACCCATCTGTTCGAGAGACTTCGGGCGTTGCCATCCGGTTAAACCAATCAATGTCGCGCACGGAAATCACCCCGCTGATAATCGTTCCTGCAACAACTGCCCAAATCACCAAGGCGACGACGGTTGTCACCATAAAACGTTTTTTCATTTGTGGGTTTTCTGGGCTGCCCGCATGGGTCCCAGGTTCTATTTTTCCAACATCCCCTTGAGTTTGCAAGCGCAGTGGCAAGACAATGAACAAAGTCAAAAACCATATGACGGCAAAAAGTACGAGGGCTGAGGTAATCGGCATGAGAATTTCCTGAAAATTTATCTAGACTTAGACCTGTTCTAGCTCGATGAGGCACCCTGTGAAGTCCTTAGGATGCAAAAATAGCACGGGTTTCCCATGGGCGCCAATTTTTGGCTCACCGCTGCCCAATACGCGCGCGCCCTGACTTTGCAATTGCGCACGCGCCGCGAGGATGTCGTCCACCTCATAGCAGATATGATGAATGCCGCCCGAAGGATTTTTATCCAAAAAATTCTGGATTGGAGAGCCCTCACCCAATGGAAACAGCAGCTCAATCTTTGTATTTGGCAACTCGATAAAAACAACGGTCACTCCGTGATCCGGTTCATCTTGTGGCGGGCCAACTTTTGCACCCAAAGTTGATTTATATTGCGCTGCAGCCGCCTGCAAATCAGGCACTGCAATCGCCACGTGATTAAGCCGTCCGATCATTTTCATCTCCTGTTTTCCGTCTTGTAAAGCCGCACCGCCAAATAAGGCAAGCCGCATTAACCAAGCGTTAGAGTCTTTGAGCGCAAAACTGGCCCATGATCTGAAAATAAGGGGGCGATCATGACCGGGATGTCGAACACGTTACACTCACTCAAACCTACCAGCCGCAGACCATTGCACGGCTTGATGGTGCTTCTGGTGGAAGACAGTCTCACCGCGGGCGAGGCCGTGCGCTTGATGTGCATCACCTCTGGCACACGATTGAGACGCGCAGACTGTATGACAAGCGCCCGACGACACCTTAGAATTTATCGCCCGGATGTGGCCATTGTTGATATGGGCCTGCCAGATGGGGACGGCGCTGAGCTGATCTCAGAACTTGCACAAGCCAGTCCCCGCACCCAGACCATCATCGGTCTTTCCGCAGATCCAAGCCGCGCCACCGCGGCGATGGAAGCGGGCCACCGCGGCGATGGAAGCGGGCGCCGATAGTTTCATCGAAAAACCCCTCAATTCCGTTGCAGGATTTCAAAGCGCAATCCTAATGAATCTCCCAAATCATCGCCGGCCTATGGACATACGTCTCCTGCCAGATCTAGCGTTTGAGGCTGACCAACGCGCCTTGCAAGAGGATTTGGTCCATGCGTTAGACTTGCTCAACAACAAAGAGTGAGCGCAGCCCGGCTACCTTGCGGCCTTTATCGCTGGCGTGGCCCGCACCGCCTCCGATCCAACGCTAGAACAGGCCGCCGAACGGTATTTAACCACTGAGAACCGGTCCGATCTCCGCACTGCGCTGACGGAGTTTTTGGCAGAGAAAATAGCGGTGTGAGAGGGCCGTCGGTAATCGGCCGACCTGCCCTCTTCGCGAAGCGCTATTCTGGCGCGATGACCCGAAGTGACAATTCCCGCAGCTGCTCATTCGTCGGTTCCGACGGCGCTGCCATCATGAGATCTTCCGCCCGTTGGTTCATCGGGAACATAATGACTTCACGAATGTTCGCCTCGTCGGCCAAAAGCATCACAATTCGGTCTATGCCGGCAGCGCAACCACCGTGCGGCGGGGCGCCGTATTGGAAGGCGTTCACCATGCCGCCGAAGCGGTTTTCGACCTCTTCCTTACCATAGCCCGCAATTTCAAAGGCTTTGAACATGATCTCTGGGCGGTGATTCCGAATTGCACCACTGAGCAACTCATAGCCATTGCATGCCAGGTCATATTGATACCCCAACACCTGCAAAGGATCACCCTGAAGGGCCTCCATACCCCCTTGTGGCATCGAAAATGGGTTGTGCTCAAAATCGATCTTGCCGGTTTCTTCATCTTGCTCATAAATCGGGAAATCAACAATCCAGGCAAACGCGAAGCGCTCTTTGTCCGTCAGGCCCAATTCATCGCCAATCACCATCCGCGCTTTGCCAGCAACCCCTTCGAAGGCTTTTGGTTTGCCGCCCAAAAAGAACGCCGCATCACCAACGCCAAGCCCCAACTGCTGACGAATAGCCTCTGTTCGTTCAGGACCGATATTCTTAGCCAATGGGCCAGCGGCCTCCATGCCGTCACCTTGGTCGCGCCAGAAAATATAGCCCATGCCGGGCAGACCTTCTTTCTGCGCAAACGCATTCATGCGATCACAGAATTTTCTGCTGCCACCTTTTGGCGCCGGAATGGCGCGAATCTCAGTACCTTCTTGTTCTAAGAGCTTGGCGAAGATGGCAAAGCCCGAACCAGCAAAATGCTCGGAAACCACCTGCATCTTTATTGGGTTGCGCAGATCTGGCTTGTCACTGCCGTACCAAAGCGCCGCATCACGATAGCTGATTTGCTCCCATGTTTGATCCACTTTGCGACCACCGCCAAACTCCTCAAACACACCGGTTAAAACAGGCTGTATCGTGTCAAAGATATCTTGTTGATCCACAAAAGACATTTCTAAGTCAAGCTGATAGAAATCTGTTGGTGAGCGATCCGCGCGCGGATCTTCATCGCGAAAACACGGAGCGATCTGGAAATATTTATCATAGCCAGAGACCATAATGAGCTGTTTGAACTGCTGCGGCGCCTGTGGCAGTGCATAGAATTTACCCGGGTGCAGACGCGATGGCACCAAGAAATCCCGCGCGCCCTCGGGGCTAGAAGCGGTGATGATCGGTGTTTGAAACTCGCGGAACCCTTGATCCCACATCCGGCGACGCATCGACGCCACGACGTCGGAACGCATTTTCATGTTCTTTTGCAGCTTCTCCCGGCGCAGGTCGAGATAGCGATATTTCAATCGTGTCTCTTCAGGATATTCTTGCTCTCCAAACACCATCAACGGCAGCTCGTTCGCCGCGCCCAAGACCTCAAGGTCACGGATGAAGACCTCGATCTCTCCTGTAGGAATTTTCGGGTTCACCAATTCCGCGTCGCGGGCTTTCACCGTACCATCAATGCGAATACACCATTCGCTGCGCAACTTTTCTACTTCTTTGAACACCGGGCTATCCGGGTCGCAAAGCACCTGCGTCATCCCATAGTGATCTCGCAGATCGATAAAGAGCAAACCGCCGTGGTCGCGCACGCGATGCACCCATCCCGAAAGGCGGATTGTCTCGCCAACATTATTTATGTTCAAGTCGGCACAGGTGTGGCTGCGATAAGCATGCATGGGTCAGGGCTCCTTCAAGCGGTCGCGCTGATACATCCCGACAGACGCCTAAAGTCAAGCCAAACCGCCGTTTTCTGACCTGCGTACGGCAAAAATTCAGCCCTTTGAGGGTGAATACGCCTCAAGCAGCTTTCTCTCAGTCATTTTTCTGTAAAGCTTGGAAATGATTTGGCTTGCGGATTTTTCAAATAAAAAGGGCAGGATCGCATGGATCAGAGCACAGATCGCCGCGGTCAAGAGCATGACAAAGTAATAGATTACGTGCAAAAAATGCTGGCCGTAGCTTTCGCCAATATTGCTCAAATGCACCGTAAAATAATTCGGTGAACGGGTCATGTAAAAGCTCTAAAATTGCTGACACCAGCATAAACTGCGTGGACTCAACTTTTTTCCCAAATTTTCTATGCCATGCTTTAATTGCGTGATAATATCCCAAAATATCGGATGATTACGTAACATATGATGATTATGACCGCGCTATATTGCAACAGATGCAGCGCAATGCCGCGCAGCCCTCAGAGGAATTATCCGAGGCGTTCCACCTGTCGCGCAACGCGGTTTGGCGGCGGTTAAAGCGCCTGCAAGACAGCGGTCTTTTGAAGGCCCGCGTGGCGCTGTTAGATGCACAAAAGATTGGGCTTGGTCTGACTGTCTTTGTGTCAATCTCTGTGCGCAGCCACAACAAAGATTGGGCCGATCAATTCACAAAGGTCATTCGCAGCCTACCACATGTGCAATCGGCCTATCGCACTTCGGGGCATCAAGACTATTTAATCAAAGCGCGCATCCGGGACGTCCAAGCCTATGATGATCTCTATCAGCGCCTCATTTCGCGTATCGAATTGGCCGATGTCAGCGCCAGCTTCGTGATGGAAGAGCTCAAAGACACAACCGAATTGCCCCTGCCCTGAGCTGCGGCACGATGGGACCGTGCCAGTCTTAAAATCTGGGCGCCGCAAACTGGACTTGAGTATCACAAAGCCCCTTGCACCCAAGACCTCCTTCCCTATAAGGCAGGACAGTTTGCGCCCGACACTGAAGGATAGATTCATGCCGAAGAGAACTGACATTAAATCCATTATGATTATCGGGGCGGGTCCCATTGTGATCGGTCAAGCCTGTGAGTTCGATTACTCCGGCGCCCAGGCCTGCAAGGCTTTGCGCGAAGAAGGCTACCGGGTGATTTTGGTCAATTCAAATCCAGCCACCATCATGACCGATCCAGATATGGCCGATGCGACTTATATCGAGCCCATCACACCTGAGACTGTGGCCAAGATCATAGAGATTGAGCGTCCCGATGCGCTGCTGCCCACTATGGGCGGACAGACCGGCCTGAACACCTCGCTCGCGCTTGAGGAAATGGGCGTTTTGGACAAGTTTGGCGTAGAGATGATCGGCGCCAAGCGCCCAGCGATTGAAATGGCCGAAGACCGCAAACTCTTCCGTGAAGCCATGGATCGGCTTGGCCTTGAAAACCCGCGTGCCACGATTGCTGAGACGATGGAAGAATGTATGGCCGCGCTTGATGACATCGGTCTCCCCGCAATTATTCGCCCTGCGTTCACTTTGGGCGG
>Ga0206125_10005929_pt1 | contig 10099 bp, 8 predicted proteins | sample Helgoland_Spring_4_FD_148598 | JGI IMG/M metagenome (GOLD analysis project Ga0206125, IMG submission 148598) | Pelagic subsurface seawater microbial communities from Kabeltonne, Helgoland, North Sea - Helgoland_Spring_Bloom_20160331_1 | ecosystem: Environmental > Aquatic > Marine > Epipelagic ...
CCTATATTAAATACAACAAGGCAAGTAAAGGTATTGGATGTGCCCACGGATCTAGTGTTGCTGCTATTGCTGTTGCCACCATGGACAATGGCTATGGCAGAGCTGGTATTTGTGCTAATTGTGATGTTGTTGTAAATGACTACGGAAATTTCAACGATATCGAACAACTTGTTGCTGCTGGGGCAAGGGTGATTAATGCCAGCTGGGCAAAGTGTTCGATGGGCGGCAAGTACAAAGAAAATATTCAAGAACGCATCAAGGAGATGTATGATGATGGTATCATAATTGTGGCTGGGGCAGGAAACGGAAAAGATTGTAATAACGATGGTAAGAAATTGGGAGACTCCCTTTATCCTGCCTCCTTTGAAAGAGTTCTTTCTGTATCTGGAGTATATACCATAAACAGAGAAACTACAGATCAAGTATTTGAACATCAAGGCAGAAACCTAACCAAACAAGTAAAAGACAGAAGGGCTGGTTATTTTTATGTAGCAGAGGATGGCACCCTCAGCCCTACAGAAATTGAAAAAGGAGTGCAAATGAACAAGGCTGTAGATTTGGTAGCCCCAAGAGAGGGCTATTTACTGGGCCACGACATCTGTGGAGAAAAAACAGTCTATGGAGGCGCATCTTCTAGTGCCGCTCCTATGGTGACTGGTATTATTGGGCTCATGTGGTCTGTTAATTATTGCTTGAGTTCTTATGAGGTAGAAAGTATTCTAAAATTATCTTCAAAAGAAGTTGAAACACTCACAGGTAACCAACCCTACAAAGGTCTTATGGGTGCTGGAAGAGTGAACGCATACCGCGCAGTTAAAATGTCTGAACAAATGAAAGACCCCTTTGGAAAGGTAGTTATTAGCAACCGAGATTTTTATAGATTTGATTTCACCCTCTCCAGTGTACAAAACACAATAGAGATAAAAAACCAAAGCTTTAGAGATGCCACTACCGTAGATTTTAAAGCAAAAAATAAAATTATTGTAAAGCCAGGAACTCACTTAAAACCGAATAAAAATGGGTTTGTAAAACTCGCTATTGATCCAAAGATTAGCTCCAAGCAGTGCAGTCCATCACCCGTTAAAAAGTATACCTCTTATAAAGAAGATAACTAACACTTTCTATTATATTTGTTAAAAATACCAGTAGATGTCTCAAGCAGTTTTAGAACTTACAAATGCCTCTATTTTTCAGAAGGAAAATTTAATTTTAGATAATGTGTCTATCCGCATAGACAAGGGTGAGTTTGTATATCTTATTGGTAAAACTGGAACTGGTAAAAGTAGTTTTATGAAAACCCTCTATGGTGATCTTCCATTGAGTGAGGGAGATGGTCATATTGTTGGGTATGATTTACCCACATTAAAAGAAAAGGACATCCCTTTTTTAAGAAGAAAATTAGGAGTGGTTTTTCAAGATTTCAAACTCCTGAATGATCGTACGGTAAAAGAAAATTTATTTTTTGTTCTAAATGCTACAGGTTGGAAAGACAAAACACAAATGAATCTTAAAATTGATCAGGTATTAGATAAAGTTGGCATGAAATCCAAAAATTTAAAATACCCCTATGAGTTATCTGGTGGGGAGCAACAACGTATTGCCATTGCAAGAGCGCTTCTAAACGACCCAGAACTCATCCTAGCAGATGAGCCTACCGGTAATCTTGATCCACAAACCAGTGTTGAGGTCATGGAGGTATTGCAAGAAATTAACAACAACGGCAATACAATTTTAATGGCTACACACGATTATGCCCTGCTGTTAAAATACCCTTCAAAAACTTTAAAGTGTGACCAAGGACAACTCTTTGAGGTTGTGCAAAAAACAGTATAGTAAAACTATCTTTGGATGCCTTGTTTGTTTATCCAATTGACATACTGTTTTTTATTTTTATTGTGTCTGGAGAGTGTTTTAGCAAATTTGTGATATCCAAAATTAGTCACATCTGCAACCATAAAATAAAAACCGTGCTTTTGATAATTTAACACTCCATCGATGGCAGAAACATCTGGCATAGTGATAGGACCAGGAGGTATTCCAGCAGTTGTATAGGTGTTATACTCAGAAGAGATTTTAAGGTCTTTAAACAAGACGCGCTTAATTACTTGGTTAAAATTATTTTCAACCTTCTTTTTTGCATAAATTACAGTAGGATCTGCCTGAAGTAACATCCCTTTTTTTAATCTATTGATATATAATCCTGCCACCATAGGCCTCTCATCAATCATGGCGGTTTCTTTTTGTACAATGGCCGCTAGGGCCATTACTTGATCTTTGGAGAGGGCCAATGCTTTTGCTTTGGCGAGCCTTGAATCATTCCAAAATACATTGTACTGATTGAGCATTTTTTGGCAAAATGCTTTGGGGCTTGTATTCCAATATACCTGATAGCTATTGGCAATGTACATGCCAAGTGCAGTTTCTTTGGTAAACCCTGATGCCTTTAAAAAATCTTGATCTAACATAGCGCTTAGCAAAGAGAGGCTATCTGCTTCAATTTGTTTGGCGATATGGCCAGCAAGATTCTCTAGCCGTTCCTGATTGTTGAATTTGACAATAACTGGGGTATTTCCAGATCTAATACTATTGATTATTTCATTGTTATTACTCCCTTTTTTTATGATAAAATGTCCCGGTTTTATATTTGAGTCATATCCTTTTCTGTGGGCAACAGTTTTAAAGGTACTCATGTCTTTCAACAGTGGACTCAATTCTTCGGCTACCATTTTAAATGTAGCGCCTGTTGGAATATAAACATGCGCCTGTTGGTTATTAAACCCGGTATTAGGAACAAATATATTTTGATACACATAATAGGAGAACCCAGCCATAAGTAGAAGGCCAAGTAACACCACAGTCAATACAATTTTCTTTAAATACATTTGATTAATTTATTTATCTGCCATTATATATTGATATAAATATTGATCTATATAAGTTCCTTTATGATAATTCCAATCTTTCTTTACACCTGTTTTTAAAAACCCTACCTTTTCAAACAAGGAAATACTCTCTTTATTTTGCACAGATATATTTGCAAAAATTTGATGAACCTTTAGCAGCTCTTTTGCATATGCGCAAATTAATTTTAAGCTTTCTGTGGCAAAACCCTTAGAGCGATGGGCAGTGTCAAAAATCACAAGCCCAACTCCAACACGGTTGTGCTGAGGATTAAAATCAAATAAATCTACACAACCAATACACTGCTTGGTTTTTAAGTGTGCTATCATTAAACGAACCTGCTTTACTTCAAATATATCTCGGTGACTGTTTTCTAGATAATGGGTTAATACGTATTTAGAAAATGGTGTAATGGTGTCACTAACGTGCCACAAACTAGTATCATTCTCCAGGGCATACAAAAAATCTAAATCTGTTGGCTCTAGCGCTCTTAAGTGTATGTTTTCTCCTTGTAAAATCATACTTCCCACATACCTTTAAATACTTGTTTGGCTGGCCCACTTAAAATTATATTGGTAAAGGTCTGCCCTTTTTTATCAAAACAAACACTCAAATCACCTCCAAGTGTTTTTAAGTTTACTTTTTTAAGATTTGTTTGTTTGGTTTCAAACATTGCTAATGCAACGGCGGTTACTCCTGTACCACAGGAGAGTGTTTCTGCTTCTACACCTCGTTCATAGGTTCTTACTTCAAAGGTCTCATTGGCTATTTTTGAAACAAAATTAATATTTGCTCCTTGGGTACCGTAATGGTTATATCGTAATGCCCGTCCTTTTTCAAGAACGTTAATATCTTCTATATTAGCAACCATCTCTACATGGTGAGGAGAGCCTGTATTTAAAAAACAATGCTGCTGGTGGATTTCAATTTCAGACACATCTGACATCCTTAAAGCTACCTCATCTGCTTGCAAAGAAGCATGATGAACTCCATCGATGGCCATAAAATGTGTTTTGGTTTTTATAATACCTAAAAAAGCTGCAAAATGTACTATGCATCTACCCCCATTACCACACATGGTGCTTTGATTTCCATCTGCGTTAAAGTAAATCATAGAAAAATCTTCACTGGGGTGCTGCTCTAAAAGAATAAGCCCATCTGCCCCTACTCCAAACTTTCTATCACAAATCTGTGCTACCAAAGTGGTATTGTTTTTAGGAAACTTTTGGTGCCTGTTGTCAATCAATACAAAATCGTTACCTGTACCTTGATATTTGTAAAATGAAATTTGCATAATTACAAAGGTATGAAATACTGATATGTTAAGAATTGTTAATTTTTGAAATACCTTAAAATAAATTGCGTCTTTTATTTGTTATTATTCAAAACACAATAAACCCATGAAACAGACCATAAAATTATTTTCGGTTGCACTTATTGCAGGTGCGATATCCATAGGGGGATACAAAACACTTGAATCAAAAACTAATCACGCTACCAAGCAAATAGTTAGCACTGTAAAGCCTATAGACTTTACACCAACAAACTACACGTCAAATACTCCTAGCAAGGCGGTAGATTTCAGCACAGCGGCAGAGAAAACCGTTGATGCAGTAGTTCATGTAATTAGTACAAGTGTAAACACCGTACCAACAAACATTATGGATTACTTCCGTGGAAATGGCAGATCTAGGATACAACAAGGAAGCGGTAGTGGTGTTATTATTAGTCCAGATGGGTATATCATTACAAATGATCATGTCATTGACAATGCTTCACAATTAGAAGTTACATTAAACAATAACGTAAAATATACTGCAAGTGTTATTGGAACAGACCCTAAAACAGATATTGCCTTGCTTAAAGTTGAAACAGACACCTCTTTACCCTACATTCCTTTTAGTGATTCTAACAATGTAAAACTCGGCGAATGGGTCTTAGCGGTGGGCAATCCATTTAGGCTTACATCAACTGTTACCGCTGGTATTGTGAGTGCAAAATCTAGAGACCTAGATCAAACAAATGGTACATTACAATCTTTTATTCAAACAGATGCCGCTGTAAACAAGGGTAATAGTGGCGGTGCTCTTGTAAATACAAGAGGGGAACTCATTGGTATTAACACTGCAATTACCAGCCAGACAGGTTCCTACGTGGGATATTCTTTTGCAGTACCAAGCAACATAGCACGTAAGGTAGTTGAAGACATCATGGAGTTTGGTGAGGTACAGCAAGCTATTTTAGGTATTTCTGCAAGTAGTTTAAACAGTGAAATGGCAAAAAAATTAGACATCAAACAAACACAAGGCGTGTATGTAGCCGATTTAGAAAAAGGAGGAGCCGCAGAAAAAGGAGGCCTAAAAAAAGGAGATGTAATTATCAATCTTGATGGTGTTAAAATAGCAAAGTTTGCAGATTTAACAGGTTGTCTTGGCAGTAAAAGACCTAAAGATACAGTGGCAATTTCAATTATAAGAGATGGTGAACAACAAAGTGTAGATGTAATTTTAAAAAAGCTAGAAGTATATCAAATTAAAGATATTGGTATTGAAGTAGCAGAGGCGCTTCCAGATGTATTGAAAAAATATGATCTACGGGGCGGGGTTCTAATAAAAAGAATTTTAAGACCCGATATATCTAGATACTCCTTGCAAGGTGCCATTATCACAAAGCTTGATGACAAATCTGTTGATAGTATTGCAGATGTAAGAGAAATAATGAAAACCCGGTCTGCCAATCAACCCATAAAAATGACTTTTGTGAGTAAAAATGGAGAAACATATAGCTATATTTTTAGATAAACATTGGTTTTACAGTAGGGCTTTTAGCGGTGAATGCACATGAGAAAACAATCAGGTATTTTTTAGCAATTTCTGGGTAGTTAACTCTAGAAAATAACTACTTTTGCGCAGTATTTTAACTATTGTTTTTGTTCACAAAAACATCAAAAAAAACACCTATGAGTTTTGATGACGTTTATGAAAAAGAATTGTCTTTCCAAACAGATCGCCGCAAGGCAGCCGTCACTCTTATCAACATTATAAGTGATTTATGGTATGATAAATCTATAGAATTAATGATTTTCCGTAATCAATTAATTGATAGAAATGCCAGTGAAATCTTAAACCTCCATGAATATGCAGGAAAGTTTGTAAAAAAACCTATCTCAATTTTCGACTCTGTTGAAATTGCACAAGCAATCAAGACCCTTGATCTACCACCTGCAAAGTTGGATATTGGTAAATTAACCTATGAGTTTCATCTAGAAAAAAAACAAACCAATGCACTTGGTTTCGTTTCAGAGAAATTAAAATCTGCAAAAGACCAACAAAACATTACACCCAAAGATGTTGTACTCTATGGTTTTGGTAGAATTGGTCGTCTGTTGGCTCGCGAACTTATGACCCGAACCGGTCAAGGAAGTCAGATGAGACTTAGGGCTATTGTTACCCGAGGGGCTATTGATCAAAGTGTGCTGGAAAAAAGAGCTTCATTATTAAAATATGATTCTGTGCACGGAGATTTTCCTGGGACAGTAGTTGTAGATGCCAAAAACAAAGCGTTGATAATTAACGGAACAACAGTCCATGTTATCTCTGCAAAGGGTCCTGAAGATATAGACTATACCTTGTTTGGTATTCAAGATGCACTTGTTATTGATAACACAGGTGCCTTCAGAGATAAAGAGCAACTCAGCCGCCACTTAATTGCAAATGGAGCTAGTAAAGTACTGCTAACAGCTCCTGGTGCTGGAGTTCCAAATATTGTACATGGTGTCAACCACACAGAAAATGATATAAATACTACAGATATCTTTTCTGCAGCTTCTTGCACAACAAACGCTATCACCCCTGTACTTAAAGCTATTGAAGATAGCTATGGAGTCGTCCAAGGCCATCTAGAAACAATACATGCATACACCAATGACCAAAACCTTGTTGATAATATGCATAAAAAACATCGTCGGGGTCGTGCAGCTGCATTAAATATGGTCATCACAGAAACTGGTGCCGGTAAGGCAGTTACAAAAGCACTCCCTTCTTTTGAGGGAAAATTAACTTCTAATGCCATAAGGGTTCCTGTTCCAAACGGTTCATTGGCCATATTAAAATTAGAATTAGAAAAGAAAACCACTGTCGAGAAGCTAAACGCAACTTTAAAGAAATATGCCTTAGATGGAGATCTTGTAGAGCAAATTAAATATTCATTAAATAATGAGTTAGTTTCTAGTGATATTGTAGGTTCTTCGGCACCCTCTATCTTTGACAGCAATGCTACCATTGTAGCCAAGGATGGTCATAATGTTGTAATTTATGTTTGGTATGATAACGAATATGGCTACAGCCATCAAGTAATTAGACTGGCAAAACATATCGCCCAAGTAAGAAGATTTACCTATTACTAAAAAAATTATCCGTACAAATAAAGCCATTAACTCAATGTTAGTGGCTTTTTTAATTGCTTGTAATTGGTTTTGAAACTATTAAGTATTTTGTTATACTTGAAAAACACCTAAATATAAATTGTAGCTTTGCCCAAAATACCCAACATGAATTCTTTTCAGGACTTTAAAATTAGTAAGCAATTGCATTTTGCCATTGAAGATTTGGGGTATAGTACACCTACAGAAATTCAAACAAAATCTTTTGCTGAGATAGGCTCAGGGAAAGATGTGGTAGGAATTGCTCAAACCGGTACAGGAAAAACTTTTGCATACATGCTCCCTCTTATAAGCGGTTTAAAGTTCTCAAAGCAAATAGATCCTCGTATTTTGGTTTTAGTACCCACAAGAGAGCTTGTACTGCAGGTTGTTGACCAAATTAAAAAGTTTGGAAAGTACTCATCCATACGAGTTGTTGGTGTATATGGTGGTGTCAATATTAATACCCACAAGCAAGCTGTGTGGGAGGGTGCAGATATTATCGTTGCAACACCCGGAAGGCTCTATGATCTTATTTTAAGCCGAGCTTTAAAAACAAAACACATCAAAAAATTAGTCATTGATGAGGTAGATGTGATGCTAGATTTAGGTTTTAGGTTTCAACTCACCAATATATTTGAACTACTTCAAGAACAACGTCAAAACATTATGTACTCAGCTACTATGACAGATGATGTTGCAGTGTTCATAAATGATTTTTTTAAAAATCCAACCACTATTTCTGTTGCTGTAAGCGGAACACCCCTAGACAATATAAAACAAATTACCTATGATGTTCCAAACTTTTATACCAAGGCAAATGTTGTGTGTCATCTATTAAAAGAAAAAGAAGAATTTATAAAAACATTGGTATTTGTATCCAATAAAAAAAGAGCAGATGTGCTCTATGAGTTGTTAGAGGAAAAATTCAAGGATGATGTTGCTGTTATACATTCTAATAAAACACAAAACTATCGTATTCGGTCCATCGAGAATTTTAATGCCAATACAACTCGTATTTTGGTAACCACAGATATCATGGCGCGAGGTTTGGATCTAGATCTAGTGAGTCATGTTATCAATGTAGACACCCCAAGGTTTGCTGAAAACTACATGCACCGTATTGGAAGAACCGGACGTGCCCAGGCTCAAGGAAATTCAATACTTCTCACCACAGAAAACGAACGGCCCTACAGAGAAGCCATAGAGAAACTCATGGGTATGGGTATTGAAAAAAAAGATATTGCAGAAGAAATTGAAATTTCTACAAAATTGACATGGGAGGAGCAACCTGTATCTCAGGAGAGAGAAAACCCTCACAAACAACAATTTGAAAAGGGCGGAGCAAGTTTTCATGAAAAAAGCAAGAAAAACAGCCAAACCAATCAAGGAGGTTCATATAAAAGAACCCTAAAATTAAAATACAAAAAAGCACGAACCAAAGGAGATAAAAATTTCAACAAAAGAAACAAACAAAAGGGCAAAAAACCTTTTTAAATTTTCTTAATAAGAGGTTTTCTGATCCATACATAACTTATAATACCATGGCTATGCGTATCGATATAATTACCGTATTACCAGAATTACTAAAAAGTCCTTTTCAGGCCTCTATTTTAAAGCGTGCCATAGATAAAGGTTTGGTAGAGATACATCTACACAACTTAAGAGACTATGCCACCAACAATTACAACCAAATTGATGACTACCAATTTGGAGGTGGCGCTGGTATGGTAATGATGATTGAACCCATTGACAAATGCATAAGTGGCTTAAAGGCAGAGAGAGATTATGATGAGGTAATCTACATGACACCAGAGGGCCAAACCCTTGATCAAAGCATATCTAATCAATTATCTCTTAAGGGAAATATCATTATTTTGTGTGGGCACTACAAAGGTGTTGACCAACGAGTGAGAGATCAGTTCATTACAAAAGAAATATCGGTTGGCGATTATGTGCTCAGTGGTGGTGAGTTAGCAGCAGCAATTCTTTGTGATTCAGTCATTAGATTGATCCCTGGTGTATTAGGTAATGAAACCAGTGCACTTACAGACAGTTTTCAAGATGGCCTATTAGCACCCCCTACCTATACCAGACCTGCAGAATATAAGGGATGGGAGGTTCCAGATGTACTTCTAAGTGGTCACAAAGCAAACATTGAAAAATGGAGAGAAGATCAGGCCTATAAAAACACCAAAAAAAGAAGGCCAGATTTATTACAATAGCGACAAGTATTGTTTGGTGCTACTTTTTTAATGTTTTGTAATTATTTACAAGCACATTGGCCCCCAAATCATTCATCAAATTATAGAGGCCAAAAAAGGTTCTGTTGATGTACAAAAAATGTTTAGATCCTCTATTTCCATTCATTTTTCTGAGCTGAGTATCTTTTGAATATTTTTTACTCAAATCTGCTATTTTACTAAAAAAAGTTGCATCACTAAAATCAAAGGTTTCTTTATGCATTGGCTGGGTAAACAAACTGAGCATTTCATGAAATAAGGCAGAAAAAAAAGCAATTTCTTCTGGGGTATCTGTGGGAGTTAAAATTTCTAACTCGTATAATTTTTGAGTAAACACCTCTGGATTATTGATGTTTTCTGGGATTGCCAGCTCGAAATAAGGGACGTAAAATGCATCAGGAACCTCCTTTATACAACCAAAATCAATCGCAACTAAATCACCCTTTGAAGTCACTAAAAAGTTTCCTGGGTGAGGATCTGCATGTACTCTTTTTAATTCATGCATTTGAAACATATAAAAATCCCACAGTGCTTG
>Ga0206125_10005937_pt1 | contig 10088 bp, 8 predicted proteins | sample Helgoland_Spring_4_FD_148598 | JGI IMG/M metagenome (GOLD analysis project Ga0206125, IMG submission 148598) | Pelagic subsurface seawater microbial communities from Kabeltonne, Helgoland, North Sea - Helgoland_Spring_Bloom_20160331_1 | ecosystem: Environmental > Aquatic > Marine > Epipelagic ...
CTCGTTCCAATGGCATTCACAGGACCCTGCACTTCTTTATTATCAGGCTTCACATCGAAGGTATCAATGTGACTCATTCCCCCATACATGTTGAGAAAGATAACTGCCTCAGCAGCTTGGCTTTTACCCCCCGTCTGGGCCATGGACTTACCTGCCAAACTGGCTCCCAACATCGGGGAGAGTCCTACACCGAGATAAGTTTTAGCAGCGTTTGCCATGAACTGACGACGTGTCAGCTCATCCGTTTTATTAAGATCAGATTTCATAAATTTGTAGGTTGGTTTGATATGTTAACAATGGATGTGGGTTATGGGACAAAAATAAATTCCCGAGAATTGATTAAAGCTGAGACAATGTTGCGGTAGCCTTTTTTCTCTCGCTCCTCAACTTCGGTTTCCATAAGCTGCATTTCGCTCTCGCTGGGCGCACGAGCTAGGATCCCGTAGAAAAGAGCCCGGATGCGGTCCTTCACACTGCCCTCAGAAAGCTCGTATATGTGGGCATCACGATTGGCTACCACAAGCTTCTCCACAGCGCCATTCATCATTGATAATACTTGAGTGGTATTGGCTTCTTTAATAGCCGAGTCCAACAGCAGTCGGTCTGACTGGCCAAACATCTGCAAAACGTGACCGTTGGGGGCAGGCGAACTAAGCTCAGATGCTCGTGCAAGGCCTCTCAAAGCCCCGCCATTGTTGGTGTTGGACATCATCTCCATGCTCATATCTTTCTCCATCTTCTCCATCGATTTAGGCTTAGACCCTACCGTTTCGCCGCTTTGCACACGTTCTAATAATTTGTCGGCATACTTTTTAAATTCGTTGGGGTCTTCGATAGCAATGATTTCGCTTTGGATAGTCTTCATATCCAATTTTGCCTTTCCGTATTTAACGTATGTTGTCTTTCCGCGAGTCGGCAATTTATCAGGGTTGCCAGCGACCATCGTCACCAACGAATCCCAGTATTGCTCAGCACTCATGCGATCAATTTTACGTCCGTCAAAGATAGGTTTCTCTCCCGGCATGAGCTCGTGCTCTGATGAGGCAAACGCATAAACCCGCGTGAGCATTAGAATTTGCTGAAAAGCCCGCAAATCATAATCCAAATCCTGCATGAGGTCTTTGAGATGGCGAGTCAGCTCGGGTGATGTGTGCTCACGAGGGTCGATATATTCATCGACAGGCTCATACAAACCAGTGCCAACAATGCGTTTCCACATGCGATTGGTAATGGTGGTCACATAACGATCATTTTGAGGATCGGTAACCCACTCTGCAAAATTCTTCCTGCCATCTTCGGCATCCTTCCTGTCAGACATTTTCAAGCCTTTGGCAAAGGAATGATCTTTAGGCGTTCTCGCCGCTATCATTTCTCCAGGATCACCATCATTATATTGGTAATCACGTGGCAGCTTGATTCTACCCTTTCCTGGACCTGCTAAGGTGGAATAATAAATATTGTTACCGATAAAATCGTAGAGATTGTAGGCCGGTGATCTTAGCTCGGTTTCTGCTCTTACCTTCCTCCATATTGCGTTGTACACGTCACGGTTGATCTCGCCTTGCCCGTCGGTAAATGCGGCGAGTCGGAAAAAGTCCATTCTTTCCCAATCATTGAAGGGGTCATCGTGGCACTGCGCACATTCCATGCGAGTACCTAAGAAGAGACGCATGGTGTTGGATAGGTTGTCCAACGGCATCCCTTTGTCTCGGATGTAATAACCAACGGCTCCATTCTCCCACAACATGCCTTCGGCAGAGAGCAATTCACGGGTCAGAACATCAAAGGGCATATTATCTGCTACAGCCTTACGCACCCAATCCATATACGGTGCCGCCGTAAAACGATTTTCAAATTGTCCCGCACGCGAAGCATATCAATGAGCCAGTTGCTCATATGGCTTTGATACCCCTTCGAGTTCATCAAGTAGCGAACGAGTAAGACCCGCTTATTGGGATCATCAGATTCTAGGTAAACACGGGCTTCTTCAACGGTCGGTATTCGGCCGACCGCTAATAAAAAACTACGCCTCAAAAACACCGAGTCGCTGGCGTCGGCCGGTTGCTCGGCATTCTTTTTATCATAGATTTTCTTAACCCTGATATCGATCTGCCGAGCCGCAGCCAAAAGCTCCTCCTCGGACAGTTGCTTGGCAGACCATTTTGCATCTGATTCTGCGGCATCGCTGACTTGCCCAGTAATAAGCACTACGGGCAGTGAAAACAGCAGGCTCCATTTAGTAAAATAATTCATGTAAGTCGTTCGTTATTAATAATGTAAGAATGAGGTAAGGTAACCTATAACATCGGTTTCGCTGTAAAGATACTAGCTTTTGCACTCATTTAAGAGCTTTATATCAGGATGAATAGAGTAGTTTACGGCAACTAATATTTCACTCTGGTCGGATTTTTCAAGATAAAATCATTTCTCCCGTCATTAGAAGCTCATCGATATCATTGTTTAACGCAAAAAATCTTATCCTTGTGATGTTCCGTTATGCTCCCCTCTGCCTTGATACTTTAACTTTACTTCTGCATTTCAGGTTGGCATTCTAAATTTACCCCGTCGCAGTTCGCCGCCCCAAACCTTACAATCAATCATTCTTAATGAATAAAACGTTATTTGGCACCGATGGTATTCGTGGCATTGCCAACCAATACCCGATCACTCCTGAAGTTGCCTTAAGAGTAGGCCGTGCTGTAGCGCGTGTTCTGCAGTCGAATGGTGGCGGCCGCCATAAGGTGGTTATCGGTAAGGACACTAGGCTCTCCGGTTACATGCTAGAAACAGCCATTACCAGCGGGCTGGTCTCCGAGGGCTCCCGCGTATTGCTCACCGGCCCAGCACCGACACCTGCCGTCGCTCACCTGACCCGCTCCATGGGGTGTGATGCTGGCATCATGCTCACCGCATCTCATAACCCCTACCAGGACAACGGCATCAAAATATTTGGCAGTGACGGCTACAAGCTCAATGACCAGCTAGAGCTCGAAATTGAGAAAATGATCCTCGCCGATGACCTCCCCCACCCAGAAGGCGATCTGGGCAAGGCCATCCGCATTGATGATGCCATGGGGCGCTATATTGAATTCACCAAAAATGCCGTGGGAGCCAATTCCCTAAGTGGGCTGAAAATTGTGGTCGATTGCGCCAACGGTGCAGCTTACTACGTCGGCCCACTGATCTTCGAAGAGCTCGGAGCCGAGGTCATCCAGATGTCTGTCCACCCCGATGGCCGCAACATCAACGAGGGTGTAGGTGCTCTACATCCAGAAAAAGCAGCTGCCATGGTCAGGGAACACGGAGCCGATGTTGGCATCTGCTTTGATGGCGATGCGGACCGCGTTATTTTCTGTGATGAAAATGGTGAGGTCATTGATGGCGACCGCATTCTCTGTCTCTGCGCCAAGGCTCTTAAGGAACAAGGTAAACTCAAAGGCGATACACTGGTGGCCACCGTGATGAGTAATTTAGGAATGCGCGATGCCCTTGCTGCGGATGGCATCAAGCTGGAAACCACGGGAGTGGGAGATCGCCACGTGCTCGAATGCATGCGAGACAAAGGATACAACCTTGGCGGAGAAAACTCAGGCCACATTATTTATTCTGACTACGCCACCACTGGTGACGGTATCATGAGCGCCTTGATGCTGCTTTCCATGATGCGAGACAAAGGCGAACCACTCTCCAAGCTCGCCGACTGCATGGAGGTCTATCCACAAGTTCTTCTCGGCCTTGATGTCACGGAAAAACCTCCTACCGAGGAAGTGCCGGAAATAGATGCTGCCATCAAAGCCGCCGAAGCCGCCTTTGCAGACAAAGGTCGTGTCTTTGTCCGATACTCAGGCACGGAGCGTAAAATTCGCGTCCTTACCGAATGCCCAGATGCAGAACTTGCAAAAAGCCAAGCAGACCTCATTGCTACTGCCATTAAAAATACCATCGGTGCCTAAACTCGGCCTTACCCACCCTTCTTATTCCTCCCTGCCATGACCATCCACCCTGCTGACCAGCTCGACCTCTGGCCATTACACCAAAACTCATCGGTAGGTAATCAGCTCATCGCAGGATCTACTCTGCACGATCTTCAGGCCAAGTATGCACAAGGGCTTAAAGATGCTCATCTTCCAGAAAACGCCTGGGTCACCAAAGAGGACTGGCAACGACTCAGTGAACTTGAAGCTCCCGCCGTTCTCCGCTCCAAAAGTGGTGAAGCCCTGGCTTGGACAGGTGATGATCACCCCAGCGAAGACGCAGCTCAAGCAAGCGCCTCCGAGGAGTCTTTCCTGATCCAATTCCCATGGGAGTTTATTACCATCAACGAAAGGCTGGTTGCACAGCTCAGCGAATCTCAGCACGAGGGAAACATTAGCCCCGCCGCTCACATTGATGGCATTATCCATCTGGGAAGTGGCTCAAAGATTCTCCCTGGTGTGGTCATTGAGGGCAATGTCGTCATCGGCGACAACTGCAAGATTGGCCCCAACTGCTATCTGCGCGGCTCAACTACCATTGGTGACGGCTGCCACATTGGCCAAGCGGTAGAAATTAAAAATTCGATCATTGGCAACAACAGCTCAATTGGCCACCTCAGCTACGTAGGCGACTCCGTCATTGGCAACGATGTCAACTTTGGCGCCGGAACCATCACCTCGAACCTGCGCCATGATGGAACCAACCACCTCTCTCGAGTTCGTGATTCACTTGTCGATACCGGCCGCAGGAAATTCGGTACCGTCGTTGGTGACGGTAGCCACACCGGCATTCTGACCGCCATCTACCCTGGGCGTAAACTTGGCCCCAACTCACAGACCCTGCCGAACCAAACGGTAAAGCGAGACATCACTTAATCACCCAATCATCATTACAAAAATCTAACCATTATGTGCGGAATAGTAGGATACACAGGCAAACGAGCAGCGATGCCCGTTCTCATCAGCGGACTTAAAAAACTTGAATACCGTGGCTATGACTCGGCTGGCCTCGCCGTCACCAGCGACGATGGGATACTGATCAGAAAACAAAGCGGCAAGGTTGCTGGCCTAGCTGAGATCGTCGAGCAAGAAGACGGCATGCTATCTGAAGCACATACTGGAATCGCCCATACCCGCTGGGCCACCCATGGACCACCCACCACACTCAACGCCCACCCGCACGAGGGCAATGAAGGCCGCGTGGTTCTCGTCCATAATGGCATCATAGAAAACCACAATGATCTACGCAATCGTTTCAAGGCACAGGGACATACCTTCAAATCAGATACGGATTCAGAGGTCCTTGCTCATTTAGTCGAGTCCCTCTATCAAGGCGACTTATTAGAAGCCGTTACCACCGCTCTCAAGGAAGTCGAAGGTACCTATGGCATTACCTGCATGGCCAAGGATGAACCCGGCGTGCTGGTTGTTGCTCGCAGTGGCTCGCCCATCGTCATTGGCCTCGGTGATGATGAAACCATCGTCGCCTCAGACGCCTCCGCCATCATCACCTACACACGCCAAGCCATCTACCTTGACGATAATGACATCGCCCGCATTGAGGGCAGCAAGGTAGATATCCGAAGCCTAGATAAAGGTGCCGTCTCACGCACACCATCAGAAATTGATTGGTCACCAGGCGCCGCGGAAAAAGGCGGTTATGAGCACTACATGCTTAAAGAAATCTTTGAGCAACCAGAAGCGATCAGTAATACCATCCGCGGCCGCATCGACCTCAATCGAGGCACTGCCATCCTCTCTGGGCTCAACCTCAGTCCGCGCGAACTCGTCGACATCCAGCGTCTGCTCATTGTCGGTTGTGGCACCTCGATGAATGCTGGACTGATTGGTGAATATGCTGTCGAGGACTTTGCCGCCCTTCCCGCCGAGGTCGAGCAAGCTGCCGAATTCCGCTATCGTAATCCCATCGTGGGCAGCCGGGACATGGTACTTGCTATCAGCCAGTCTGGAGAAACAGCTGACACCCTCGCTGCGGTCCGTGAGGCTGTCGAGAAAGGCTCCCTCGTTGCCGCTCTTGTCAATGTTGTTGGGTCAACCATCGCTCGGGAAACCAGCCGAGGTATCTATTTACACGCCGGGCCAGAGATCAGTGTGGCCTCCACCAAGGCATTCACCAGCCAGGTTTCTACCCTACTGATGATCGCCCTCAAGTTTGCCCGTGCCCATCGCTTATCCTGCGAGCAAGGCATGAAAATAGCCAAAGAAATCGAACGCATCCCCGAGCTGGTCGAGGCGGTTCTCAAAACCAATGATCAGATCGCTGAAGTCGCAGCACACTATGCACACTACAATAATGCCTTCTTTATCGGACGCGGCTACATGTATCCCGTTGCACTAGAAGGTGCGCTCAAGCTCAAGGAAATCTCCTACATTCACGCTGAGGGTTACCACGCAGCCGAGCTCAAGCACGGACCGATTGCCCTTTTAGAAGAGTCCATGCCCGTGATCGCCCTGCTCAACGAGGGACCTGGACAGGAAAAAACCCTTAGCAACGTGGCCGAGTGCAAGGCACGTAGCGCACCGGTTCTGGGTGTCATCACCGAGGGCGACGAGGAAGCACGCGCCGCTTGTGACCACGTCATTGAAATCCCTTCCTGCCCGCAGTATAGCTCCGTGATTCCGGCCGCTGTTGCCCTGCAGCTGCTCTCTTACCACATCGCCAGAATCAGGGGCTGCTCCATCGACCAACCGCGCAACCTAGCAAAAAGCGTCACCGTCGAATAAGCTACAGGGTGTTATAGCCTGGCCGGCCTACAGCGTCTTGGCGTCATCCAATCGTGGATGACCATTCTTCAGATCATCACGGCGAATGCCCTTGCCGCGGTTCATCTGATCCATGGCTTTAAAAGTTTCCACCATGCCGTGGATCGCAGCAAGCACGTCCGCAGTATGGCCAGTTTCTGAAATCGTATGCATGTTCCGAATGGGGAAACCAATCGAAGTTGAGGCACTGTCCACCCCAGCCAAGGAAGCTGCCATCGCGTCCGTGCCAGTGTCACGGCCAGAAAAATCAACCTGATAGGGAATCTTGTTTTTCTGGCAGGCTTTCTCAATTAAGGTATTGAGATACTCACTGGTGATCGAGCCGTTAGTCAGGCTAAAGCCCTTACCCATCGCAAGTGGGTTCATGCGCTTAGCACCAATACCCGGAGCGGCATCGTAGTCGTGATTGACGTCAGAACCGATCAGAATGTCAGGCTTAAGCTCGCCCGCAATCGCGGTGGCACCAAAACGACCGATCTCCTCGTGCGTTGCAATTGTGTAGAATAGACGCAGGTTTTTGAGCGGAGACTTTGCCAAGATCTTAGCAATTTCTGCCACCACAAAACATCCTAAGCCATTATCGAGATAGGCTCCGTAGTAAGTATCGTCAGAGAATCCTTTTTTGATCGGGCGGTTAAGGATGATCGGGTCTCCCGGGCGGATGCCAAGAGCTTCGATCTTCTCCTTGCACTTTTCCCCGTGCATCTGCAGCTCAAGATACATCATCTCAGGCTTGAGGCCCTTATCCCCTGTCCGCTGTGCAGGCTCGGAGAAATGGATGGCACCGAGGGCCTCGATCGTGCCGCCCTCGATACAACGATAATTGCCAGGCTTCTTGGGGTCCTGGCTAAAGAGTTTTACTTCATGACCAACCAGTGTGCATGGCAGGAAGGAATCTGTATTCACCCAGATCTTGCCATCGGCATCAATCTTACGCACCTGCATACGGATCTTATCGGCGTGGCCAATGATCATTGCCGAGGTCATGTCGTCCTGCCCCGGGTGGGTATCGATAACGATACCGGCATTGCCCTTGAACTGATGAATCGCCCAGGACTTCGGCATGAACTTCTCAAAATACGGCTTCAGCACCCCGTAGGACATCGCAGCTTCGAGCCCGATCGGACTGGGGGCGGCAAGCACCTCACGCATAAATTCGAATTGGGCCTTAGGCATGGATTTCTCCCATGCTGATTTGGAGCTTGTTTTTTTTGCCGTCGGTTTTTTAGCCATGTCGATAAATTGTTAGTTTGTTAAGATGTTGATGCGTTGGATTGAATGTCGTTCCAGACCAGCCGGATGGCGTCTGGGTAAAGCTGATGTTCCTCCACCTGGATGCGGGCGTGCAAGGTGTCGGCGGTGTCGTCTACTAACACAGGAACCTTCGCTTGTAAAATAGTCGGCCCCGTATCCATGCCGGCATCTACATAGTGAACCGTGCAGCCAGACTCACGAGCCCCATCTTGCACCGCTTGTTTCCAAGCCATCAGTCCAGGATAGGCAGGAAGGATCGAAGGATGAATATTAAGAATTCTCTGGGGGAACACGTCCAGCAGTGGTGCTTTCACCAGCCGCATGAAGCCCGCAAGACAGACGATGTCCACTGCTGCCGACTTGAGCTGCTCTGCCACGGCGGCCTGAGACGCATCTGGGAATCGTGTGCTATAGCCTCCGCAATCAATCACCTCAGCGCGGATACCCGCCTTCTGAGCACGTTCAAGAATATAGGCCTCTGGGTTATCAGAGAGCACCAGCACAATCTCTGCATCCAGCGAGCCATCCTCAATGGCATCCAAGATCGCCTGCATGTTCGAGCCGGAGCCTGAACCGAGCACGCCGAGTTTGATGGTTCCCTTGCCTGTGGACATGCCGATACCTACTTCGTGGGCATGCGACAGGCAATTCTAATTTGCCCGCTCGTGAAGCATGTAAACCTCAAGGCCGACCCTCGCGATTAAAAGGATAGCCGTTCGGCGCGATAAAATAGGGGCAATGTTCATCTCCATCTTCAGCATCCTCTCCAGCAAATTTCCGCACCATCACACAGCGATCCACTTGTTCACCCGGCTTCCACTTCTCCAATTCCAAGCCTGCAATGATCTTCATAGGGGCAGGCCAGAGCGGTTTTGGAATAATCTGCAGCAAGGCATCCTCCCCGAAGTAATCGGCACACTCCTCGGCATGCAGCCACTTACCGCGCCGCCCATTCGGGTTGAGAAACTCGGCCTGCGCCGGCCTAGCTGCACGCACATGATTAAAAATACAGCCATGCACTAGCTGTTGCACATCGACCTCTTGGTCTCGAAATTCATTTGGCAGCAGATCTCGAAATTTGTCCATCAGTACCAATTGGTGTGAGCGCATCTTCTCAAGCTTACGAAAATAATGATCCCGAGCATCGGGCCCCGGCAGCCGCAAGCCGCTCTCCGTCTCCACGGCCAGATAGAATTTCACAGCCAACTCAAGGTGGATAGTGCGGCCTGAAACAAGATCTCTCAGCAGGTAATCAAGCTCACCCAGCGTATGCCCTGCATCTTGGCGAATCGGCAAGCCCCGTGTTAAGACATCATATTGTGGTGTGGATTCAAGCAGGACTGCCAACGCATCCTCATAAAGGTGCCCGAGTTTTTGCTGCAGATTCAATGCGCTGGCTTGCTTCGGCATGACCAGTGAGTTGCAGGGGAAGCTCGTTGCCTCTGGCAAATCGCCCATCAGTGGCGGCTCCTCGATAAGGCTCTGAAAAAGAGCCTCGGAAACGATATCAGATGAGCAGTTCATTTCTATAGGGTTGCGCGCATTGACCATACTTCTCTCTCGTAAATCTAGCGTTCCGTAAATGTGTCAATGAACGGTTCATAACCATTGTTTTTTGAGCACCTTTGTCAAGTAACGGACCATAGCAATGGCCAAACGGAGAATCGCTTCTCTTGACTCCTGAGCAGAGATGACAGAATCTCTCAGTCATGAAAGATCCGCGCATCTCACAGCTCGCTCGCCAGCTTGTCCGCTACTCCACCAACATTAAAAAAGGAGAGAAAGTCATGCTTCACCTTTGTGATGTGCCCGACGAACTAGGCATCGCCCTAGTCAGAGAAGTCAGAGCTCGAAAAGCAGTGCCTGTGATCAAGGTGGAACATGGGCTGCTGACACGTGAGCTACTGCTCGGGGCCACCGATGAGCAGTACAAACTCATCGCCAAACACCAGCTCGCCGAGATGAAGGACATGGATGCCTACATCGCTATCCGAGGCTCTCACAACATCTGCGAGGCCAGTGACGTTCCAGCAGCGAGAATGAAAACCATGATGAACCACATGCGCAAGGTCATGA
>Ga0206125_10005941_pt1 | contig 10080 bp, 11 predicted proteins | sample Helgoland_Spring_4_FD_148598 | JGI IMG/M metagenome (GOLD analysis project Ga0206125, IMG submission 148598) | Pelagic subsurface seawater microbial communities from Kabeltonne, Helgoland, North Sea - Helgoland_Spring_Bloom_20160331_1 | ecosystem: Environmental > Aquatic > Marine > Epipelagic ...
ATGAGCTTGGACGGTTAAAGTCAAAAGGCACAGTGCTGATGTCGCCCGTGATTAGCGTGTCGGTATCAAAAAATACAAATGGTTCACCCTTTGGCAGTGCCGAGAGCATTTCGATCTTGTTTCCATAGGGATAAGTGTCGCCAAAGTGCGTTGTTGCGAAAGGCACGATTTGCGCACCCAGATCGGCCAGCGCCACACGGATGTCACTATCTGTGATGCGCGGGTCTTTTTTCCACAACGGTCCGGGCTGGGGTTCTGCCACCAGCAGCTTGCCTGCGAACCCCGGATTATGATGACGCAACGACGCTGCAAAAAGCAGCGCCTCGTAGCCCAGTCTGCCCGACTGGCCAATAATTACGACGTTATACTTCGAAGAAGTTGCCACTTTTTTATTATTTAGCCTAGTCAAATACCAATGTGCGCTCGCTATATGAGCAGTCACGGTTCGGCAAAATATTTCGCTTGTCCAAGTTTATTTCTGGATCTGTGTTTGCATGACTTTTGCAGACATGTCTACAGAACGAGTGCCCTTATGGTCCTAGTCAGCTGTTCGAACACAGCTAGGTCGGTTCCTCGCAGTAAGCGCGCCAAAAATGTCGCTCATGGTGTATATTGTTGTGACGACTGAATTGTGTCGAAAGCAAGCTGCATTCCCACCTTATTCAAACGCTCACAAGATGGTTGTCCCATCCCGGAGCCGTTGGGCTGTGATCAGGCTATCTTCATATTTGGCAGCCGCGATGTTCGAATAGGTCTTTAGTACGCCTTCTGAGGTGGCAGACACGACTGGTGTTGCCATGATCAGCGCAATGGCTGTGAGAGGTATTTGTTTCAATGGTATTATTCCTTTAGTGCAGTGTATGAACTTGAGTATCGTTCGCCAGTTCTCTGGGGGCAGAGAGCCGCATTCTTCGGAGGGCAAGCCCAAAATCTGCAGCCACCGAAGTGAGTAATGGCGCCACGTCGGCTCTGACAATCAGCGTTGCGATCAGCATCGCATCATCCCGATCCCCGGTCGCAGCGGTCGAGATGAAATTGGCAAAGCAGGCTTCATCTGCTCCGAGGTATTTACAGTGCACCGCGTGCCGCATCAGCGGTCTGCGCCCATGTCTAGCGCACAGCGAGCAGAGTGTTTGAAACGACTCGAGGGATTTTTGCCCTTTCTCTGGGCCAAGACAGGTCACAAGATCGTTAGAGACCTGCGACTGTGCATCTGGTCCCGCACACCAAAGACGAAGATAAATGACGGACGCAGCTTCGATGCTGTCGAGTTCAGTTAAATACCCAACGGGTGCTCCACCTCGGTTTTGTTGGGCATCTGTCATTTGGTCAGGATCAGTTTGCCGGCCCGCGTGACGCGTAGGGTGTAGGTTTGATCGCCTAAAACGATCTGAGCAACAGTGCCCCCTTTGGTCAAATCTTCGGCAGAATAGATTGGGATGCGCGATGGTGTCATCTGCGAATGAGGAACAGCGTGAAGGGTCATTTTTCGTCACCTAACCTGTCCATCTCGCGATGAGCGAGCCAGATAGCGTCCGTATTATCAGCCTCGCCCCAGGTGTTGATGGCTTCAAGCAGGTCGTTTTGCCGTGTGCGCGGTGATTGCTTCGGACGTAGATCTTCTTTGCTCTGTAAATGTCTCATTTGATGCCCTGTCTCGCTGAATGCGTTCCGTTCAGTCGGGCTTCCCTATGAGTCTGTGGGTGGCTGGACCTTTTATAAAGTTGAGTGATTTTGTCAGTTATGTCAACCTGACAAATTTTGTCAGATTAAATTTGTTTATGCGTTGGGCTGCTGATCTGCTTTTGATGTCTATGACTGATGCGAGAACGGAAGCGTTCAAAGCGTCACGGCCACGATGCGGCAGCCATGGGGTGGCTATCTGTAAGTTTTTTACGCCGGTCGGCTGAGGCGGTTGTTTCAAGTAGTTGGGAGCTATCTGCTGGTTTGGAACAAATTTCTGAGAATGCGTTTGCTAAGTCAGGTTCGCTACCACAGCGGTTGCCGAAATAGTTGAACTATCAAATGTTACGAAATGCATTGAACTATTCGGTTTCATGCAGAAGGTAATAATTCAAGGTTTTCGCAGAATATTTTAGTGCCCCCGCACTTTTGATATGGTGGTCTCTGCTAGGCGCTCTATCAAGCTTTGCTCGATATCTTTCATGACACCTGAAACCCGTGTGTGTAGCGCACGTTCAACAGAGCATGCTGGAATAGGATCATTGGTCTCGGTTGCAATCAGGCGCTCGTCTAATGCCAGATAAACGTCAGCCAAAGTGATGTCTTCTGCCGATTTGGCGAGTTTCCAGCCCCCTGAATGACCTTTTTCCGAGGTAAGCAAGCCAGCCTTGCGCAGCTTGCCTAATACTCGACGCACAACAACGGGATTTGTGCCTGCATGATCGGCTATAACTGCTGATGTATGGATTTGGTTCGGATCATTTGCCATATGACTAAGCGTGTGCAGAGCAAGCGATAGGCGACTATTGCGCTTCATTTGAAAAAGCCCTTTGAATTATTAGTCACGTAACAAATACGGTTGCATTTGTCTAGTAACTGCTTAAGTAGCGTGACGCAAAGCGTCCCACGGAGTTCTCTCATGTCAGATACACGCCTTCCAGTCACTGTTCTCTCTGGTTTTCTTGGAGCAGGAAAGACCACACTCCTCAACAAAATTCTGAACAATCGCGAGGGCCGTCGCGTTGCGGTCATCGTCAACGACATGTCCGAAGTGAACATAGATGCCGACCTTGTGCGGGCTGACACCGAACTTAGCCGGACGGATGAAACGCTTGTCGAAATGTCGAATGGGTGTATCTGTTGCACGTTACGCGATGACCTGCTGAATGAGGTGCGCCGCTTGGCCGCTGCAGGACGCTTTGACTATCTTTTGATTGAATCAACCGGGATTTCCGAACCTTTGCCTGTTGCGGCAACCTTTGATTTTCGGGATGAAGGCGGAGATAGCTTGTCAGATTTAGCGCGGCTGGACACGATGGTCACGGTTGTGGATGCGGTGAATTTGATGAATGATTTTTCTTCTCACGATTTCCTGAGTGATCGTGGTGAGACAATGGGTGAGGAAGATGAGCGCACGCTTGTTCACCTTTTGACCGACCAGATCGAATTTGCTGATGTGGTTATCTTGAACAAGGTGGATGATGCCGGCGCGGCCAAGGTCGATGCCGCTCGCAAGATTATTCGCAGCTTGAATGCGGATGCCGAAATTATCGAGACCAATCAATCATCTGTCGCTACCGATAAAATTCTGGACACCGGCCTTTTTGATTTTGAACAGGCGCATGAACACCCGATGTGGGCAAAAGAGCTCTATGGCTTTGCTGACCATACGCCTGAGACGGAAGAGTACGGGGTTACGTCTTATGTCTACCGGGCCCGGCTGCCATTTGTCCCCGATCATATCTTAGAGGTCCTCAACGGTGATCTGCCGGGTGTTATAAGAGCCAAGGGGCATTTTTGGATATCGACGCGTCCCGATTGGGTGGCCGAGTTTTCGCTGGCTGGGGCGTTGTCTTCGGTAAAGCCACTGGGCACGTGGTGGGCATCCGTACCCAAAGAACGCAGACCAACCCATGATAGCGCCGTGGCCTATATGAATGCCCACTGGCAAGAACCTTGGGGCGATCGCCGCCAAGAGATCGTCTTTATCGGGGCAGGTATAGACTGGCCCGTTTTAAAGTCGCGATTGGATGCCTGCTTGGTGCCCGCAGCTGACGCTACGGGTCCCGAAGATATCCCCGAATACAATGATCCATTTCCACTTTGGCGTCGGACAGAAGACGCTGCATGAACGTTGTCTCTGAAACCCTCGATCGTGCAGCCATTGGTGTAGCTGTTGCAGATGATCCGTCATCCTTTCAGGCGTTTCTGGAACCGGAATATGCTGCTGCGATTTGGAGGCGGAAAATCCCGAAAATTAACCAAACTTGGCTTAATTCACTCGATTCAGACGTTTTGCCAAGTGGTCGAATTGTACTGCGCCCAGAAGATGTTTCTGGTGCAATAAATAAGCTGTGTGATGCGTCCGGTCTTCCAGTAGGATCAAATCGCGATTGGCTAGTGGCGGACATCGTTTCGCTTGCGCAGATGTTCTCTGATTTGATGGGCGTCACGCATCTCAGGCTTAGGTTGTCCGTCGTGACAACAAACGCGTGCCGGAAATTCCACGTCGACGCTATAACGTCGCGGTTGCTTTGCACCTACAGAGGAACAGGTACACAATACGGAATGTCTGTGAGCGGGGAAAACCCAACCCGCGTGTTTACGGTTCAAACGGGTGCGCCGGTGTTGTTGCGGGGGACGCTTTGGCCGGCCCAGCCATCATCGGGATTACTGCATAGATCGCCCCCAATTGAGGGGACTGGTGAGAGCAGGCTTGTTCTTGTCGTGGATCCAATATTTGATCCTAAGGTCGCAGTGTGAAAAGCAATTTGGGGAAATGTCGTCTGCGTCACAAACGTCGGTCAAACGACCCAATGGCCGCATATGACGCTTTGCCTGCGCCCTTGAGAAATTGGCTGTCACAGGCGGCACTCCCTTGGTCGCCCGCATCCGCAAGACGCATCTGGTCCAAATCCCTTGCCAAGGGGCTGACAATCGAAGAAATACTTGCTTCGCTTAGCAAGGCCGAGGCCAGCACATTGACCCGCGATCGCTGATCAAGTTTGCTGTCCTGCTAGAACAATCTTTCCTGACCATGAGATGGGTTCATTCACCGATGAAGTGGCTTCTGAAATTAGGAGCTAGCCATATGTTTTTAAATGTATTTGCCCGTTCATACCTGCCTTCATCCACCCTAAAAATATAGCGATGTGTGTACAAACGCGTTTTGTCGTGCCCGTCTGTATCCAATAGTCTAAGGGGGATATTTAGGGGGATGCAAAATCCGAGCCGATACTGTTGAAAAACTCGAAATTTCCGCCACCATATTTTTCGCCAACATCCATTGCATCGGCCAAGTTGAAACCATGTGCCCAGCATAGGCTGTGAGATACTCTCACATTGCCGATTTAACGTTTTGGCCGACCCCCTCGGCTAAATTTTTGAAAGGCCCTCTATGGGTGACTTTTTTAGCTATTCTTGTCAAAACTGGAGTTTTTCAACAGTATCAGTACAAAACAGACTTTCAGCGCAGTATGCGAAAACCGCGCCACCGGGCAAGCACTGCGACGGCGCGGGCCTTTGGCTGATCAAGCGCGACGATGGTGGTGCGCAATGGGTTTTGCGCGTTACTAGAAACGGGCGACGCAGAGAGATTGGCTTGGGTAGTTTTCCAGCACTTGGGTTGGCGGGCGCGCGTAAGCTAGCCGAACGCTGGCGCAATGTTGCCGCGATGGGGCGTGACCCTATTAAAGAGCGCGGAGCCAAACAACGGGCAGTACGGCGCGAAGATATTGCACTGTCGGTAATCACGGCGGACGCCTTCGAAGCCCGCAAAGCTGAACTGAAAGGCGACGGACTGGCTGGGCGGTGGCTATCACCCCTTAGCCTTCACGTTTTGCCAAAGTTGCAGATATGTAGGAACTGAAGGGACGATTTTCTTCAATGATAAAATTTATAAACATGAGATAGCCGCACCTGCGAATTTCCTATTTGAAAAAGTCTAAAACATCGCGCGCCCACGCAGTGAATTTGACCAGAAAATTTGGACAGCTTGGTAAGATGTATCGAACACGATTGAATTGATGCTAAAACGGCGAAGCGATGGAGCTAATCTGCGACCATTCTACGAGAAGCTTGTTTGCCAAGCAATCTGGTGTCAAAATGATAAAAGTAGCGTTTTGGTGGAGTAGTGTCGGATTAAGGTAAGGCTGATTGGGCCCAAAACAAAGTAATGAGAAATTTGAGCGTGGTTTAGCCACTGCCGAAAATATCAACCACGAGGAAGCGCTTCGTTTGTTCAAGCGAACCCACATATCGCTGTTCCGCGTATGAGAATGGCATCGGAGTTTGATACGTTGACCAGAATTTTGTTGCCTCATTTGCAGGACTTCTCATGACGCGAGACCCAGTCATCAAAGCCAAAGAGCTACATCTTACGTTTAAGACAAATGACGGCCCTGTGCATGCGCTTCAGGCTGTGAGCCTTGAGATCAACAAGGGTGATTTCGTTAGTTTCATCGGTCCATCAGGCTGTGGAAAAACCACATTTCTGCGCTGTATTGCAGGGCTTGAGACCCCCACTTCAGGTGAGATATCCGTCAACGATTTGACGCCGGATGAGGCTCGCCGCGCGCGGGCCTATGGATATGTGTTTCAGGCGGCTGGGCTGTATCCATGGCGCACAATCGAGTCCAATATCCGCCTCCCGCTTGAGATCATGGGCTTTTCCAAATCTGAAATGTCAGAGCGCGTGGTCCGTGTTCTCGAACTGGTCGACCTGACTGGGTTTGAAAAAAAGTTTCCATGGCAACTGTCTGGTGGGATGCAGCAACGCGCCAGCATTGCGCGTGCTTTGGCCTTTGACGCTGACATCTTGCTGATGGACGAACCGTTTGGTGCACTTGATGAAATCGTGCGCGATCACTTAAACGAACAGCTATTGCAGCTGTGGGCTGAGACGCAAAAGACGATTGGGTTCGTGACACACTCCATCCCCGAAGCGGTTTACCTTTCGACTAAGATCGTGGTTATGAGCCCACGACCGGGGCGCATTTCCGACGTAATTGAAAGCACCTTGCCCAAGGAACGGTCACTGGACATTCGCGACAGTCCCGAATTCATCAAGATTGCCCAAAGGGTACGGGATGGGCTACGGGCAGGCCATGCCTATGAGTAAGCCCCCCATCAGAAAACGGGGGATCTCGTGAAGTCAATTTTGCCTGTTCTTACCGTTGTTGTCGCCGTTGTGCTGATCTGGGTTGTGGCTGTTGTTCCGATGAATGTGCATCTGTCCGCGGATCAAGCGCAACGTAACGGTGCAAACATTATACCCGATACCTCGATTGCGCGCAAAGAGCTGTCTGGTTTTGTGCTCGCCCTCAAGAACCCACACCTGATCCCACTGACCTATGTTGGCAAACGCCCCAATTTGCCGTCGCCGCATCAAGTAGGCGTGGAGATGTTTGATACCATTTTTGGGAAAAAGATAAACTCGAAACGCAGTCTGGTCTATCACGGTTGGGTGACATTGGCACCAACGTTGCTGGGCTTTGCGATTGGCACCTTCCTTGGTCTAATGCTGGCCGTTGGTATTGTCTTTAGCCGTGTGATGGACAAATCGATTATGCCTTGGGCCATTGTAAGCCAAACCATTCCAATCCTTGCACTCGCCCCCATGATCATTGTTGTTCTTGGGGCTGTGGGCGTTCACGGTGTTTTGCCCAAATCGGTTATTGCGGCCTATCTGTCGTTCTTTCCTGTTGTTGTTGGGATGGTCAAAGGGCTGCGCAGCCCGGACCAAATGCAGTTGGATCTGCTGCGCACTTACAGAACCAGCAACACTCAAGGATTCTGGAAACTGCGTCTGCCTTCCTCCACGCCTTATCTGTTCGCCTCGTGTAAAATCGGTATTTCCGCATCCTTGGTCGGTACAATCGTTGCGGAACTGCCCACAGGGGCAAAGGCAGGCTTTGGAGCGCGTATGCTCGTGGGGGATCAATATGGCCAGCCCATTCTATCATGGGCTGCACTGTTTTCTGCGGCCCTGACAGCGGCTGCATTGGTTGGGATCATATCACTGATTGAACGGAGCACACTTCGCAAAATGGGGATAAAACCGGCATGATGTATGTGATCGCTGGATTTGCCATTTGGGCAGTGGGCTGGCTGCTGAATGTGTATTTGGCAAACGGTAAGTCGTCAGATCATTGGGTGACAAGCATTGGTATTCCGCTCATCTTTGGGATTACTTTGTTGCTTATGTGGGAATGCTTTGTCGTCGGGTTTGAAGTGAATCCTGTGTTCTTGCCGCGCCCCTCAGACATTATCCTGCGTATGACTAATGAAGTGTCATGGCTGTGGGCCGACTTCAATCAGACCATCATTAAGGGTGCATTGACGGGCTATGTCATCGGTGGACTGGCTGCGCTTGCCGTAGCGGTACTTGCGGATCGTTCCGATTTTTTAACACGTGGTGTCCTACCTGTTGGCAGTTTTATGGCGGCTTTGCCCATCGTTGGGATTGCCCCGATTTTCGTAAAATGGTTTGGCAGCGATTGGCAATCCAAAGCGGCTGTCGTGGCTGTGATGGTATTTTTCCCAATATTGGTGAACGCGGTAGCGGGGCTGCGCGATACCACGTCGATGCAGCGTGATCTGATGCGCACCTACGGCGCTGGCTATTGGCCCACGTTGTTCAAGCTGCGCGTTCCCGCGGCTATGCCGTTCATTTTTAATGGCTTAAAGATCGCCACGACGTTAGCTCTCATTGGTGCAATTGTTGCTGAGTTCTTTGGGTCCCCAACCGTAGGGATGGGGTTTCGTATTTCCACCAGCTTTGGCCAGCTCGCGCTTGATATGGTTTGGGCAGAAATCGTAATCGCAGCACTCGCTGGATCTGCATTTTATGGCATCGTCACATTAATCGAAAAGGGGGTTACCTTTTGGCACCCTTCACAACGCTGACAGTCCAATGAAGATTGCGGCAAAACCACAGACTTGGAGGTCTAAACGATGAAGAATATGATTATTTTTGCCGCTATTGCGGCATGTCTAGGTGGCACTTCTGCCAATGCTGATGGCCACGCGAACTCGGTTACCTTGCAATTACAGTGGGTTACGCAAGCTCAGTTTGCTGGCTACTATGTGGCTTTGGATAAAGGATTCTATGAGAACGAAGGTCTGGATGTCACTATTCTTGCAGGTGGTCCAGACATTGCTCCACCACAGGTTCTTGCTGGTGGTGGTGCGGATGCAATGCTGAACTGGATGCCATCTGCTTTAGCAGCTCGTGAAAAAGGTTTGCCAGTTGTGAATATTGCGCAGCCGTTCAAAACTTCTGGATTGATGCTGACATGTTGGAAAGATACCGGCATCACTAGCGTTGAAGACTTTCGCGGGAAGACAATTGGAGTGTGGTTCTTTGGAAACGAATATCCATTCCTCAGCTGGATGAGCCAAGTCGACATTCCAACAGATGGCGGCGCGGATGGTGTCACTGTATTGAAGCAAGGCTTTAACGTTGATCCACTTCTGAACCGCGAAGCGGATTGTATTTCTACTATGACTTACAACGAATATGGTCAGGTGATTGATGCCGGCGTGAACCCAGATGAATTGGTGACGTTTAAATACGAAGAACAAGGAGTCGCGACACTTGAGGATGGTATCTATGTTCTTGAGGAGAATCTAGATGATCCGGTGTTCGTAGACAAAATGGTGCGCTTCGTACGCGCCTCTATGGAGGGGTGGAAGTACGCTGAAACCAATGCAGAAGAGGCGGCTGGTATTATCCTTGATAATGACGAAACTGGTGCACAGAGTGAAGCGGCTCAAATTCGCATGATGGGCGAAATCTCAAAACTAACAGCCGGTTCAAATGGCGCGTTGGATGTGGCTGATTTTGATCGTACGGTTGCTACATTGCTGTCTGGTGGTTCTGATCCAGTTATTTCTGCCGTTCCAGAAGGCGCGTGGACGCACGTGATTACGGACGCTGCATTGAAGTAATAACGACTGGCGGAGTAAAAATTTGAAAGGGCCCCACGTAAAGTGGGGCTTTGTTGCACAAATGGTCCTGAGGCCGCCAATACCCTGCATGTCTAACGTCAGCGCTTACGGGACAGATTTGATGTTTCCGTAACGGAAGATTCCTGGTTCATCGTATCCTATATGAAGCGAAGATGAACAAGAAATTCGGAACATCGAAAGATGCAGCTGACAAGCTGGTTAAGAACATTCGGCGCAAAACACGCCGTATACATCCAACAGAAGAGTTAACGTGGTGCTGCGGGCGGGGGGCGACAACAAGTTCATAATGGCGATGAGCGGGGAGTATCCGAAACTCTGTGTATGAGGGTTGGCCCATGCGAGTTTCACGGGTCATTTGTTGAACCGTTCTGGATATAGGATAGCGAACTGGTTGCGCGCGGCAACCCATTCTCTGACCCCTCTGCC
>Ga0206125_10005945_pt1 | contig 10077 bp, 7 predicted proteins | sample Helgoland_Spring_4_FD_148598 | JGI IMG/M metagenome (GOLD analysis project Ga0206125, IMG submission 148598) | Pelagic subsurface seawater microbial communities from Kabeltonne, Helgoland, North Sea - Helgoland_Spring_Bloom_20160331_1 | ecosystem: Environmental > Aquatic > Marine > Epipelagic ...
TCCATCCCGAACAGAGAAGTTAAGCCCATTAGCGCCGATGGTACTACTATTGTGGAAGAGTAGGTCACCGCCTTTTTTTGAAGACCCTTACATTTATTTGTAAGGGTCTTTTTTTTTATATTTATATCAAATGATAAAAAATTCCTATAATATTATTGGATTAATGTCTGGAACTTCTTTAGATGGGTTAGATATTTGTTATGCTCAGTATTTTTATAACGGTAGTTGGTCATTTAAAATTTTAAAAGCTGTTACTATTCCATACAGTAAAACGTGGGTTGCTATTTTAAAAGGCTTAGTTGATAAATCAACATCTCAAATTGATATTATTGATAAAGATTACACTAGGCTTTTAAGCTCATTTGTTTTAGAGTTTATCTCTAATTATAACATTGAATCAATTGACGCAATATCAAGTCACGGTCATACAGCATTTCATAAACCTAATGAAGGTTTAACATTTCAAATTGGTAATTTAAAAATATTGGCTGAATTAATAAATCAAACCTGTATATGTGATTTTAGAACTCAAGATGTAAATTTAGGAGGACAAGGAGCTCCACTAGTACCAGTTGGAGATATATTATTATTTAATAAATATGACTTTTGTTTAAACTTAGGTGGATTTTGTAATATTTCTTTTAATAAATCAAATGATATTACAGCTTTTGATATTTGCCCCTTAAATATTGTTTTTAATTACTATTCAAAACAATTAGGTCATGACTATGACCATTTAGGATCTTTAGCAATGTCTGGACAAACTATTATGCCATTACTTGAAGAGTTAAATTCATTGAATTATTATCAAATATCTGGACCTAAATCATTGGGTTTAGAATGGGTAGTTGAAAATTTTCATGAAACAATAAAAAATTATGATAATAATGTTAACGATATTTTAAAGACTTTGGTAGAGCATGCTGCATTTCAAATTAGTGAGACATTAAATCAATATGGAAATGGTCAAGTATTACTCTCTGGTGGGGGTGTCTACAATAAATTTTTTATAAAAATATTGACCCAGCACTCAAATTCTAAATTCATTATTCCTTCAAAATCTATTGTTGATTATAAAGAAGCACTCATATTTGGCTTTTTAGGAGTTTTAAAATTAAGAAATGAAATTAATTGTATGAAGTCTGTAACAGGTGCCTCTAAAAGTCACTCAACAGGTAAAATTTATGAAATAATTAAATAAAATTTAATATAGAAAATCTTAATATTTATTATATTAACGCTTTAAAAAATAAATTATGGAATTATTAGTGATTGTAGTATTTGTTCTTGGGTATTTAGCAATAACATTAGAGCACTCTTTAAAGGTAGATAAATTAGTGCCAGCATTAGTTATGATGGCTATTTCTTGGGCAATAATTGCCTTAAATATAGACTCTTTTTCTAATTGGTTTAGCCCAGCTATTCACGGATTAGTTGATGGTTTTGCAAATTTAGCTCATGATGCTAAAATGCATCTAATGGAGGAAACTTTATTACATCATTTAGGAAAAACCGCAGAAATTTTGGTTTTTCTAATTGGGGCTATGACGATTGTAGAAATTATAGATTATTTCAATGGGTTTTCTGTAATAAAAGATTTAATTAATTACAAAAAGAAAAAGACCATCCTATGGATTTTTTGTGGTCTAGCTTTCATACTTTCTGCTATTATTGATAATCTTACTGCTACTATTGTACTTATATCAATTTTACAAAAAGTTGTTTCTGATAAAAACATGCGATTATGGTATGCAGGTCTTATAATTATTGCAGCTAACGCAGGTGGAGCATGGTCACCAATTGGTGATGTTACTACTACAATGCTTTGGATAGGAGATAAAGTTTCAACAATCGAATTAATATATTATTTATTAATACCTTCAATAGTATGTATGATAGTGCCTACTGTTATTGCTTCATTTTTACCTCAATTTAAAGGTGATATTGAGTTAAATAAATCAATAGATACTGATTCTGATAAGTATAGCTCTAAGATGTTAATATTAGGTCTAAGTGCAATTATTTTTGTGCCAATTTTTAAAGTGGTTACTCATCTACCTCCATACATTGGTATGATGTTAAGCCTAGGGGTAGTTTCTATATTTGCTGAAATTTTTAGTAACACAGAATATAGTTTATCTAAAATTACTTCTTCTGATTCCAGCTCTCATTCAAGTCCCGTTCATAAAGCATTAACTAAGATTGAAATGCCAAGTATACTATTTTTCTTAGGTATTCTAATGGCTGTTGGTGCACTAGAATCTTTGGGTGTTCTCTTTGAGTTTGCTACTGATTTAAAACAAACTATTCCATTAGATGTTCTTGTTATTTTAATGGGTGTAGGGTCAGCTATAATTGATAATGTTCCTTTAGTTGCAGCTAGTTTAGGTATGTTTACCGAGCCAATGGACCATCCATTATGGCACTTTATAGCATATTCTGCTGGAACAGGTGGTAGTATGTTAATTATTGGATCTGCAGCTGGAGTTGTTGCAATGGGTATGGAAAAAATTAATTTTTTCTGGTATTTAAAAAAGATTTCATGGTTAGCACTTATTGGATTTATTTCAGGAGCCGCAGTCTTTGTTCTTATTAGAGATTTTATATAACAAATAAATTGAAATATAATTCTACTATACAATGGATGTTTAATAAGCTTCCTGTATACCAAAATTCAGGTGCTTTTAAATATAAGATTGATTTACAAAATATTTACGATCTATCTAGTTACTTGGGCGACCCACATACTAAACTAAAGACTATTCATGTTGGTGGTACAAATGGTAAGGGATCAACTTCGCACATACTTTCTTCAGTTTTACAGGAATCTGGCTATAAAGTTGGTTTGTATACTTCTCCTCACTTAAAAGATTTTAGAGAAAGAATTAAAATTAATGGTGATTGTATAGCAAAAGATAATGTTGTAAAATTTATAAAAAATCACAAAGAGTATTTAGAAGTTAATAAACTCTCCTTCTTTGAAATGACTGTGGGTATGGCTTTTGATTATTTTAATAATCAAGAAGTTGATATAGCAATTATTGAAGTAGGTATGGGAGGGCGATTGGATTCTACTAATATTATTAATCCTGAAATATCAGTAATTACAAATATAGGTTTAGATCATACTAAATTTCTTGGTGATTCCCTACAAGAAATAGCAAATGAAAAGGCAGGAATCATAAAAAAAGGTAAGACTGTAATTATTGGAGAAACTCAAAAAGAGTTAGTAGATTTATTTGTAAGTAAAGCTAACCAACTTAATTCAAAAATTATTTTTGCAGATCAGCAAAAAACACATAATTACACTTCAGATTTAAAAGGTTCTTTTCAAACTAAAAATATTCAAACTGCTATTTCTGCAATTCATGAACTTACTATGTCAAATTGGAATGTTGATATTGATGCAATAAGGCTAGGTATTTTAAGAGTTCACACAAATACTGGTTTTACAGGAAGATGGACTGTGTTAAACCAAAGCCCATTAATAATCTGTGACACAGCTCATAATAAAGAAGGATTATCAATTGTTTTAAAAGACATTTCACTCATAAAGTATTCAAAATTACATTTTGTGATTGGTTTTGTGGAGGATAAAGAACTTGATTCTATAATTGAATTATTCCCTAAGGATGCTATTTATTATTTTTGTAAGCCAGATATAAAAAGAGGTTTAAGTGCGATTACTCTAAAATCTATTTTTAAATCTCATTCAAGGATTGGGAAATCTTATAAATCTGTTAATGATGCTTTAGTATCTGCTAAAGAAAACTCTAAGGAGGGTGATCTGATTTATGTAGGAGGAAGTACTTTTGTAGTTTCTGAAGTAATTTAGTATATCTAGGAAAGCTTCTTAGAGAATTTAAAGAGGCAGAACAAAGATTGAGTAAAATTAAAGAGCTTATAGTATAGGACTAATTAATAGAGTCTGAAATAGCAGAATTGAAAGAGGAGGATATGCCAAACATAAAAACCCCTGCTAAAAGCAAGGGCTTGTAATGCCATTTTTTCAAACCGACCGCTTACGCGGCACTAATTAAATTGATAAATGGATAAATTGTTAAAAAGCCCGAACAGCCCTAACAAGGTAGTTGATGTCCTTAAGGTTGCCGTCCTGGTCCCCATTGTAGAAACCCTGGCCCCACGCACTGCCGTCATCGTTCTCAGTAGAACTCCAATAGGTGAAATTAGCAAAACCACCAATTGCGGCCTTATTTAAATACATTTCATTTAATTCATCTTTTGAAGGTAAGAACCAATCACTGTATCCGCCAAGAGTTAGATTCGCACAAATATCTGCAGCAGTAGGACTCCCGTTAGAAGAAGTACAATTAGCATTTATAATATCAATAGTATTTTGATTTCCTGTTCCAATAGCTGTTCCACCTGCTCCTGTAATATTAGTTCCATAACAACCCCAATGGGCTCCAGAAGATTGATCTGTAGGGGCTGAAATTAATCCCCCTCCATTTCCATCCAACCAAAAGATAATACCTCCCTGGTAAGAATCACCAACTACTACGCCTACGGTAACCGTTCTTGTTGCAGTTCCAACATTACCTGATGCATCTGTAGCGTTGTATGTAATGATGTAACTGCCAATAGTACTCGTATCTACTGTACCTGAAGCGGTAACTGTTTCACCACCATCAGCTGTTGCTCCAGCATCCGTCCACGAAGATCCAGAACTTACTGTATCTGTGCCACTTGTAACTGTTATAACTGGTGAGTTCGCATCGACAATAACAGCACCTAAGTAGCCACTAGCGGCGCCAGCTGTATTACCAGATCCATCTGTAATTACCCCCCCTGTATATGAAGATACTGAAAGATCTGAGCTGTTTGTATCTCCTTCTGCAACTGTATATCTAAATACTAACGCTGTAGTTCCTGTGCCACTTTGGTATGTAGCAGTTGCTCCGTTAGATAATGTAAGAGTTGGTGTACCTGTAACACTAACATCTTCATCATAAGTTACTGTGATTTCAATATTATCTCCTACTTTATAAGTACCATCATCGGCAGCAACCGAACTAAAGCTTGGTGAGTTCGCATCGACAATAACAGTACCTAAGTCGCCACTAGCGGCGCCAGCTGTATTACCAGATCCATCTGTAATTACCCCTGTATATGAAGATACTGAAAGATCTAAGCTGTTTGTATCTCCTTCTGTAACTGTATATCTAAATACTAACGCTGTAGTTCCTGAGCCACTGTTGTATGCAGCAGCAAAAAAATTATCGAAGAACTCTGCACCGTTAGATAATGTAAGAGTTGGTGTACCTGTAACACTAACATCTTCATCATAAGTTACTGTGATATCAATATTATCTCCTACTTTATAAGTACCATCTGCGGCAGCAACCAAAACAAAGGTTGGAGCTGTAGTATCTATTACCGTAACTGTTCTTGTTGCAGTTCCCACATTATCTGATGTATCTGTAGCGTTGTATGTAATGATGTAACTGCCAATAGTACTCGTATCTACTGTACCTGAAGCGGCAACAGTTTCTCCTGTGTCAGCTGTTGCTCCTGCATCCGTCCAAGTATTACCCCGTTCTACTGTATCTGTGCCACTTGTAACTGTTATAACTGGTGCTATAGTATCCACTACATTAACTGTTCTTGTTGCAGTTCCCACATTTCCTGCTGCGTCTGTAGCGTTGTATGTAATGATGTAACTGCCAATAGTACTCGTATCTACTGTACCTGAAGCGGTAACAGTTTCACCACCATAAGCTGTTGCTCCAGCATCCGTCCAAGTAGATCCCTGTTCTACTGTATCTGTTCCACTTGTAACTGTTATAACTGGCGCTGTAGTATCCACTACGTTTACTGTTCTTGTTGCAGTTCCAACATTACCTGATGCATCTGTAGCGCTGTATGTAATCGTATAAGTACCAACAGTGGTCGCACCAACTGTACCTGAAGTTGTCACTGTTATATCTCCGCATTGCATACCTACCTGGGGCCAGTAGAAAAAACAAGCAGCAACGGATAAATCTGTCGCCGTAGCTCCTGCATCTGTATAAATTGCTCCTAATTCAATGGTCACGGTTGCATTCCCTGTAAGAGTAATCACTGGCGCAACAATATCTGGGTTAAGGACCCATGTAGGAGTTGTACCAACCAATTGAAGTACTGATCCAGTATTTCCGGGGTTAATAGTTTGCCAAGAAGTACCATTCCAATAATTCATTTGACCCACTATTGTGCCAGGGGCTGTATTCGCTTGTAAAGCAGCAATAGCTGCATCTGCATCTGCTTCATTACCATCTACATCTGTTTGTAGTGCTGCAATAGCTGCGTCGGCATCGGATTCGTTTTGATCTATATCAGCTTGCATTGTAGTATCTGCTGAATCACTGTCTGATTCATTTTGATCTACATCTGCCTGTAATGCTGCAATGGATACTGCTATATCGTTTTGGACTGATACTAAAGCAAAATCTATATCGGATTCGTTTCCATCAACATCTGCCTGTAATGCAGCAATAGCTGCATCAGCATCTATTTCGTTTTGATCCACATCTGCTTGAGTAGTAGCTATGGAAGTAGTATTTGCTGCAATCGCAGTATCTGCATCTGCTTCATTACCATCTACATCTGCTTGTACTGCAGCAATAGCTGCATCAGCATCTATTTCGTTTTGATCCACATCTGCTTGAGTAGTAGCTATGGAAGTAGTATTTGCTGCAATCGCAGTATCACTGTCTGCTTCATTTCCATCTACATCAGCTTGAAGAGCTGCAATAACAGCATCAGCATCTATTTCGTTTTGATCCACATCTGCTTGAGTAGTAGCTATGGAAGTAGTATTTGCTGCAATCGCAGTATCACTGTCTGCTTCATTTCCATCTACATCAGCTTGAAGAGCTGCAATAACAGCATCAGCATCTGCTTCATTTTGATCCACATCTGCTTGAGTAGTTGCAATTGCAACAGCGTTATTGGTTATTGCATCAGTTGCATTAGCTACAGCAGTATCTATATTAGACTGTAAAGTAGCATCTGACGCATCTGAGTCTGCTTCATTTTGATCCACATCTGCCTGAGTAGTCGCAATTGCAATAGCGTTATTGGTTATTGCCTCTGTAGCATTGGCTACAGCAGTATCTATATTAGACTGTAAAGTAGCATCTGACGCATCTGAGTCTGCTTCATTTTGATCCACATCTGCCTGAGTAGTCGCAATTGCAATAGCGTTATTGGTTATTGCCTCTGTAGCATTGGCTACAGCAGTATCTATATTAGACTGTAAAGTAGCGTCTGCAGAATCTGAGTCTGCTTCATTTTGATCTACATCTGCCTGTAATGCTGCATCTGCTTCATCTCCAGCAATAGATTCTGCTAAATCAGCTTGTTCATTAGCATCAATTGCAGCTTGTAAAGAATCATCGGAAGCTTCACTAGCGGCTTGATTTTCAAGAATTAAATTTAAGTTCTCTGCAATAGCTGCAGTTGCATTATCATTTTGTGCATAGTATGCAAATGGTACATAGCTAAACGCTTGGTAGCTGATTTCTTCAAAAGAAACACAATCTCCTCTGTGGTTTAATTCAACTCTCATGGATTTCTGGCCTGTATCCCAATCGACATCTGAAACAGAACTTGCAGATCCACCAGTTTGATCACTATTACCTATAATAATATTTACCATTCCGAATTTATCGGTAGTAGTTTGTACAGTTTCTTCGTATTCTAGTCCTTGACCATAAATTGAAAATCGAAGACATATATCCGATTCAACCATTGGAGATAATTGATCATCATATCCAGGTAATTGTTCTGCATTAGGGTTGTAAATAACAGCTTGATAAGTTATGCCATTGTTCTGAGAAAAACTCAGTAGAGTAAAAAAGCCGATTATTGTAAAGAGTATAAATTTTTTCATTTTTAGTGTATTAGTTTAATTTGTAAATAAGACTTAGATTAACTCTAGAGTTCTTTAATTTTATTTTATCGATAGCGTCTTCATTATAAAAAGGACTACTTGTTTGTGTAGATTTTCCTGTGATTTTGAAGTTTTCAGACATTGTGTATCCCAGTGCTAGTTTAACATCATCTTTTAAATCATAGGATAATTTTAAACCTGCATCAGTCCATCCAGTTATCCCACAAAACTCAGAGTGATCAGAGATATCATAAACCATGTTGTTTATTTTCTGTTGTCCTTTAAGGATTGTACTTAAGCTAACTCCAAATGAAGCATCTAAGTGTAAACCATTATCCATATTAAATAATGGAACATCTAATCCATTTCTAACTCCTATATAGCTAGTCTCCCAAGAATATGAACTAGCCATATTTCCATAAGATGCATTGTATTGATTTAAGTTTAAACTTAAAGAATAACCTAAGCTTTTTTCTGTTTTAGTTTTTCCAATCTTTTTGGTGTAACCAATTTCAAAATGAGAACCCATACCAGTGGCTTCAAAGTCATCGTTTGCATCGAAAGAATAGTCTGTGTAGTTAGTACCAACAGTAAAGGCAACTTCTTGAGATTGTATACTTATAAAAGAAAGAATGGTTAGATAGAAAATTATTTTTTTCATTTTTTTATGATTTTAGTGTGATAATTAAATTTGTTAGTGTTTAGATAAATTAAGTACGAACCAGATGGAAGACTAGATAAATCTAATTTAGTTTTGTAGTTTTCAATATCGATTTTTGTAGTGATTAAAACCCTTCCAGCATAATCAAAAACAAGTACGTTTAAGTCGGAAGATTCTAAATTTGAGAAGTTGAAATTCACATAATCAATTGTTGGGTTGGGATAAAAAGTTATCTCCACATTAAATTCTTCGTTATTACTAATTAAAGAATTCCAAAAGGACTGCTGGTAGCCTTGTTGAACAGTTAGGTTGTCCATAGTATAACTAGCGATAGAATGCTGCCCAATGGTTTGAGAAACATAAATACCAGAATCTAATTCAACACTTTTACCTTGACTAGAAATGATCTCGTGATGTAACTCCTGAGAGAAAATTAGACCTGAAAAGATAAATGTTAAAAACAGTATTGCTGGTTTAAAACAAAATTTTTTTACTACGAAAGGTTTTTTCATAAAAGGTTTTTTAAATTAAAAAATCATAATTTAATTATACCGAACGCGATGTAAAAAAATTAATTGGGGATATTTAATTTGAACAATATAATTTATTTTGAATGACTTTACTAATTATTACTTAAACTTTCTGAAGAGCTATGGTTTAGTTGCAATTACTTGCCTCCCATTTTACTAAAAATTTGCCCCCAAGCTGATAGCTTTTTTTGCATCAGCACAAGCGCCAGTTAAATCTCCTAGAAATTCTTTTGAAAGGGCTCTATTAAAATAAACACCAGCATAATTAGGGTTAATCTCTATTGCTTTATTGTAATCGCTAATAGCTCCATAGAAGTCTTTTGCTTCAGCTTTGTAATAGCCGCTACTAAAATATTCTTCTGCTGTCTGTCCAAAAGAACTAAAAGAAACAAGTAATGCAAGTGTGAGTAGTAAGTTTTTCATAAAAAAAATTTACACAAAAAATTTTAAAGAACACAACTCTATCTATATCAGTGTATTAAAATTATAAATAACCCAAACCTAACCCAGATTCAATAACACTTTTTACTTATTTGTGTTTATTAAAAAAATACATTGTTATAATGTGGTATATATTTCATATAAAACACTTTTGGACATTATGTGTTTATACTATAATAACATAGATTCTAGTGACATTAATCTTGGTTGATTGAGGGCTATTATCGTAATGAAAATAGGATTAAGTATGGCTTTTTGCTGACTATTACCTATAGTTTAATATCAAGTATATGGGATTAATATTAAGAGATGAAAATGGGATGCATTTTTGGAGAGAATGGACAAAGATTATTAGAAGTCAAAAATTCACTAAACTAGTAACTATTCAAGCACCAATGAGAAATAGGTATGCATTTGAAACTAAAATGGAAATATTAGCATCAACCCCTAGAGTAAATGGTTTATTCTATTCAGTAGAAAGGAATGCTGATAGAAAAGGCTATCATATTCACTTATTGATTAATGCTTTTAATACTTCTATATACCAATTA
>Ga0206125_10005947_pt1 | contig 10074 bp, 5 predicted proteins | sample Helgoland_Spring_4_FD_148598 | JGI IMG/M metagenome (GOLD analysis project Ga0206125, IMG submission 148598) | Pelagic subsurface seawater microbial communities from Kabeltonne, Helgoland, North Sea - Helgoland_Spring_Bloom_20160331_1 | ecosystem: Environmental > Aquatic > Marine > Epipelagic ...
ATGACTTTGTTATTACGCCAAGGCAAAGGAAAAACATGATGTCAAAATCTAGAAGCAAACCTGATAAATCAGAAAAACGGACAATGTCACCTAAATTGCGCGCATTTTTAGATACAGACTTTGATTAATCAATAAGGTAATATTAAACATAATTGAGGAATAATAATTCAAATGAGCGGTGGTGGATATAGAGGTGGAAGTAGCATAGTTGGCCCTAACGGCTGGTCAACTTATGATGATGCCGAAAACCGTTCCGTAATAAAATCAAGAAAAATAGTCAAAAAACAATCTCAGGTTTTTACAACTAAAGAAGCAGACATAGTAGATTATTTAATACAACAAAAGTTAAATGGGTCTCTAAAAATAAAATTAAATCGAAATATCGATCCTAAGTTAAAATTAGAAATTAAAAGATTTAAAGACCCATATGATTGGGCCAAAAAACAATCAATATTTAAGGAAAGATTTCTTGTAATTAGAAATGCGCATAACAAAAGAAATAAACCATTTCAAAAAAAAGAAAATATTGATGAAAATTTAATATTAAAAAATAAAGTTTCTGATCTTGAGATCTTACGTACAAAATATGAAGCTAAAATTGCTAAAATTAACAAAAACATTAGTGAAATTAAAATTAAAATATCGAAATGAAATGGCCTTTTGATAAAGATTAGATTGGAAAAACTGTAAAAAATACTAAAATAACTCATTAAGGATATAATTGAAAGCAAAATTGGGATATTACATATTATTTTTCTTTATGCATTTGTTTTTTCAAAAAATCTTGGTACTCAATTAAACGATTAAACCCCGCACTATACATCCCTTTTCCCCTTACATTTAACTGTTTAAATTCATCAATTGCAAAATAATGATCTTTTAATTTCTTAAGGTCTGATTTTTCTGAGATTTCTTCTAAAGTAGAAAATGCTAAGTTTAATTTAACTAAATCATTTGAAATTTTTCTTATTGCTTGGCTATAATTTTTAATTGTTTTTTCAGCTAAATTAGTATGATCTCTCATCCATTTAGCAAAATTACTTTCACCAATAACACTTTTTGCAAAACTTAATCTATCCCAGAGTTTAATCTGTAGCCCATCTACTAAATTTTTAAAATCCACCTCAAGTGAAGAAGAATATTCCATAAATTGCAAAATTCCATCACTTTTCTTCAACGCAGAGCTAACATATTGTTTGACTTCATCAATTATGCGTTCATCATTAATTCCTAAAGCAGCAATGACTGTAATAAGTTGTTTGAATGTTTCAGATAAAATATCTTTTTCAGAATTACCTATAACAACTGGCACTACGATATAACCAATCTTTTTATTCTCATGCATCCGCATAGCACGGCCTGCTGCTTGTACAATATCAATAACGCTTTGCTTTGGATCTGAAAAAATTACAGCATCAATCTCAGGAATATCAACCCCTTCCGTTAGACATCGCGAATTTGTAATTACTGATGGTGCGAAATTAAGAAAACGATTTATTTCTGCATTTCTCTCTCCAGCACTGTTTCTTCCTGATACATGAAACGCATTTAAAGTAATCATATTATCAGCAAAATTAACTAAGTTACTCATGTCACGAAAATTTTTTGCACGCTCTATACTACTATGAAATGAAATTGCATGATTTATATTCTTATCAACCACAAGTCTTCTTAGTGTAATAAGAGATGCTATCGTAGATGAAACTTCTTCAAATTTATAATTCTCACCGTTAATTTTAAGTAAATCATTATTGGATATAATTTGCTCAATTTCTCTCTGAGATACTGCAACCGTAATTATATTATAATCACATAAAATTGGGGGAGTTATTTCTAAAGCTTTCTTAAAAGATAGTTGATCAATTATTTCGCCATATATACTTTCGTTATCCATAGAAAGAAAATTTGAACTATCCCCTTTGAATTCTCTTTCAGTAGCTGTCATAAATAATTTTTTTTCTATGGCTATCACATCATCCGATAGAAGGAGTGAGAACTTTTTAGATTTATGACCCGCAGTCTTATGGGCTTCATCAAAAATACCAAAATTAAATTTATAATTTGTATTTTCAACAGCGTTTGCAACAACATTACCACTTTGATAAGTTGTTATTATAACTTTCATCTTCTCACTGGGAGAATTTAGAAAATCTTTCACCTTATTGGCATCTGTTGTCACAGTTATTCCTAGATCGAATGTAGAGAAAGCTGGATCCTCTTTTACATTTACATCTTGGTCACTACAAACTGCAATCCATTCCATTTTTGATCCGTTTGCAAGTTCTTCCCTAGCCCATGTATTGAGCGTTTGCTTTACCAGTGCTAAACTTGGAACTGCGATAATTACACTATTTGCGTTAATCTTTTTAGCTATCCAATATGCAGTTAAACTTTTTCCTGATCCACATGGATGAATAATTTTTCCTCTAGTTTTTTTTAGTTTTACAAAATACTCATAGCATTTCTCAATAGCTCTAGCTTGATGTTCTCTAGGTTTATGTAGCACAAATTCATGAGCTTCACCTTTAATCAAGTTATGTATTTTTTCAAAAGCCAATTCATCCAGGCTTTGAAAATCACTGGCACAAATAATACCAATTTTTTCGCGATGAAGTTTTGTTACCTTATGAGAAATTTTATAGGCAGAGGTAGAAATTATTCGATGCGATAAATTTGTATAGGTTTCTTTTCTTTCTGTAACACTAAAAAATGTACTTAATTCATCATATGAAACATTGTTGTTTTCATCTTGGTGAAACTTACATTGAATTGCACAATAGGAACCGTCGGATTGTAAAGCTATTAAATCCACTCCAACCTCAGGTGATGGAAGATTTAGCTTATCTTGTACATAAACAGGAATTTCAGAATGGTGCCAAACTTCGGTGAACATCGAAATAAAAACTGGATCTGTTAGGAAAAAATATTTTGTTAATTGTTCAAATGCCTCACCTTTAATCTTTTTAAATTTTGGATCTGATCCAAGATTATCCAATTCATCTAAAAATGTTTGCCAATTATTAACTTTTAATAAAATTTTTAAGGCCTGATTAATCATATTAAAATTTGAAACCCTCACCTTGAGCTTTTTCTAATAGTTTTAATATTTTTTGTGCTTGCGCTTCAGTCAGAGGCTTCAAATGTATCTTTGTGGCGGCCTCTAAAATCCCATTCTCACTATAGCTAATTTTTGTATTAGATGAATTTAGCCACGACTGAAGTCTTAACCAGTTATCTTTTCCAATTTCCCCTGCTTTAATAATTGCAGTCAAACCATCTACTAAAACTTGGTCTTTTTTACCTTCCTTATTGCGATATTCTTCTTCAGATTTTCCAATTAATTGATTTTCAAGATTGTTTAAAAAGTCTAATTCAATTTTCATTGCATTCTCAGCACATGATTTTTTCTTAGCCCATTGACTTGGGTTACCATTTCCAGCTGGTGGAGATAATATATGGTTGTGCATTGCTTCGGCATATGCGTCGATCACATTAGTTAGCTCTGTTGATATATCCTGCCTTTTCCAAATTTCTTGCAAATCGATTGCTTGTTTTCGGCTTGATATATCGTGCACCAATTTTGAAATAGTATAACAAACAGTTTGAGCTCTCAAACCGCCCGTGTACCAAGAGCTAGAAGCATCAGAAATCACCCTTTCTGTTTTCCTAAAGATTAATAATTTTGCTACAGCAGATTGAAACCATTCGTCAGAAAATTTCTGACTATTTTTCTTCCATTCTTTGCTTGTTTGATGAGCAAAAATTGCAAAGTTTTTTTGAGCACCATGGCTTACTAGCTCTGGACGTTGCTCCCAAGCCATTAAAGCTTTACCTAAATCAGTCTTCGTAAACAATTGAGTGCGAGGATGCTCTAAATCAAATTGTTTTAGCTTTGGTTTGGCCACGTTTGAACGTTGGTCAGCAAATTGCCCTCTTACACGCTCATAATACCATTTTGTAGATGAAAAGGATCCATTTTTTACTGGTGCATATAATCTTCTTGAAATATCTTCTACACGAATATGAAAAGGATGGTTGGACTCAAAATCTGCCGCTGCTACTTTATTTTGGCTATTTGCATATTTAGAAATATCAGGAACTATTTTCTCTGCATCTTTTCTATCAATGATTGACAACTTCATTTGGACAAACGTCTTTGTCAGATCAACTTTCTTTTGCATTGCATTATTTATTGAGGCGCTTGTTTGTCCACCATTTACAATTTGCAGGTTGATTAATTTTGTAATTACATTGATACCATTTTTTTTTTCAATTTCTACTGCTTCTGCCGTTGCGGTAATTCCATTATTATATGCAAAAAACATTGTTGGATCTTCTTCTAATGTTTTTTTTATACCTTTATTTACATTTCCTCTAGCCTGAAGAAAAACTCTAACATTTTGCTCAAGTAATCTAGCCTGCCAACGATCATATATTGACGCTAGCGTTCTACCTGGCAATGCAGCTAAATAAGATTTATAGGGTGACATTGGCATATGTGCTTCTAAAACTGGTAGAACGCCGCCATGCTCCTCTAAATTCACAATAATATCTTCTCGCCCTAAAGCTGATCCTTCGATACGTTCAAGCCTATTAATATCCCAAACACTAAAACTGACCGGAATTTCTTGGAATTCGGTCATTTCTCGGCCATCAACTCTATTACTCAACTTACGATCAGTTAGAAGTAATAATCTTATCTTATTTACATGTTTCCAGAATGTATCAATCATTTCAGAGAGTTCATATCCCGGAGACGTTTCCTCAAGAGAGTCTCGCCATTCGGATTTTAATGCATTTTCTAAAAATCTTAGTGGTCTTTTGAAATATGAATTTAATTCTGATGCAGTTAAGACTGGTGCTTCAATATTATTTGAATGCTCAATTATAAATAAGGTAAGTTGGTTAGTATGGCGAGGGTCACCCCCCCATCCATCTACTCTTATACCTGAAACAGAGTTTCCTCTATGATGGAAATATTCAAGATTATCTACCTCACCTGAACCGGTAATAGTATCCGTTATTCTTTGAAAGAAAGCTTCTTCATTAGAAAGACCAGTTGCTTCAGCAGCATTACGAACATCAAGATTTAACAATTCAGCGAAACTATTTATATCATTCATTTCAATTTTCACCACTTATTTTATTCACAAATTCTGAATAGCTAATTTTAAAATTATCAATAGACGACAGTAATAAATCATAAGATATTTGTGACAACTCACTTGAATAAGTTCCAGGTATAATTCTAGGGAATTCTTCCTTAACTAAAAAAACTTCAGTTGATTGATGGGTAACAATTACTTCATAATCATGTTCTTTATTATATCCAGATTCTAAAATTTTTTCCTCAAAGAGATCACTAATATCTGGACATTCAGATGCTATTCTATTGTTAATTTTTGAAACTATTGAATGTAAATCAATTTTGTTTATTTTTTGTGTTTCATCTGCCAAACCAAATGTATGTACCATTAATACTAATTCTGCATTCTCAACCTCTGCTAATTGATATTCAGATGAAATTCGAACCGTATCTTTTGAAGATGCCCCTCGTGATTTGCATTCAATGCATAAATTTGAAAATTCAAAATCTTTAGGTGTTTTTTCGGGACCTTTCCAACTATGGATTGCATTAGCTAAAGTTGTAATGTTTGAAACGTTCTCATTTAAGGTATATAATTCACCAATTAATCCAAGCTGTGCTTCATAGCTCAACTTTTGGGTATTAGCCCTTCTTAAAAATGCGTGCCATTTCATCGCTCTGCCAATAAATGTCTGAACGGCAGCGATTTCAGTAACTTCTTTGGAAATTGTATCGATAATATCTTCACAAAAAATTGTAAAAACTTCTATATAATTTTGGTTATCAAGTGTTACACTCAACATACCTTTATTATCATTTCGAATTGTCTGATTAATTATTAAACCATTCATCTTAGGGAATTTGTTAGTAGTTAAATTTTTCGTATCATGAATTAAAAAAAACATTCTTCGGCCAAGAGTATCTAATCCTCTATATAATTCGAAAGGATTGTTGTCTAAGCTGTATCTTAGAAAAAATTCGTCATTTGTTTCTGGTATTTTTAGACCAGCCCAAGGGTCATTATCGGTCATTAGCTAAGGCCTCTAATATTTCTTCATAGTCTTCAACATTTTGCTCTAACCAAGTTTTGTTGCAAGTATAAGTAACAAAGGAGTTTCTCTTTTTTGTTGATGGGAATGCTATAGTCCAAGCCACTAATGGTGCTTCATCTATAATTGTATCTTTATCTTTTAATTTTAAAAAATGTATTGCTAAAAGTGGCTTCTTACGTTGCTCGATATATCCAACATCAGGTATGGTTCTGTTTTTATATATTTCTTTTGCGAGCTTTAATTCATCTTCATTCAAACCTAATTTTGTTATGCCCATCGAGGAGAACCTGTTGCGTGTAGCAACTACTAAGCCATTTTCTTTTGATAATGGTGTTCGTTCTTGCAACTTCAAATCAATTGGCAAATATTTAGAGGCACTCGCTGTTTTCAAACTATTTCCGACAAAAGCTACATCCCAAAATTGCAAATTTTCATCTACACGGTTTTCTATATATTTAAGAACTGGCAAAATATTTGTTAACTGAGATTTTGGATGATTGATATAATTATTCAAATAATATTTAATTAATTCAACTGGGACTTGATCCCATAACATTGTTTCATTAATCAACTTGCATGGTGTTTTCTTTAATTCATTATAAAAAGATAATGCATTTTCTCTATTAATTTTAGCATTTTCTGTGTTATTATCATATATTGCACGTGTTTCGATCATTGATTTACCCAAACCAACTTCTACCGTTACAGTTTCTGACTTTCCAGCTTTGCTTCTTGCAGTAATTTCAAGAGTGTTAGGATGCGTTCTTACTCTAAGCCCAAAATCTCTTGGTGAATTTCGATTTCTTGCCATTTCAGCAAGTTCATCGCGTAATTCATCAGTAGCTTGGGCAATAAATGAATAATAACTATTTGAGTCTTTGGTCATCCAAACTCTACATAAGTCTTGGTATCCGTTTCTATACCCAAACCATCTAGCCATTTGTAATAAAGTGTCATAAGCTTTTGAATTTCTGAGAAAATAACTTATTGTTAATCCCTCAAGTGTAAGCCCCCGTGAAAGCGAGTATCCTCCTACTGCAATTGCTGAAACCTGATCATTGAGCACATCTTTAATATCTGGGTATTCTAAATTATCCTGAGATTTACTATTTACCTCATAAACCCTTGATCTCTCAGCAACTTCAAATAATAATGGATAAACATCTTCCCATCTCTCCTTACAATGTGAATATTCAGCCTCAAAAACGTCACTAAACTTTCTAAATTCTAAATTATTCTGAGCATCTTTTAAAGAAAGTCCACAATGCGCTTTCAAAGCAGGTATAATGATCTCACTCATATGATTTTTTAATATATTTGACACTTGATGTTGAATATCTGTTAAATGTGACACGTTTACCAACATCGAATGGTGTTTATTATCTTGCCCTCGCAAAATTCGTATAGCACCGGTTATCAAAAATGCTCTAACAGCAACGAATAGTGTTTCTGGTAAAGCTTCAATTCTAAAAAATTTTGGTATTTTTACTGGTAAATATGGATCATTATCAAAAATATTTCGTGTTGGATCATGCATATTATCAGCAAGATTAAATACTTTATTGGCACCAAAATAATTATCTGGCCTATCAAGAGAAATCAAAAAATGCTCCGGGAAAAGGTCTTTTCCAGCAACAAAACCATATTCATCAATGACATCATTATTATTTTCAGGATTTATAAAAATATTTGCAAATGGAGTAGCAGTATATGCAATATAAGAACTTTTATCGAATAAATTTAGTAATTTTCTAATTTGCGAATTAATTTTTGAAATTTCATTATCAAATCTAGCCACGTTTATTGAAGCATTATCCGCCTCATCATCTATAACCATGATTGGCAAATTAATCCCGCCTGAATCACCATGAGTATTATTCTTTTTGAGCCACGTTATAAGATGTTTCAATATATTCGCATTTTTTTTAATAACAAATACATAAGGTTCGTTACTTTCCAGCCTAAAACCTATAGATGCACGTCCAAGTCTAAAATCTAATTTTTTACTTGTTAATGATCTTGGCAATCGACTAAAATCTTCTCTCCCGACTCCTACTCTTTTATCTAAATTTATATCAGTAGTGGTAAAATCACTATTTGAGCCAATTAAACCTTCATCTATACGCTCTTGAGTCTGACTTCTTAAGTTTTCGTGAATTCCAGCAATTATAATTATTACCTTATATCCCAAATCTGCTGCTTTATTTACCAAAGCGATATAATTTGATGTTTTTCCTGCTTGTACATCGCCCATAACCATTCCTCTACGGTCAAATTTATGAGCAGATAATGGGTCACCACAGTTTTTTATTATTGAGTCAGTTACTTCATCCATGCGATTAAGAACTATATTTGAAAACCCAGAACTAGATAAAAAATCTCTATATCGATCTCTGTAAAACCATGTTGTGTTTTTAAGAAGAGTGTTATTATACCACTTCGTGTCATGAAATGAGTTCTTGTCACTTAATACTGTGCCTAAAACCTCCATTCGTACACTATGAATAGCCCTCATTTCATTAAATAAATCATCTATTTCTGAGTCATTTACAGCTGCATTCATTGAAACTACTAGTTCAGAAATAAACTCTTTGAGTTCTTTTTCTGTCAAGATATTATTTTTTAATTTTTCTTGGACTACAGTTCTTATAATTTTAATATCAATAAGCATTTCAATCTAATCCATTTATTATTTTTTCAATCTTTACTCTCTCACCAACGAATGGTGGTATACCATTCATGATATTTAATATCTCTTTTGTGCTTAAACCTAGTTCTCGAAATTTTCTTAAGTAAATTTCAGCTGTTTGTTTAAATTCATAATCATCAAGTTTATCTGATTTCAAAGAGTCAAAATTATCAATCATATCATGCTGCAAACTTTCCATTGGCAATCCAGCAGAGAATAACCTCATTAATTGTTGGAAATTAACTAGTTGATCATCAGATAAATTACTCTCAAACTTAGACACCACTGGATGATCAACATTCAATATATATTTAATTTCTGAATTCTTTTTTATTCGAAGCCATAAGGGTAGAGGGTTTTCATCTGTGAGCTTTACACCTCTTTTTTTATATATTCTCTTCGATTTCCCTCCTAAATTTTCAATTATTGTTCGAAGGTGGGGCCTCAGCGCAGGTGGAGGTGATGCAGATTGCTTTAGGACATCTATTTTCCAATCAGTATCATTTTCATTTCCAATATCAATTTTGACCCTAGCAAGTTGAGTAAGCCTACTTTGTGACGCCATTCTGAACCATGTAGCATATCTAATAAGTCGCCTGTTTCTATATAAATAAAATCCTTGGGATCGCATATGTCCATCAAGCAAGCCCATTCTTTTCCATTCACTTTCAGACTTAACTTTATTTCGATGAGGCAATACATATGCTTCGATTAAGACAGAACTATTATTATAAATTTTTTCATCTTCTGGATCTCTTTGAGTGGCTGCATGGGCATCTGCAAAAGGATCTAAAGGTACTAATTCAAGGCCATTAATGTTGAATTTTATGGCTTTTTCTTTACCTTCCGTTTTCATATATCTATGAAATACTAGCTCTAAATGCCTTGAAGCCTCATCCATCAATCTTATTAAATTTTGTGTACCAAGCTCGAGCCCTACACGGTCAAGGTTTTCCCAAAGTACAAGTGTACCATTACGTTCAAGTTGGTTTGCAAACCTTATTCCGTCATCATTGTCTCTAAGCTCAACAACCCATGCATTTTTTTTTACAACCGTATCTAGATCCCATATTGCTATAGATTTCTTTCCATTCATGCATGTAACTATTGTAAGGCGCCTACATTGTGAAAAAGAAGCTGTTTTTAATCCTAAGCCAAATCTACCTAAATCATCTTTGTCTCTTTTCGAAGTGGGCGAATTACTTCCAGGACGCATAGCTTCTAACAATTGATTTTTATTCATACCA
>Ga0206125_10005949_pt1 | contig 10073 bp, 16 predicted proteins | sample Helgoland_Spring_4_FD_148598 | JGI IMG/M metagenome (GOLD analysis project Ga0206125, IMG submission 148598) | Pelagic subsurface seawater microbial communities from Kabeltonne, Helgoland, North Sea - Helgoland_Spring_Bloom_20160331_1 | ecosystem: Environmental > Aquatic > Marine > Epipelagic ...
AGCAAATTAACATAACTCTGTCAAGAATAATTTTTTCTTGGGTTGGTTATCTCAATTCATGCGTATATATTACCAAAATATTGGGTATGTGTCAAGACAAATTTCCCGGATTAGTCGAAATTTAACACAACTTTATTCCGGGGGGCCGCCCACGACCTCAGCCTGTCAAGTTATAATTTGCCCAAATCTGCAAAAATTTTCCTCAATTTGAGGCCCCGTAGCGGGGTCTTCCCAAATCTTTCCTGCTTTGCCCAAATTATATCACACCCGCACTGGTTGCGCAGCAGAGACTTGTTAATTCAAATTAATTGCACAAAATCTTAAAAAATTTCTTGACATCGTAGTACTACTACTGTATAATGGGCGCGGCCGCGCCGAAATGACGATAATAATTTGCTCGTCCCGAAATTAGACCAACCCTTTTAAAATATATTTTAATTTAGCACGCACGAAGGGGTTGACAAAATCATAGTCGTACTACTACTGGCGCCCCCGCGCCAAAAATTTCAAGAAGTCAAGCATTTTTTCAAGAAATTTTTGGTAAGAGTGTTTCACGTGAAACGCCGAAAAGTTGGCACGCGTTTTGCCTTATAAATTTTCGAGGCGAAAATTCAATATTCGCATCAGTGATAATATACCCTGGCGTTTATCATTGTAATCGATAACGTGCCAGTCGCCATCTATAACGCGCTCTTTTAACAGCGTCATTTGGTCATAATATGAAAGCGCGTTTTGGTCATTCTCGGAAAATTTCCAATAGGTTAAAGGCGATTTTTTGCGCCTTTCGATTCGTGCGCGTTGCTCGTTTTCGTCAATCGATAGCCAAAATTTTATCATGTGAACGCCTCGAGAATTTTCCCATTCCTTATGGGATGCTAGAAAATTCTCGTATTGAGTCTCAGAGCACCAACCGTTAAGGCGTTGAACCATCGCGCGAGAATACCAAGAGCGATCATAGAAAACGACCTGATTGCAAGCGGGCATTCTACGCGACCAGTAAGCAAGCCATTTTTTCATGGTAGAGCGCGAAGGCTTGCGCGATAAATGAATAGAGTATTTTGCAGGATTTAAAAAGTGCGTCACCTCGCGTATCGTGCTAGATTTTCCGGCAGTGTCGCGCCCTTCGAGCACAACGCAAATTCCGCGATGTGCCAAGTTTTCAAGATTGCTATTGAGTCGAGCCTGTTCGTTTTTAAGTGTCATGATTTAACCCCCAAAGATTAGATATAGTATACCAGCGACCACGAAAAAATCCATTGTAACCGAATAAGCTATGTAAAGTTTAATGCACAATCCGAGAATTTTTTGTTTCATATCATGCAACCTTTTTGGCAGTGAAGTGGTTTTTTGCTTGATAATCTCGCCAGCTATATCCCACACCGGAATCGATAATATCCTGCATTTTGCCTCGCTTTACAAGCGCATTTAAAATTGGCAATTCATAGTCGATAATATCTTCGAGCGCGGTATGCGGCTCGTCTGGCAGATCTTGACCCGTAACGAATCGCGCCATCACCTCGGCGTTCGTTTTATAGGTCATATTCCCGAATTTTGTGGGCGCATTAAAAGCATGGTTTTGCATCACAAAATTCTTGTATTGATTTGTTGAAGCCCATTTAACGCAAGCCGTCTGCCAGAGGCAAAAGCGCCTTGAAAAAATGGTGTGGTCAATGCCAGTATTTGACATCTTGCCAGCATCGAAAGCCAGATTATACGCGGTCAGAATTGGGTCATATTTTCCGACCGCACGTTCAAGCCATCGGTTAATCGCCGCGACCGAGGCGACCATCCGCGAGCCATTGGAAACCATTGCCTGATATTTCGCATAACGGTGATCTGCCGAAGCCTTAGACCATAGAGCATCACGAGGCGCTGATTTATCAAAAAAGAGCGGGTGATTTTCTGCATCAGTAAAAATGCCATCGACCAACACCGCGCATTGCGCGTGAATGCGGCCTTTACGGTCAGAGATAACGCAAGCGAAATCTGCCACCTTTTCGTTTTGCGTTGTCTCAACGTCAATTGTTGCAACAAATTGTTTCGTCATTTTTTACCCCTTAGCCTTAAAAGAATTATATTGTAGCGGATCGACAACACGCACACCAGCTTTTTTTAAAGTTTCTTGAACGTCAAGATCATCATCCCACAGCACACAAGTTGAAGCGAAAGCGCCCCAAGCCATGCCGCGAGCGGTCGCCAGTTCTTGCAATCGTGCGAGCTTATATTCGCCAGCGTGTCGATCATCGCCAGCATCACGGCTGATAATAGTCGGGGCGATTAAGCCGCGAATATTTAGCCAAACGCGGTCAACGTGTGACATAACGCGAGAAGTACAAATAACAACGTCAAGACCGTCAAGAATCGCTTGGCGCATTTGTTCCGCAAGCGGCAACATTGAGTCGCGCATAATGTTTGCAGGCGTGTTCATTGCTCGCCATTCGTCGAGGGTTTCACCTTGACGGTGGGCAGAGTTAACGGTAGTCCCGTCGAGATCAAAAATAAAAGTGTGAAGCATAGCCAAAAATTCCTATTAAGTTTAAGATGATAAGATTATAGCATTTTTTATCGTAAGCTTGCAAGCATAGCAGAGCCAGCCCAATAATCGCCATAAGTTTACCCGCAGGTGTATCGATGAGGAAAGGTGCCGCGCCCATTAGCGCGGTGCCTATCCAAGCCGAAGCATTGACAATCACGCCAGATGCTCTAACAATCGATCGAGGCTTTTCGCGGTTGCTCGCTCTAAGCCTTCAAGATGAGCCGCATCGATGTGCATGGCCTTAGCTATAGCGTCAACCAAAAGATCCTTATTAGGGCCGCGTTTTTTGGTTGCGGTTTTGCTGACATAATCAACGCCCAAGGATTTAGCCTTTGAGATCACGGATCGGTAAGGCTTACCAATTTTTTTAGCCAACGCTTGCGCTGAGTTAAAATCTAATGGGGCCGCATCGATGATGGCTTGGGCTTCTGTTTCTGTATAGTTTGACATAGTTTTCGTTTCCTTTAATATAATGCTTGATTGCATGGGTAGGATTTTACAGAGGTATTCTGTAATTGTCCAGTCTTTTATATACCGAGATAGCATAACGATATGCGATTAAGGTATAAGATTGAGCAGGAGTAACCCTGCAAGTGGCATAATAATTGCTAGGGCAATTATCGTGCCAAAAAGTGCGAACATGAAGCGAACGATAAGATCATGGATCATAGCGAAATCTCGAAGCCGTTAGCCAGCGATATTTTATCGCCTGCCTTGACATTGTAGCCAGCTGCCGCGGCCGCATCGATAGCATCGAATGAACAGGCAACAATATATTGCCCAATCTTGCGATAGCTCTTGCCATCGCTTGGCAAGAAATCAGCGCGTTCCACTTCACTCCAGAGGGTGTATTTTGTCATGCTTTTTTATCCTTTAATTTTTCTTTCTATCTATATATATGCAGGAGTCGTGCCAACTTTTGCTTTCCCTTATAAATCAATAGGTTACGCGTGCCTGCCCAGGACAGAGCCTTATTTTAGGGGTGTGGCTGCACCATAATGGAGCACGATTCCAATCAATGTGATAGTAATTTAGAAAATCTCTAACAGTATCAACAGGTTAGGGCCGCCCTATTATGGTGCGTCGTTGCACCGTTGTGGTGCGCCGCCTCTATGCAGGAGTCGTGCCAACTTTTTGCCACATCATTATGAATGATGGTAGGGTAGGGGGGTTATAAGACTCAGTGATGATGGTCAGCGCTGCGCACCTTCTCACGTAAACCTTGGGATTTTTTCAAAACTTAAAACAATTAACGTAGACAAATGCTTCCCAGCCCTTACCATGCAAAAATAATTCTTGACTTTTCACCCTCGTGCATCTATAATAATCATAAGATTAAAAAACTATGTCAATTTTTTGACGGGTATATGAGATAATTCTTATGGCAGCTTCCAACGTATCCACAGATTTAGTGCTTCTTGCTAACGCAGAAACTTACGCTACAGACAACAGTGGTGTGGGAGGTGCGTGGGAAATCTTTGGGGGAGCAGGGGGGAGTAGCCCGGGTATTGGGGAAGACTTTGCAATTGAAGGTACAAATGCCATTGATATGAAAATTACCTCTTCTAATGGAAGAAGAGGAATAACTTTTGCTCCTAATACTGCACGAGCTCTTGGAACAGATGAAATGTTCTACGTCTGGACATATGTAGCAACTAATGGAATTTTAACACAGCCAGCAATTCCAGCAGGAACTACACCGGTTGGCTTATGTTTATTCTCAGGAAATTCTACAAATAATAACTATCAACACTATAGAGTAACAGGCAGCTTCAGAGAAAAGGGAAGATCTGGGGAGTGTTATGGATGGGTTCCAGATAGTGTAACTTCATTCCCTAACGGCACCGAAGCATACGAAAGAGTAGGAACCCCTGCATCTCCCTGGGACAATATAGGAGCTACAGCCGAATTTTCCGCAAACTCCAAAGGTTCTAATTTTGCTGTAGACTCTATTCGACAAGGAACAGGTACATACCTTACTGATGGTGAGGTGGCTAATCCGGGTACCTTTGATAGATTCAGTTCAATTAACGGTTCCGTAACCCCCAAGCCTGGTTGTGTAGTTGAACCTATCGAAAATGTTTTTGAGATACTAGGAGTTATAGCAATCGGTATTGCCAGTACTGGAGTATCTGAAACAGCTACTTGTGTATTTACCGATTCTTCAGGAGCTACTATAGCATTTAAAGAAATTTCAGGAGGCGCTAATGTTAATCTTAGAAATAAATTTATTATAGGCGGGTCTGCTACTACGGTTACTATTAACTCAGCCAGCTTTAAACAACTTGGTAACTCGAGTGGGACTCTAAGCGCTCAGGTAATATTAAAAGATTCTTCCTTATCTAAATTTACATCATGTAACTTTGTAAATATAGGCAATTGGACGTTAACTTCTACAAATACAAATAATTTTTTTACGAGCTGTAATTTTAGAAGCCTTAAGGTAACCTCGTCGAGCGCAACTCCTGGCATTGTAGATGCTTCTAATGGTAACTTTTCGTTTACAAGATGCCTATTCACTGACAGCGAAATATCATCAAACACTATGAGTGCTGGAGATGCTTTACTTGCAGCTCCTTTAAATAAAATACAAGAGTGTACTTTTGAGACGCTCTCAAGTACGATCGGCACCGGCCATGCCGTAAATGCTGGAACAGTAACTACAAGCCAGACATATACTTGGAATTCTACAGCTGCTGTAGGAACAGGTAACAACGAATTTGCAGCAACAGATGGATCTACAGGCCATGAGGTTATTCGTATTAATTATACAGATACTGGAGCTCCTCTTACTATTGAGTATACCGGAGGCGCTACTGTACCTAGTGTTTACAATACCGGAGCTGGTACAGTAAATGTAGTTGCTCAGCAAGTTAATTTTGAGCTAACTTCGATTAAAGATGCTACCGAAATACGAATTATTAATGCGTCTACAAATGCAGAGATTGCAGGTGTAGAAGACGTTACGGGCGGAAGCGGTACTACTATTAACAATGGATCTGGAACTATTACTGTTTCAGGTTCTACAGACCTCAATACAGTAAATTATGCATATACTTATTCCTCAGACGTTGCTATAAAAATTGCAGTAATTAATAGAGAAGAGTATGAAATTTTATATATTCAAAGTACTTTAACGAATGCAAATCAAAGTACTCAAGTTTTTCAACGAGAAGACAGAAACTTCTCAGACCCCGTTTAAGGATGTGACATGACAAAAGAGTTAACAGTAATTTCCCCAGAGGGTCTTGAAGTAGCTAATGCTTATTTAGTGTATGGTAATATTCCTGCAGTTTGTAATGCTTTAACAATAACTGAAGATAAAGTAGCAGAAGTGCTAAACAAAAGAGAAGTAAAAAAATATATTGATACTGTTTATTTAGACACTGGATATAGAAACAAGAATAACATTGCATCAGTTCTAGATGAAATGGTAGAAAGCAAACTTGAAGAAGCACGCGAAAGCGGGGTTTATTCATCTAAAGATCTTGCAGATTTATTGCAAATGGCCCATAAGATGCGAATGGACGAAATTAAAGCTCAAGCTGAACTAGACAAGAACAACACTCGAATTGGTTCTCAAACAAATGTTCAAATTAATGATGCTTCAATACCCTTCGGACAAGGCAATTATGGTAAACTAATGGATAAACTTTTAAATGGACAAGACTGATCTTGACGCGTTGCGCTCAGACTTTCTCCGACACGAAGCAATTTGTGAAGAAAGATGGAAGACTGTATTTAATGAGATTCGAGACGCAAAAGAGCAGGGAGATGCGCGCTGGACAGAAGTAAGAGCTTCATTTGAAAGCGCACAGCGAATGCTTTTTGCAGGCTCCGGAGCCTTAATATTATTTTTATTAGCGGTAATTTTTGGAGATTTATTATGACAGTGGTATACAAGCATAGATATAATTCTTTTTTTAAAGTGGAAGACGGTGTAAAGACTCGGATATTCGAGCAGGAGTGGCTCTCAGGAATGGGACTACTAGGAGACGATGATGCCAGCAGGCAAGGGGACTTATGGGAAGAGACGAGGGAGACCGGCGAAGAAGAAACCCGGCAAGAAGAAGCCAATGAAAAAGTAATAGTAGACTCGGAAATAAGAGCAAAACTCAAAGCAGCTACTATTAAAAAATTAGAGACAGGAAACTATGACTACGAAGACTTAACTCACGAAGAATGGAATAGTCTAGATCTTCCAGTAGCAGATTAGGAGAAATATATGACTGAAGAGGAAAACCCTTTATTGTTATGATTGTGATTGTAGTTGTCACTGTGACGATTCGTCTCACTCTTGTGACATGGAAACACATAGTTGTAGATGTGTGTTTGTAGCTCCATAAGTATGAAGCGCGGCTTGTATGCAAACATAAATCGCCGTAAGAAAAAAGGCATTAGTAGATCAAAGAAAAAGTCTACTATTTCTGCTAAGGCTTATTCCTTCATGAAAGCAGGGTTTAAGAAGAGGAAGAAAAAACGTGGCGGTAAGAAAAAGAAGCGTTAGAAAAAAAGACTCTCGATTAAAAAGGGCTGGAGTTTCTGGGTATAATAAACCGAAGAGAACTCCAAAACACCCTAAAAAATCACACGTTGTTGTTGCAAAAGTTGGCAGTAAAGTTAAAACAATTCGTTTTGGACAACAAGGTGTTTCCGGAGCAGGAAAAGCGCCTAAGACAACGGCACAGAAAAAAAGGAGAGCATCATTCAAAGCTCGTCACGCAAAAAACATAGCCAAGGGCAAAATGTCGGCAGCATACTGGGCAGACAAAGTAAAGTGGTGAGACTTGTACTACTTTTAGCCACATTTGTAGCTTTTTCGGCTACAGCAGAAGAGGAGGCTTTAGATGATACTATTCGTACCGATTCAACTACAAATAGTACGGTAAATACAAATAGTCGTACTACAACTACTCTAAAGTCTCCTCCGGCTTCTGCAATTACTCCAACTATTAATACATCTAATTCTGATTTATGCACCTTCGGCGTTGCTGGAGCAATTCAAACTCAGATACTTGGTATCTCTACAGGCACACAAGTTACAGACGAAAACTGTGAAAGACTGAAACTTTCAAAGACTTTATATGATATGGGAATGAAAGTAGCTGCAGTATCCACAATGTGCCAGGACCCTCGTGTATTCGACGCAATGATGATGGCAGGAACTCCTTGCCCTTATGAAGGTATGATAGGTCCAGATGCCAAAGCAGCTTGGGAGACAGATGAAGAACGTCAACCTGATGCTGATAAAAAGGAAGGTTTAAGTAATGGATCTAAAACGCTTCTTGGAAGCGCTGGTGTTGCTAGCCTTCTCCTCCTACTCTTACTCTAGCGAAGAAGTTTTTGGTACTACAGGGAATGCCGCTTCTGCGGGGTATTCCTGGGTAATGCAAAATGTTTTACCGCAACAGACTGGTTTAACCGTAAACGCTGTAGTTTATAGATATACAACGATTAAGGAAAGAGAAGCAGATTTATTAGTTCATGTACAAAACGAAAATGCAAGAGGCCCTGGATATATTTTTAGATCAACAGATGATTGGTCGGGCTTAGACGGGAACACAATTAACAGAACGATTCCCACTGATTCTATTGATATTTCTTACTGGGGAAAAGGAAGTATTGAAACTGAAGGAGAAGGAGAGGTTACTGATGCTGGAGTTTATTACAGCTATAAGTATACACCTTGTGAAGATCAACAAAGTGACCCAACCTGCCCAGGTTATATTGACTATACGGCAGTACAAACAGAGGAGAGTTTACAACTAGAAACAGGCGAACAATATATTCAAGCAGAACTAGATAGAAAAAGTAATCTCAAAGCTCAAAAAGAAGAAGAGGAACGAGAAGCTAGAGAGAAGTTAAAAGAAGAAGCCTTAGAAGAAGTGACGGAGAGCCTGGAAACATTATTAGGTGTTATTAATACTAACCTCCTAAATGACCAATCTAGGGTGTTGCATGATGCGCTGATGGCAGTAAATTATTTACCGAAAAGTTATTTTTCGGTATTAAAGGGTGGTACGTATTCTGACAGTATACACTTGAAGGATGCAAACTTACCTGATGCGAAGAAAGGTGCAAAAGTTGGGTTAGCTCAACAAATATTGCATCAAGAAATGGTACAATCCCAATGGGATTAAACCATATAATGGGGAGAAAACATGAAACACTTTTTCTTATTTGCAGTTTTGGGTGTTTTAGCATCTGGAGCTCAAGCTGAGGATATGGAAGTGGTTGGTAGTGTAGATTCAAAATGTGTAATAACTCCTGACACCGCTGGTGTCTATGGAAACCCTACACCCGATGAACTAAGCTCTGATCCTTCAGATGGTGGAGTTGATCCTATTGTTCGATACGATGTTATACAAGCAAACTACTACAAAGCACGAATTAGTTATCCTAATTCGTTCTCAGAAAGTCCTGCTTTAAATGATGTTGTAAATTGGACGGGGGATACAGCTACCTCTCAAGTATCTGACACAGGGATGTCTGGCTATGACGCGGCAAAAATTGAGTACGATAATCTTACTGAATTTAACCTTACAGTAGCTGGAAGTACTTGGTTTAAGACAGAGACTTCAGCAGAGTATGGGTATGGCAAGGCCTTTCCTGCAGGCGTTTATAGAGCAGTTGTAACAGCTGAATGTATCGCTATCTAGTTTTAGTAATTTTGCTACTCTACGGGCACTCCACGAGTGCCCATGAGTTTACTCCTACATATCCAGATTTAAAACAATCTTATATGGCAGGAGTCTTATTTAGTACAATGACACTATTTAATTTACGAAAAGATGTAACGTATTATGAGATAGGAGTCTTTGATGAAAATTGGGAAAAAGTTCCTTTTGCAGTACAAGAAAAGTTACTTTCAGTTAATTATCTGGAAAAAGTAAAAGTGGACGTTTTTATAAGATCAAAGGATAGGAAGCGAGCCGTTTATGTTTGCTCTAAATCCAAGCTACTAATAGAAGGAACAGAAAGAACATCTTTAGAGTCAAGGATTTGTTCTAAGTTCAAATGAAACTATTAATACTATTGTTACTGCTATTTTCTGGAAAAGTTTTTGGAGATTCTAGTTCTTTAAATTTAAATCTTCCAGCAACTCCAGGATCTTATGCTTCAGATAGAATAAGAGCAGGCAATGTAGAGTGTTCCATGGCGATTGGCGGAAGCGTAAATTTAGAGTTCGGTGTGGTCGGCGTTTTAAATCAGAACGGCCCCTATTTGAGCAGTATCGGAGCTTACCCTGAAAGGTATGATGAGGAAGGTTTGGTAAAAGACGTTGGGGTGTACGCAAAGATCATCGTGCCACTCAACGCACCTAAGAATAGATTAGACTGCAACCAGCTTTATAAACTAGAGTTGCAGAGACAAAGAATAGAGTTACAAAAACTACAGCAGGAAGTAAATAATCTGCGAGCATTGAAGTTTGAAGGTGATGATTAGTTTAACAGATACAGCATGTGACCATATTTTTGATTATTTAAAGCAAAGAGGGAAAGGCATAGGAATTAGAATAGGTGTAAAAACAACAGGA
>Ga0206125_10005950_pt1 | contig 10072 bp, 5 predicted proteins | sample Helgoland_Spring_4_FD_148598 | JGI IMG/M metagenome (GOLD analysis project Ga0206125, IMG submission 148598) | Pelagic subsurface seawater microbial communities from Kabeltonne, Helgoland, North Sea - Helgoland_Spring_Bloom_20160331_1 | ecosystem: Environmental > Aquatic > Marine > Epipelagic ...
CAAGTCAATTGCGGCTTTAGAAAACCACAATGACGATTACAATATGGCAGTAAACTATAATAATTTAGGCGATTGTTATATTCATTTAAAAGAGTTCGATAGAGCTGTAGACTATTTGGAAAAAGCGTTGGTTATTTCTGAAAAAATGAAATCAAAACCCTTGCATGCGCTACTATACCTGAACATTGCTGAGATAAAGATGGAACACCAGTTGTATGATGACGCTATTAGGTACTCGAATTTGAGTTTGGATTTTGCCAAAGAAAAGGGTGATATTGAGATTCAGGCAGCTAATATTTTAGCGCTCTCTAATATTTATGAGACCCAAGGTGATATCAAAAAAGCATTGCAATATAAAAATGACTATATCGCGACAAAGGATCGCGCCTTAAAATATAGTGATCAAAAGAAGATGCAATTGTTTCAAAGTTTGAACGAATTGGATAAATCGCAATATGTGGTTCAAAAGTTGAAGATCCAAAATGAGAATTCAGATTTGAAACTGCAAAAGAAGAATAACCAAGCTTATTTTTTAATTTTTGTTACCATAGGGTTGGTTTCGGTAGTGGTGATCTTGTTTTTGCAGAAAAAAGCAAAGAACAAAATATATGCAGAGCTTAAAGCAAAAACAGACCAAATAAGTGCCTTAAAAGATAACGTTCAAGTTCAAAATGACCATTTGAATGATGTAAATAATACTAAAAACAAACTCTTTAAAATTATTGCGCATGATTTAAAGAATCCATTGAGCTCGATTGAAGCTTTTACAGATTTAATGTTGCAAGACGATGTAGAATGTAGTGAAGAGGATAAGGTTGTTTTTTTGAACTTGATTAAGGAATCGGCTACCAAGGCGTCTGAAATTTTGAATGATGTTTTGATATGGGCTTTAAATCAGGAACAACCCGTTGACAATAAAAAATTATCTATTAAGAGTTTAGTTGATGAGGAGTTAAAACTACTAGAGATTCAAGCTTCACAAAAAGAAATAAGCATACACAATACCGTTGACGCCAACTTAGATGTGGTGACGGATAAGAACAAAGTTGCTACTGTGCTTCGGAATTTAATATCGAACGCAATTAAGTTTTCGTACAGCAAGGGTGCTATTACTATTAGCGCAGCGGTGGTCGATAAATTTATTCAAATTACGGTTAAGGATAACGGTATCGGAATGACGACCGAGGAGATGCACAACCTTTTTATTGTAGATTATAAAAAATCAAAAACAGGTACAAACAATGAAGAAGGTACGGGCTTAGGCTTGGTATTGTGCAAAGATTTTGTCCAAAAACTAGGAGGCAAAATAATCGTTAGTAGTGAACTCAATCAGGGAAGTGCCCTGAGCTTTACCTTGCCTTTTGACAGCGGAGCAACCGAAGTCTAAAGTAAAGTGGTACTTTGCTCGGGTTGCTGCGCTAGTAACAACCCATTTTATATACTGATACGAGCGAATGCTAATTGTATCAAATCACCCTATTATTTATTGTTTGAACATAGGCGTTGTATAGACCCGAATAGCGATTTAAATTAAGATCTTCTTTATTCTTGATTAGCCCTGACCCTAGCGAAACTCCTGTTGCAGAACGGCTGTATGTTTTTCGAGGGGTGCACGAGCGACTGCAAGAAGCTCCTTGCAGCCTGTAGAAAACACAGCTGGACAAAGCAGAGTGCAGCGGAGGGCAGGATTAGCTCCTTACAATAAAAGGTATCGGCATAAAAAAAGACCACCGGATGAAGGATGGTCTTAACTACAATTGCATTAACTAAATTGTGGTTTTGGCATTCTGTTTTTTTAATCAGATCAAGTTGTTAGTAACAACGACTGATTGGGTTTTATGGTGGGTCTTGAGTGACAAATTATAAAGCTGCTGAAAATAATTGCTTTCCAGCTAGTTACAAAAGTATTAAAATTTAGGCTAAAAATAAACGAATTTGCCATTTTTTGATACAAATAAATGGGACTTTATTGAATTTCAACTCTTTTAGGGGGTTGTAAAAAAAGAGATTAGGGAGTAAGGCGGACAATTGATGATTGAAAAAGGAAGGATTAGCTGAGGGTTTTAAATTTTTGTTTAACTTTACAGCGTAAATGATAGACAAAATGGAAAATAAAAAACCAGATAACATTGTGTATTCTGTGGAGGAGGGGTATAATGCTAATGTATTGCCTTATGCTACGACGGTAGGTGCGCCCGTGATTCGGGTAGCTGATGTAGTGTCATGGAAAAGTCGCGGAATCGAGAATGTAAACAAGGAATTGGTTAATAAATTTAATGAGCTCCAACAGCAATACCAAAAGCTAATGGAGGAATACGAGTGGAACGAACTGGTGTATAGTGCTAAGTTTTCGTTTGAGCCTGTAATTGGCGAAATTTACCATTTGTACCGCGATGCTGCTGGTGTGAACTTTTTGTCACTGATTTCACCTTTGGAATGGAACCGGGAACACATTGGTACTTTTAAGTTGAATAGCGATAAAAAGTGGGTGGTGTTAAAAGCAGGGGAGTCTCAGCTCTATTAAAAAGCAGGCTAAGCGATTTGTAGCACTATTGTACTATAGAACGCATCTTTATTATAAAATACGCACTCTAATGTAATTGGTCCGACTAAGGCGGAGGTCAAAATACAAACCGTTTAGCGTTAATGAACTGCACCAATATTTAAATTTATTCCACATAAAAGCGTTTTAAGTTAAAGATACGAAATTTTAAAAGAAGTACTAAAAATATATTGCTGTAAACGAAGCTTGATTTTATGATCGTAGCTTTTAGTCACTGACATAGCCTACGGAAAGACACGAAGTAGGTAGGTTTGCTTTTAAATGCAACAATGATATAAAATAATTAGTTATCAATTCAAAGTTCTACTTTTATAGTACTATATATTACCCTTACCGTACTTGTATATACCGTTCCAAACCTTGGGAAATAAAAAATTAGAATAAAAAAAGGGTAGAAAATCAATATTTTCTACCCTTTTTTTATTTTACATTACAGCATGCTGTAATGAAGTAATTCTTGTTTTTTGGTAAGCAATTTGGATTAATACTTAAATCTCAATTGCACCTTTTTTGACAAGATCTAGTTATTTTGTCTCCTTATCTAAAATAATAGCAGGAATTTGCTTTGTCATTACAAAAGCATTAAAATCCTTCACATCCTTATCCACGATATCTTTTAATTTTTTGATTTCGGCATCTATTTTCGTGGCTAAATCTTCATAAACTACATAAGAATTTCGGGTTGGTTTGGATTCTGATGATGAAATAGTAGATCCTAATCCAGCCATTTTATCGTTCAATTGAACTGGGTAGGCTAACACATCTTGCGGTGCTTTGGCCTTTGGCTGCATTAAAGTAGATTCAATTTTATCTAATTTGTCTAGCGTGGGTTTGGTCATTTTTTTCATTTGGTTGACTACCACAGTATCTTTTACAGCACCAATGTATCCATTAATTTGGGTACGAATTTTTCTCAGTTGGTTAATTGCAATATGAGCTTCGTCAACCTTTTTATTTGCTTTTTGGTGCAGGTCAAATTGCTCTTTTAAATCTGTAGCACTGGTGGTCACTCGAGGATCAAGTTTGATTTCAACTGGCGCTTCTGCAATAATGGTTTTGTCTTCTATTAAGCGAACAATATAAGATCCCGGTACTACTTTTGCGCCAACACCAGTTCCTGCCCACATTACATTAGTTCCGTCCACTGCGGTTGCATTTGGATAGCGCATATTCCAAACAAAGGCGTTCATGCCTGCTTTTGCGGAGATGAAACCTGCTTTCTCTTTTTTTGGATCTTGATAAAATTCTTTAGCAATTTTCATAGGTTCACCCTTCACGTCTTTGGTAGAAGAGTAGGTATTTATCGTATCCCCTTTTAGTGTCAAAAACTGTAATTTGATTTCAGATGAAGGTTTCTTCTTGAAAAAGTAACGAACAATTACACCATTTGGCGCATTAGTTCCTGAGCTTGTATCATCGCTTTGTCCGCCTTGCATTCTATAAGCAGGACGTGGTTTAAAAAGGTGTTTGTCTGCTTTTATAGTCTTGTCTTTGATTTCATAAAGCGGCGTGATATCATCTAATACCCAAAAAGAGCGGCCGTGGGTTGCAACGACTAAATCCTTTTCTCTTTTGTGAATTTGTAAATCACGAATAGGAGTAAGCGGTAAATTCAGGTTTAGTTTTTGCCAAGAATCTCCATCGTTGAAGGAAACATAAACGCCTCGCTCTGTTCCAGCAAACAATAATCCGGGTTTGTTGGGATCTTCACGCAATACTCTGCAATATTCATCAGCTGGAATCCCATTGGTAATTTTAGTCCAAGTTTTTCCATAATCAACCGTTTTGAACATATAAGGTGTACGATCGCCGTACATGTATTTGTTAGCTGTTAAGTAGGCTTTCCCTTTTTGGTGATCTGAAGTATGAATCATACTAATCAACGAAAAGTCAGGCAGTACTGTTGTTGGTAAGGAGATATTCTCCCAGTTTGCTCCATTGTTTTTTGTGATGTGCACTAATCCATCATCTGATCCAGTCCAAATTACCCCTTTTTCCAAAGGTGATTCTGATAAGGTGAATATCGTAGCATATACTTCTGCTCCAGTTTGATCCTTTGTGATTGGACCGCCTGTTTCTCCGGTAGTTTTTGGATCATTTCGGGATAAATCAGGACTAATAATTTCAAATGAATGACCTTGATCTTCCGTCACGTGAACCACCTGAGAAGTAACATACATTCTTTTAGGGTTATGAGGCGAAAAAACAATTGGGTAGGTCCATTGAAAACGGTATTTTTTGGCATTCGAAGGAGCTCCAATATTCGATTCTGGATAAGGAGAGATATCTTGTCCTTGACCTGTTTTTTTGTTGTAAGAGCTCAGTTGACCATCGTACTCACCACCGTATGTAATATCAGCATTTGTTGGGTCAGCTTCGATATATCCTGCTTCGCCACCCGCAACGGGATACCAAGACTCAGGTCCTATACTATTTCCACTAGATCGAGAAGCGATACGAATAGATGAATTATCCTGCTGTGCACCGTAAATATTATACGGGAATTCATTGTCTACCGATACATGATAAAATTGAGCGGTTGGTGTGTCTAATGCTGTGAAGGTTTCGCCACCATTAAAGGTTACTTCTCCACCGCCATCATCGCCTATGATAAAATTTTCTGGGTTTAAAGGATTGATCCATACATCATGTGTATCGCCATGTCCAACATTTATTTTTTTGAAGCTTTTACCGCCATCACTCGTTCTCCAAGAATTTACATTTAATACGATTAAACCATTTTCGTTTTTGGGATCGGCTTGTAAATTCATATAATACCATGGTCGTTGCCAAAGATTTTTATCTTCATTGATCAATTCCCAGTGTTCCCCTGCATCATCAGATCGATACAGTCCACCTTTGGTATTTTCGATCAAAGCATACAAGCGATTCGAATTTACTGGAGAAACTGCGATTCCCATTTTTCCGAGGATTCCAACTGGCATTCCTGGTTTTTCGTTCAGCGATTTCCAAGTATCACCACCATCAATCGATTTGTACATGCCAGATCCTTTTCCTCCGGATGACATAGAATGACCGTTGCGATAAGCTTCCCAAAGCGTTGCGTATACAATTCTAGGATTTGTAGGATCGATACGAACACACATGGCTCCGGTTTTGTCATCTTTAGAAAGGACTAACTGCCAGGTAGCACCACCGTCTTTCGAGCGATACACACCGCGTTCTGGATTAGATTTAAAAGGATTACCCATGGCAGCTACAAAAACAATATTAGCATCAGTAGGATGTACTTCGATATTACCAATTGCATCGGCTTTATCGAGGCCAGCTTTAGCCCATGTTTTTCCTCCGTTTACTGATTTGTACATTCCGTCACCAAAAGAAATATTAGATCGCATATCTGCTTCGCCCATTCCTACATAAACCACATTCGCATCAGATGGAGCTACTGTAATCGCACCTACAGCCGATGATTTAAAAATACTATCAGAAACAGGAATCCATTCATTCCCTCCATCGATTGTTTTCCAAACTCCTCCTCCTGTTGATCCAAAATAGTAGGTCAAGGGGTGGTCAGCATGTCCAGCTACGGCTAGTGATCTTCCGGATCTAAAAGGTCCTATGTTTCTCCATTTTAGTGCATTGAATAGACTGTCGGAAACAAAATTGGAAGTGGTTTTACTCTTGACATTCTTTTTTTGACCATAACTCAATCCGGTGGAAAGCGTTATGAAAAAGGCAAGAACGATACTTAAGTGATTTTTTTTAAAATAAGTTGGGTTCATACGGTTGAATAGGTTGGTTATTGGTTGTTACATTTTAAGCTACAATAGGAATTTGTCATTTCCATTTATAAAAAGCGGTTATTGGAAAAAGACAAACTAAGTTGCTTACCAAATATAAGAATTAATTTAGTACTAATTGTAGTTGCATAATGACGTTACTTAGAAGTAGCGTTTTGTATCCAAGTTAAAAGTGTTGGAAACAAATTAGGTGATAGCGGCATTTGAAATAAAAAAGATCTTGGATCAGGCTAAAGTCTTTACTATAAATTTGGATTTAGGTAAAACTAACGCTGTGTCTTTTGGATTCGGGGTCCAACGTTAAACCTTTGTGCTTGCGCTGTTGTAAAGCAAAAGAGAAATTCAAGAAACGGTATTACTTTTAAAACAAAGAGCCTTTTTTTAATTTGATAACACATCATAAGTGGATGGTTTTTTTACTTTTTGAAATAGTCCGACTTTATTTAAAGCGGGAGTTTTTTCAAATACAGCCTTAATGAACTGCTAAACACCTAATAAGTCATTATTTTCGTTATAAAATAAATAATTGCAGTTCGAGGGAAAAAATAGGTGGAGGAAAGATTGTGTTAGATGGGAAGGGAGCGGGGTGTTTATATGACCATATATTATTTTATGAATCGAATTTGTAAATTAAGTTTAAAAAACAAATTTCCATCTTGTTCGTAAATAGTACCAAAGTCATGTCTTGTAGAACTGGCTGTTTCAAGTTTAGTATTATTTAATAAATAATCTTCGAATTCATTTCGATTGTAAATATGGTAACATAAAATATCTCCATCTTCTTTGACAATTAAGTATCCGCCAGTTGCATCTAGTTCACCAGTCCACACTTTAGACGGCATCATACCTAGTGCAATATCTGTAAGGAATCTTTTGATTTTATATTTATAGAACGGATGATTAGTCGATGTATTATATTGTAGAGGATTAGATAAAGAAATTATTGATAGCAAGTCTAAAGTTTTTGAGTTTTCAGAGGTGTAAAAAAGATAGATGATTTCAGAAAGTATTTTGGGTAATGAACTATCAATTAATATTAAGTTATTTTCAAATATTGGACTTTCTAATGAAGTGAATTTTACAGACCCTGAACGTTTGATGATGTAATCTAAGCGATCTTTGATTTTGCTTTTCGTATGGATAGAGTTAATTTCAGTTATGTGGTTCTTTGACAAAATGAGGTTTTCTATTTTATAGATAAAATTTGTCGTTTTTCCTGCATTTAAAAGTGTCGATGCTCCACCTAACTGTGACTTTATACTGAAACCTAATTGCGGAGTCGAACCAGTTCTTTGGTCATGAATTACAATTTTGATATCACTTTTAACTGATGACTTGGCTTTTAATGAAATACAATTAAAAGAATTCATAAAAGTCTCAAGTTCTGGAATTGAAAAAGAACTAGAAGTTTTCTCTTTAAGTCTTGATAATAAAAGCGTAGCTTGATCTTTGAATTCAATAATCGGAATTCTAAATTCTTGATTGTTGCCAGTTATGATTATTAAATCATCTTGGTAATTATATTCATAGGTACCGCTAGATTCGTCACGTAGAACTTTTATTATTGGAAAAAGTAAATTCTCAATTTTATTTAATTCGCTGTCTCCTGCGAATAAATTTTTCTCTGATAATATTTTTAAAAGGGTATATATTTCGCTCCATTCCCCTTTGTTCCCTTTTAACATAATTTGTCTTTAATAAGTTCAATTATTTTTTCTGCCGTAGCTTGGATCGCTGGTACAGCAACTGAATTTCCAAATTGTTTGTAAGCAGATGCATCTGCAACTGGGATTACAAAATCATCGGGAAAGCCTTGTAGTCTGGCCCATTCACGAGGAGTCATTTTTCTAATACCTTCTCTATTTACTTCTCCTTTAATATGTGTCGTTGGAGTGAAATTTGTAATTCTATTGTCAATTATTAAGTTTCTTTCTCTTCCCATTCCTCCAACAACAATAGCATTAGAAATTTCATTATCACCAATTATGGCATAACCAAAGCCGTTTCCTTTACTAGCATGTCTTTCTTTATGATTTTTTAGAGTTTGTAAATATTGATTGGATAAATAATATTTAGTAGGGACAACTTTTTCCTCTTTTACCTTTTCAAAAAATACTTTTTCCTCAAAAGGGTGCGGATATTCAAAAGAATTTATTTCTAAATCATTTCTAAATCCAACAATATAGATTCGCTCACGATTTTGCGGGACCCCGAAATTCTTAGCATTTACTATTTCGGGATCGGGTACAAAATAATTCAAATCATTTCGTAAAACATTTAGGATCGTTGCTAACGTTTTACCTCCATTATGATTTCTTAAACCTTTAACGTTTTCAAGGAAGAATGCTTTTGGTTTTTTAATTTTGATTATTTCAGCAACATCAAAAAACAATGTGCCTCTAGTGTCTTCGAAACCACCTCTTTTACCAGCTATAGAAAATGCTTGACATGGAAAACCTCCACAAAGAATGTCAAATTCATCAGGAATATAATCTTTTGTTGATTCTTTTGTTATGTCTCCAAACGGGACTTCTCCAAAGTTTGCTCTATACGTTTTTTTCGCATTTTCATCCCATTCAGATGTAAATACGCATTTTCCTCCTAGATTTTGCAAAGCCATTCGGAAGCCACCAATTCCAGCAAATAAATCGATGAATTTGAAAGTATAATTTGTGGGAGTAGGAAATGGCACATTTTCTACTTCAAAGAGTAATTGTTGCAAAGCTAAATCAGAAACCATGTTTAGGTTTTCTTCCTCGTTTTTATAATCAATAATCTCTTTTAAATACTTTTTTGCTTCTTTTTCGTAATGCTTTTTTACTCCATTGTGATAATTATGTAAATAGTGTGTTAGAACAGCTTTTTTATTATCGTCTTCTTCAACAAAGCGAATTTTAAATTTTTTATTATTAAATTCTTCTATTGATATTTTCTCTTTCATCTTCATTTTTTAAATCCTTTATCGTTAAAAAAATTGGCTAAATCTGTATCTAATGCAGTTATTATCTTTTCAATTATTTCAATTGAAACATTTCTTTTTCCTTTTTCGATGTCAGAGATGTAGTTTCTATCAACATTCGATATATTAGCTAGTTGCTCGATGGAGAAACCCTTTTCTTCTCGCAACTGTTTGACTTTTTTACCAAATTTTTCTTTAATATCCATAGCTCATAAAATTAGTTCGGTGCCTACAATTGGCCCGCCTACAATTGGCCTCAGCGGTTTTTAGTTTTCAACAAATTAAAGCACAAAAAAACCGTCGATCATAATGATCAACAGTACGTGATTTTATTCAGAAAATTATTTGGATCCCCTAGCCCTGACTGCAATGGAATTCCTTATGCAAGAGGCCGCTGTTTTTCGTGGTATACAAGAGCGACTGCAAGAAGCTCCTTGTATGCCGTAGAAAAGCAAGGACTATAAATAAGAATGTAAGGAAAGGCAGGAATAGCTCCAAAAAAAAGAAAGTTTTTATAGAGTGAAGGTGATTTGAAAGAGCCATTTAACACTGCAATTTATCATTTAGTGCAACAGAAGTAAAAACAAAAAAGACCTTACATTGCTGTAAAGTCTTTATGAAAAGTGTTTCCCTCTGCCTATTGCAACTTGGTCAGGCGATTTCAAGGAGCTTTCAGGATTCGGCATCCGGTTTTCAATGTTAATTCACCTTATATCTTTTTGCTCAAAATTAGGGTTTAACCCATCTAAAATTGATTTAATAGCCGTTGTTGTTTATAATTTTTAG
>Ga0206125_10005955_pt1 | contig 10067 bp, 12 predicted proteins | sample Helgoland_Spring_4_FD_148598 | JGI IMG/M metagenome (GOLD analysis project Ga0206125, IMG submission 148598) | Pelagic subsurface seawater microbial communities from Kabeltonne, Helgoland, North Sea - Helgoland_Spring_Bloom_20160331_1 | ecosystem: Environmental > Aquatic > Marine > Epipelagic ...
ATTGCGCAAGCCGTTATGAAAGGTTGCGGCTATGCAGTCATTGAACGCGGTGCTGGCGGTATTCCTGTAGCACTGACTTGCGTAGATACCGACCAAGTCGAGCGCCGCGTTTTAGACGGTCGGGTGTTGTTTAAGCTGCACGACAGCACGATCATCGCTCAGGAGGACATGTTGGAGATTTGCAACCTGCAAAGGCGGTCACCTATCCAGCTGCACCGCGAGAACCTCGGACTGGCACAAGCCGCACAGGACTACGGATCGCAGTATTTCGGCAACGGTGGCCAAATGACTGGTGTATTGTCCAGCGAGCAGCCGTTGAAGTCGGAACAGATGGAGGTACTCCAGCGCTCTTGGAACGCAAGCAAGACGACAGCAGGAACCAAGCTGTTGCCGTTTGGCTTTAAGTACAACCGCATCAGCATCGGACCGGAGGAGGCGCAGTTTATTGAAACGCGCAAGTTCCAAGCCGAAGAGATTTGCCGCATCTTCAGTGTACCGCCAGCGCTGGTACAGCTGGAATCACAGACGACATACAACAACGTCGAGCAACAGAACCTGATGTTCGCGCGGCATACGGTCCTGCCATGGGCCAAGCGCATCGAGCAGGAGCTAGCCAGTAAGCTGCTTACTATGCGCGAAGCACGCAACCACTACTTCAAGTTCTCACTGAACGACCTGTTCCGTGGTGATATGCAGGCGCGGTCTAGCTTCTACACTCAGATGCTACAGAACGGCGTCATGAACATCAACGAGGTGCGTGCTACCGAGGAACTCAACCCAACACCAGGAGGCGACACGCATACGGTGCAAGTCAATCAGATTGCACTTGACCGCCTTGGCGCCTACTCAGATAAAATCGCAAGCGATGACAACGGACAATCACCTTCCTAACTACGTCAAGCGGACGTTACACAACGTAAGCCGCAGGACGGACAAGGCCACATACATGCAACTGGTGGCCATCTACACCAACACACCAGGCACTGACAAAGAGCGGATCAGTGAGGTGCGCAACTTTATCAGCGGTGTAGCTGAACGCAAGTCGCAGAAAGCAGAAGCCAACGGCGTACAGTTCCGAAAGGCTGAGATGCGCGCCAACGATGACGAGATGGTAGTTGAAGGCTACGCTGCTGTGTTCGATAGCGTCACCGACATCGGACCGTTCCAAGAGCGCATTGCACAAGGCGCTTTCTCGGACGTGCTTGACGACGACGTGCGGCTGCTTATCAATCACGACGGGGTGCCATTGGCACGCACAAGCAACAAAACGCTGGAGCTGTCGCAAGATGACACTGGGTTGTTCTACCGCGCCAGCTTGAGCAACACGCAAGCAGGTAAAGATTTGTACGAGATGATCAAGCGCGGCGACATCGATCAAAGCAGTTTTGCGTTTACCATCAAGGAGGAATCGCGGGACGCTGATGACGTGCGAGTTATCGATAAGGTGGGGCGTCTGCTTGACGTTTCTCCTGTAACTTATCCAGCATATCAGGCCGCGTCGGTTTATGCGCGTGCTGAAGAGAAAAAAGAAAATGACTGATCTTCCCATCAAAGACCTGCAGGCACTGCGGTCACAATACGTCGACCAGCGCGAAGACGTAAAAAAGAGCGCAGAACTAGAAGAACGTGACCTGTCTGATACTGACGTAGCAGAGATGGAACGCCTCGCTTCTGAGATTCGCAAAGTAGATGTTAACCTCAAGGTGAAGCGTGAAGACGCTAAGATTGCCGAGAGCGCTGTACTTGCTGGCGAGTCTTCACGCGGTGAGCAACGCGAGTACCAGCGCATGAACAAGCGCCTGGACTTGGCTGGTGCTGTTCGCGATTTGTCGCAAGGCAAGCGCGTGACCGGTGTTGCTGCTGAGTACACACAGCAAGCGTTGAACGAGGTGCGCGGATCTAACGTGACCTTGAAAGGCCAGCTAAGTATTCCCGCCGCCGCAATGCGTGATTTGGGTGACGCTGGTCAGTTTGGTGCTGGTTCTGGTTTGGCTAACGCTCCTGGCTTTGTAGGTACACAAGTAGCTGACGGCATTGCTGCCTTGGCCGCTCCTACTCAGTTCCAAGCTATGGGTGGACGTGTATTGAATGGCTTGACTAGCAACGTCAACGTGCCAATCGTTACGGCTGCTGCTACTGTTGCATCAGCTGCAGAAGGCGCAGACGTAGCCAGCGCAGCCAGCACCATCGGTGCACGCTCTCTGACTCCTACTCGCTACGGTGCATTCGTTACCGTCACCGAGCAGTTGATGTTGCAAGGCGGCCCCGCTGTTGAGAACCTCATCACGCAGGACATGGTTACGCAGCTCAACCGTCAGATTGACAAGGCTGTGTTCGATACCATCATCGGAACCGGTGACGGTGACAGCGATGCAGCAGTAAGTACTGCCGGCATGTTGGCCGGTGAAGCTGCTTTGGTTGCTGCTGGTGTTGACTTGAGCCAAGTCAAGGTCATTGCAAACGCTACCGCACACGCTTTGATTGCTGGTGAAGCTATCGTCAGCAACGTTGACCCAACAATCAACCGCGCAAGCGCTGGCAACTTCTCAGCTATGGGATACCCATACTACGTCACCGACCTGTTGCCAGCCAATGGTGTACCAGCGGAAGGCACGTTGATCATGATGGACCCCAACCAAGCTGCCGTACTCGGACTCTTTGGTGGTCTTGACATCAATGTCAACCCATACGTTTTGGACCTGAGCCACGAGATTCGTATCTCAATCCATCGTTACGCCGACTCTGCTGTACTTCACGCAGCTGCAGCGTACACGTTCCACGACAACGCAGCTTAATAGCTGATTCACATATCACGAGAAAGGCCGGCACTGCGTCGGCCTTTCTTATTTTTACTATATGCAAGTAGACATCACCGGGGCGGCAGTAGATCAGGACACTATCATCACGGTGGCGGACTTGAAGGCGCACATGCGCGTAACGCATACAGCTGAAGACACTCTAATCAGTGCGCTGCGTTCTGCGGCCATCAGTTGGGTAGAGGAGCACTGCAACATTAAGCTGGGCAGCTATACCGCACGCGGATACCTACCAGGCTTTCACAATAGCTATGTGCCTATAGGTCCTGTGACGGCGTTCACGGAGGTTAAGTACCAGACGACGGAGAACAGCGACTACGATACCAACCTCACGACACTGAACGCCAGCAACTGGTATACTGACACCATCAGCCAGCCGGCGCGCATTGCGTTCCGTGACTATCCGCATACCTACGAGTACGCACTCAACCCGGTGGTCGTCACGTTCACCGCTGGATATACCACTATGCCTACGCCAGTGCTGCAGGCCATTAGGCTCTTGGTAGCTCACATGTACGAGAACCGCCAAGAGGAGGTTATCGGCACGATTACCACACGCCTAAAGTTTGGGCTTGAGGCGTTGCTTAATCCGTTTCGCATTATCTACCAGCCATGAAGAACGCAGGACGACGCGACAGGTACATCACGCACCGCACGGAAACGCTGACGCAAGACGACTACGGGCAACCGACAGTCAGCGCGACGGTAGACACTAACATGTGGGCGGAAGTCATCTACGCCGGCAGCGCTGGCGAGAGCATGAAGGCGTACCAAATCTTTCCGCAACGTAGCCTTACGTTCGTGGTGCGGCATCCTAACCCCACCGACGACGTTAGCGGTCTCAGCATCTCACAAGACGACACAATCGTATTCGAGTCGCGCGACTATGACATCTTAGGTTTCGAGGAGATTGGGCGCCGCGATGGGTTGCGCATCTTCTGCAAAGAGAAAGGAACCGATGGCCGATAAAATGAAGGTCGAAGGTCTGGACGAGCTAATCAAGCAAGTACAGCGCATCGGTGAATTCCCGAAGGTCATGGCCAAGGAGTTGCGTAAGAGCAACCGCGACATTGGGCGCATGGCGTCGCGAAGAATCAAGCCACAAATTCCGCGCAGCGGTAAAGACTTTAAGGTGTACGAAGGCACACCCGGACCAGGTAGAGCCAAGAAAGGCGAAGGCAAGGTCCGAATGACCATACCAAGCGGTACACTGCGGCGATCAATCGGTGTTCGCAACAGTCGCGGCAGCCGCATCAATGTATTTGTAGGACCACGAAGAGGCGGCGCTGAAAGGAATGATGGCTGGTTTGCAGGTATCGTAGACGACGGGCATATTGGTGGACGCAACAAGTCTATCAATAGCAGCAACTACAACAAGATTGCTCCGGCGCTGGCTCGCTTGCGTCCAGCTATGGAACGCCTTATGATTATCAAGTATCGCCAGGTGTTTAACAAATTCAAGCTCTAATGGAAACAGGCAAAGCGATATACAAGCTATTGAAAGACAGCGCCGACGTAGGTGCTATCTGTGCGGACCGCATCTACCCAGAGTTGGCACAGCAAGACGTTGACACGCCGTTCGTGGTGTACACCGTAACGGACACCACACCGAGCGGAACCAAGAACGCCACGTCAAAGCTGGACACCTCTCGTGTGGAACTGTACTGCGTCTCAGACGATTACGAACAGGCTATGTCTTTGGGCATTGCTGTACGTGACGCACTCGATAGGCAAAGCGGAACGATTAACGCTGTGCAGGTGCAGTCGGTAGACTTCGACACCAGTGACGTACAGTTCGACCCGGAACAACGGGTCTATGTCTTAGAGCAGACATATGACGTGCGCATCCAGCGCACCGGGCAGGCGGTGACGTACTCACTGTCTCCAGCCAACAGCATCACTATCGAAGAGGTTGACGGCAGCCCAACGGGATTGGCCAACAAACTGGTGTTCAGCAACGGCACGGTGACCATTGACGGCAACACCGCCACGATCACCAGCGGCGGCGGCTCGCTGACAGTCAAGGAAGTTGACGGCACACCAAGCGACACCGCCAGCACAATCATAGTACCCAACGGCACGCTGGCTTTTGACGGCAGCGAGGCCACGCTAAACCTGACGCTGGACACGCTAGATACTACCGGCATACTGGAGCAGATAGCGTTGCAGTTAGCCGACGGCTTCGGCGTTACGTCTAGCGACTTTCCCAACGGACTCATTGGCGACTTCAATCAGGACGGCTATGTAGGCTCCAACGATTTGCTTCTGTTCTTAGCTTACTTCGGCGAGTCGCTCGACAGCGATGCAACAGAGCGCAGTGCACGCTTATCTGCCGCTTTCAGCGCTGGCACCGACGCGCCTCTCGACCTGGTGCGCAGCATCAACAGCGAGACAGGTGACCGCGAAGGCGATGTGAACCTAACGACAAGCGAATTACCTGAAGGCACCAACCTGTACTTCACTGACGCGCGCGCTGATGCTAGGATAGCACTGGCAACGGTGGACAACCTAGCTGATACGCCTGCCGGCATCGGTACCGCTGGCCAAGTGCTTGCCGTCAACAGCGGTCGCACCGGCTACGAGTTCGCCAACCAACCGACCATCCCCGACCTCACCGACTACGTCAGGTTCGTCAACGATGAAGCGCCGGATGATGGCAACGTAGTGTTGACCACGGAGCTGGTGCCGGAGAACACCAACCTGTACTACACCGACGCGCGCTTCGATACCAGGTACGCGACGAAGACGCATTACCACGATCGCTATGCCACCGAAGCAGAGACGGCACGCAGCGGCGCGACAGCCGACGTGGAGCTGTACTACACCGCACGACCTGACGGTGACGGGATAGCCGAGAGCGCAACGAGTGACGTTGGCGAGACCGACACTATCAACAGGACGTTGTATTACGCGACTAAGTTTGACGCCGACCCCGACACCGCTGGCAACTGGACCGAGTACACCACGCAACCAGCTGACAACGCGACCTTTGCCACAGCTAAGGCGGCGCTGCTTGCTGGACTAAACGACACCGACGCTACTGCTGAGACGCGCGGCACCTTGCCACTGTCGCTGAAGATGGTGCGCACGACTACGGCGGCGGCTAGTGACTTGCTGCTTGACACCTACACTGGCGCGGCGGCGGCGTACTCAGTGCGCAAGCTGGACAAGGATTACACAGGCTACTGTATGAAAGTGCGGCGCGCTAGTGATGACGCTGAGGCTGATATCGGCTTTGACAGTAACGGTGACCTAGATACCGCAGCCATCGCCACGCATTGCGGTGCTTCAAACGGTTTTGTTTCGGTCTGGTACGATATGAGCGGCAACGCAAACAACGCCACGCAAAGCACGTCAGGCAGTCAACCGCAGATTTACAACGGGACTGCGGTAATTACCGAGAACGGGAAGCCTGCGGTTGACTACTCGGCAGGTCAAAAACTTACCGCTAATAGTTTGAGCACAGGTTCAGAAGACCGAAGCATTTACAGCGTGTATCGTTCAGATGTTGCCACACTTAACAGTCAATTTTTTGATTTAACCGATACATCAAGCAATGTAACTGGAAGTAGATATTCCATTACTTGTGAAGTTGGGTTAAGATGCTATGCGACCACTTATGTACCTAGTGGCGGCACAACCAGTCAAACATTGCTTTCACTGGAGCAAGACATATCAGAAAGTCCCGAATTGCATATTTATACAAATGGGACTGAACAAGGCAGCGGAGGTAATGTCAATGACAACGTGATTAGCGGCTCAACTATAATTGGTTCAAGCTCGCAAAGAAGTTACACAGGCACATTGCAAGAAATCGTGGTCTACATCAGTGACCAAAGCGACAACCGCACCGGCATCGAGACCGACATTAACACGCACTTCAGCATCTACACATGAGCACCGTATACCTCCCTGTCACCGCGCGCTTGAACCTCACCAGCGAGCAACGCGCCAAAGGCATCAGCCGCGAGCTGTACAACCTCAAGCTACCCAAGCACCTGCACGAACCTGGGCGCACCACTACGATGCTGCTGGCTACCATCGAGCACCCGGAGACAGGCGAGTGGGCTTGCGTCGGTGACACTGAGTTGGCTATTGCCGTACACCCGGAACGCGACCTCAATGCATTGGTGGCACTGTTCCCACAGCTCACCACTGAGGAGCGCAGCGCGATGACCTACTACATAGCCACCAGCGACGTAGTGCTCTTTCAATACCTTATGCCAACGGACAGCGAGGTATTGACACAAGAACAAGCACAAGAGGCCGGATGGTTCGGCGCGGAATTGTAACTTGAGGACATGGATTTTATTGCAGCAAACTGGGCAGAGCTGTTGCTCGCTCTCATGGTGTTCGCCAAAGTCGTCGTGAACCTAACGCCGTCGGTCAAAGATGATCGCGTGTTTACGTACTTCGACCTGTTGCTCAATGCCATCATCGCAAACAACACAAAAGAAAAGAAGTAATGGCCATCCTTAACGGCACAGTATACCTGCTCTCGGTTGCCGGCACCGCGTTGCCCGACCAGACAGAAGGCAGCATCTCCATCAACATGGAGACGCGCGACATCACAACCAAAGACAGCAGCGGATACCGTGAGCTGCTCGAAGGTTTGCGCTCTGGTTCCGTCAGCGTTTCGGGATTGGTTGACGACGATGCCAGCGGTGGCGCCGGAGGTACGTTGTTCACTACGCTCAACACACGTGCGGCTGTGGCTTTGGTATTCGGTTTCGACGATGCGTCAGACGACTACAACTACACCTGCAACGCTTTCTGCACTTCGCTGGAGATTAGCGCAGGAACGGAAGACAACGTCACGTACAGCGCGTCGTTTGAAATCACTGGAGCTATCACGCAGGTCGTCGCTTAATGAAAGTCACGCTTTCCGGGAAGGAGTTTACTTTACGATGTGACATGCGCGCGCTGGCTAACGCCAAGCGTGAGCAAAACGTAGACATCTCAGACTTAACCGAGTCTTATAAAGACGAAAACGGTAAGGAACAACAGCGCGAGAACTTTGACGCGTTTGCCACCTTGGTGTATTACTTCGCGAAGTCTGGTGCCAAGCACGCAAAAACAGACTTTGAATATGATCGTGACGACTTTCTTGGTTTGATTGGCTTTGATGAAATGCCTACCATAATGACTGCGGCTGCGGCTCTATTGGGTGGCGGCGGTAATCAAAAAAAAGCGAAGGCAAGCCGCTAACGTTTGATCACTGTATGCAGATTGGGTTGGGGCAATTACGCTTCAGCCCATCTGTGTTTTATGACATGACGTTTGAAGAGTTCATGTGGGCGGCGCAAGGCATGAACCAACAGGAAGAAGCCAGGCAACAACAAGAGTGGGAGCGCGCTCGGTGGTCGGCGAAGCTGGCACTAGCTCCACACAGTAAGAAAGGCCAGCAGGTTAAGCCTCACGACCTTTGTATCTTCCCATGGGAGAAGAAGCCTAAGAAGAAAGGCACTAACAAGCTGCTGAAGAACGCGCTGAACAGTATTAGTAATGGCAAAACTTAAGGATCTAAAAGTCACCATCGGCCTGAGTAAGCGGGGCCTGACGAAGCTTAACAGTGACCTACGCCGTACGAAGTCTAACTTCCGCAGGAACTTTGGGGAGATAAGCAACCTTGCCAAGCAAGCCGGCGCCGCAATCATGACAGGCGTAGCGGCTGGCCTTACTGCTATCGTCAAATCAGGTGCCGACCTGCAGACGTTGAAGGTTGGCTTTAGGTCAATCATGGGCAGCGCGGAAGGTGCGGCGGACATGGTCGACAAGCTCAACAAGTTCACGGCCTCCACTCCGTTTCGACTTGAAGAAGTAGCAAGAAGCGGAAGAAACTTGCTTGCGGTCGGCGTAGGCGTGGAAGACGTCAACGACAAACTGCGCATGCTTGGCGATATCGCTGCAGCATCAGGCAACAGTATTAGTGACATATCCGCAGCCTTTGCCAAAGTGCAAGCCAAAGGCAAGGTAGAGTTGGAGAACCTAAACCAGCTTAGCGATCGAAGTATCCCAATTTTTGCAGAGCTTAAAAAGATTACCGGTGACGCTAATATGGAGTTTGGTGCCGGCTCGGTATCGGTGGAGCAGTACAACCAGGCGTTGGCAAACATGGCTGCTGAAGGCGGCTTCGCGAATGATGCCATGGAAAACCTATCGGAGACGGTAGGCGGCAAGTTCAGCACGGCAATGGACAATGTGCAACAGGCTCTTGGCAACTTTGCCGAGAAGTCCGGTCTGCTGGCTACTATCACCAACTCGTTGGATGACATGACCAAGCAAGTCCAGCGGATGAGCATTGGAGACGGCGACTTGGTCAAGTCACGGGAGGAGGTTTATGATATTTCGGTACGTCTAAGAGAGGCGCACAAAGGCAACATCACAGCGTTGCAGGAGGAAGCGAAGGCAGCCTATGACACTGCGTTTGCAATCAACCAAGCACTAGATACCAAGTCTTCGGAAGCGCACTTGAAAGGCGCGCGATCTATGTACGACCGCGTGACTGAGGCGATGGCGTTTGCCAATACAAGCCTAAGCACCTTACCCGACGCGCCTGCTGGCTTTGGTGAGAAGGCCGCGCTAGCTGGACCGCCAGAGAAAGAAGTTAAAGTCAAGAAGCAACTGTTTGAGGTTGAGAAGTCTAGACTGCTGCAGATGGGAATGGCTAAGGAGCTACATGGCACCATGGCCAGCGACATCATGGCGGCGGCGGAAGCCAACCACGTATTGCAAGGCAGCTACGAAGCTGTGGGCGCGGTGGCCATTACCACGCGTGACTCCATGGTAGAGCTGGGCAACTTCGCAGCTGCGCAACTGCCTAACATGATGCAACAGGCATTTACTAGCATTGTTGCTGGTGCCGGTAGCTTCCGTGACTATATGCTGGACATGCTCGAAAGGCTGCTGATCAAGTTGGCTGCTATGCTCGCGGCGTTTGCTGCGTTAAGCATCATGTTCCCCACTAGCAAAGCTGTTAAAGGCGGTCTTGGAAAGTTTATGGCCGGCGGTTTCGGCGTGCAAGGTTTTGCGGCAGGTGGCTTGGTCACCGGTCCAACGCTTGGCATGATTGGCGAAGGACCAGGCACCACGCTATCCAACCCGGAGGTCATCGCACCACTGGACAAGCTGCAACAAATGATGGGCGGCGGCGCGGTAACCGTGACCGGCATGATCAGAGGCAGCGACATACTATTGAGCAACGAGCGCAGCGCGCTAGACCGTAACCGTGTAAGAGGCTTCTGATGGCTG
>Ga0206125_10005957_pt1 | contig 10066 bp, 12 predicted proteins | sample Helgoland_Spring_4_FD_148598 | JGI IMG/M metagenome (GOLD analysis project Ga0206125, IMG submission 148598) | Pelagic subsurface seawater microbial communities from Kabeltonne, Helgoland, North Sea - Helgoland_Spring_Bloom_20160331_1 | ecosystem: Environmental > Aquatic > Marine > Epipelagic ...
ATAGAGCACCTCCCTTCTAAGGAGGCGGTCATAGGTTCGAATCCTATCGGGCTCACAAATAAATCAACAAAAAGTTGAAACGAAGCAAGCTCAAAATAAAGAGCTTGCTTTTTTATTTTGGGTGATGCTGAAGTTTCTTTTGTTGGTTTTCAGCCCGGAGCGCTAAGGATCAGCGAAGCTAATCCTATCGGGCTCACTTAAAGCTTCACAGAAATGTGAAGTTTTTTTGTTGGTTAGAACTCAGTAGAAGAAGGGGGGTAACAACTACTTCATATATTATGTCAATTATTATAAAAAATGTAATACTTTGGATTTTTGTAGCATTTGCGTCACATCTTTAATTAAATAATGGGAATATCCTTTTATTTCAATTCAGATATTTAGCATATAATACTATTAACAACAACCAGAGTTTGGATTACAACTTAAACCATTTGCTGTAACACGAACACGAGGCTTATCTTGCGGGATGCCACATTGGTCAGGTGCTAAGCAAGCTGTTTGAGTATTGATAAGTTGGAATACAACTCCGTCAAAAGCTAATGTATAACGCCCAATGGTATTTTGCTGGTATTCTACTTCTACTTCTATATCAGAACAGCCTAACTGTTTTTCTGCTAATTGCAGTATGTTTAATAAATGATTAGGTTTTAGGCGATGGGTACAAAACATTTCGTAGAAATATGCAAAGAGATCTTCAAAAAATTCAAAATAACTGGAATACTATTGCAGAAGATAAAGAAAAAGAAACCAGACTTTCTCAACAAAAGATAACTATAGAACCTTTGGGCGGTATATTGGCCAATAAAGTGGCCAGACACTCTTTTGCAACCATTGGAAAACGTTTATTTGTTCCAGAAAAACTAATTATGGAATTACAAGGACAAGAAATTGAAGGAATAAATAGTGTATATTCTGATACTTATACAGAAAATGTAAGAGATGAGTATCATCAAAAAATTATTTACTAAACCATAAAGACCTCTCCAAAAAAATTGGAGAGGTAAAAAATTGCTATGAAAAAGTACAAAAGAAAATATACTTTATCCAAATGTAGTAAATAAATTAATTTTTTAGAAAATATCATCTACTTTTTTATCTAAAAAAAACTTTAACACCCCATTTATAGGGATTATTTTTTTGCTTTATTTTTCATTCAATCTTTTTTTTGTATTCTTAACACCTTGTTTATTAGTCTAATAATTAAATAAGTTAAAAAAATAAAAAAATGGTCGTGTCCACAAATTAATCACATTAACCCTCTTAATTTTGTTTTTAAAAAATACCACAACATGAAAGTACATATCGCAGATGATCACAAACTTGTAGTAGAGGGCTATAGAATCTTATTAGAAAATAATAATATCAATGTAGTGGGTACATCTACCAATGGACAACAAGTTATAGATTGGTTTCAAACAAACAATGCTGATGTTCTAATTTTAGATATTTCTATGCCACTTAAAAACGGAATAGAGGTAGTAGCGTATTTTAAAAGCAATAACCTAGATCAAAAAATAATAATTGTATCTGAGTATCTTAATTTAATTTTTTTAAAAAAGACAATAGGAAATGGAGCAAGTGGCTACATTTCAAAATCATTTGCAGCAGCAACTATTATAGATGCCTTACATCAAGTTTATAATGGTGGGGTTTATTTTTCTTTAGACATACAAGAACTATTAATAGACAAATGCTTGAGCTTTAAACAAGATGTAGATAGAGATTGTGCAACTATTTTATTAGAGAAAAAATTATCTAAACAAGAAATGAATATTCTTTTGATGCACGCAAAAAAATACAATTCATCAGAAATTTCAGAAAAATTAAAAATATCTGAAAGCACAGTTAGATCTTATATTTCTAGGATAAAAGATAAATTAAATTTAAACCCAGAAAAAGGGCAGAAAGAAAGGATTAAATATTTAAAATCAAATTAGATTAAGCAAGAAACAGTATTAATAAAGACACAGAAAATCTTTTGTTAAATTTGAAGGATATATAAACCCTTAAATTTTAATAAAATGAAAAAATTATTTACCCTATTGGCTTTTGCAATGTTGGTTTCTCTTAATTCATGTACAGACAATATAATTACAGAAGATGATCAATTATTTTTTGAAACACAAGCAATCGACAAACAAGATTCATCTAACCCAGGAGGTTCAGGACAAGGAGGAGAAGAAGGAGAGAACGACGAAAGCTAGAAGTTTAGCTTATTTTTTACTAGCATTATTTTGTGCTACCTCCTTATTTTCTTTTGAATTTTTTCCTGACGAGACAGAAAATCATAAAAAAGCCACTATAGAGTGGAGAAAAAGTAAAGAGGTAAGAGGAAAACTATTATCTAAAATTAAAAAATTATCGATTGGTACTCCGGAGTACATTGCATATAAATTAGCAGTAGATAAAACTGAGATTTTGTATGAAAAATTAAAAAAAGTAAGAAAGAAAGATAGAGTTTTTGGCTTTACAAACATGCAACAGTTTTTTGGTGAGTTTGGACCAATGTTATGTTTTTTTATTTATGCTCTTTTTAATTTAATAAGATCTCTCTATTTCGAGAGAGAAAATATTGGATCAAAAATAATCCACAGTATAATAATTTTTGGAACAATATTTTACCTCTTTTGGATTTTTCAACAATTTCAAGACTTTAGTAAAATTACCTATTATTTAGTAACATTTATAAGTGCTGCCTTAGTTTCTATTGCTGTTTGGCTTATTACCAAATACGAAGAGCATTATATAAATGTTCTTAAATCTAAGTACTTAAACCTGGTTAAATTTACTTTTATTAACACAAAAGAAGAAAAAAGAAAAGAAATGTTATCTATGTTAAGTGAAGCTGAAGAAGAATGAAAAAAAAATTGCATGAAAAAGAATTATTGCCAGAAAATAGCTATGCTAAGTCAAGAATTAGAAGATTATAAGGAAACTAAATTTTTTATGAAAGATGAAGATAGGCTACAAAAAATACTACAAATAAAGGCTAAAATTGATGAGCTGCATAAAACAGAAAAAACAGTTATTGCTGTTGCTTTTTTTTCTGTGAATTGAGATAAAAAAAACCTACACCACTAGTTGCAAACTAGCGGCAGCGGGGGGGGGTAAATTAAGGCAAAAAAAAACCTAGAGCACAATGTCTAGGTTCTGTATAATTTTTTATAGTGCAACACTAAAGCGTAATGAATAGCTAGGCACTTTATAGTGCAAATATACAAGATTTACATCTTATAACCAATTTTATCTGTAATAATTAATTTAATCGTCTCGTTATTTTCGTATTCTTTGAACAATTTATTTATTTCATTGTTCAAATCATTATGTCTTTCTTCAGATATATTTTTTAAAATAAAGGATATTGTTTTTATTCCAGCATCTAAGGATTGATTATTGTTGTCATTAAATTTTGTTCTAGGGATTTTGTATATACCTTGAGGTAAATTCAAATCATATAACACTCCTGCATGGGCACAAATATTTCGAATAAATTTTATAGTATGAATAAAATTTATAAATGTTTTTAGATTGTTTAATCCATAAATTTTTGAAATCTCTTTCTTAAGTTCCTCGCTTTTTAATGCTCTAAAGACAGTAACGATAGCCCCAAATGTTAAAAACTCAAAAGTTTTCCAAGTAGGTGCATAGATATCATTTCTGTATTTTAAATGATGAAGCTTTATTTGTTTATTCTCGTCTTTAAATGTGTCTGTGTATAGTTTTGTATCTAAGCTGTTTATAAACCAATAAGCCATTATTTTAGGATTGGAATACCATATAGGATCTTCTTTATATTTATTAGAAGTATAATAAATAATTTTAGTTCTAAAGTTAACCTCTATACGCTTTAAGTATTTAAGTAGAACATTTCTCAAATCGACGTCCAAGTAGTAAAGGTTAATTACATTTGAAAATAACGTTCCTTTTTCAAAATTATGATTTTTGTCTATTTCGAAAGGAAACCAATAAAATCCAAGTCTATAATAACCGATATCTAGCAGTATTTCTTCAGCTTTTTCTTCTCCGCAATCGAAAATTATTCCTCTTTCTTTGAGAACTACTATTTGTTCTTTTGCGGTTGTTGCTTTTTTACCCATTTTAGTTTATCGTGACTTATTATTTTAATAAAATATAAATATTTTGTTTTACTCGTTACTATTTTTTTTTGAATAAATTAGATTTGCTAATATCAGTATGAGTGGTTATGTTTGGTAACTCCTTACACCCAAACAAAAGCTTGAGTTAAAGGTTGTTTTATTCCGGATAACAAACTCTCATGTTATCTCATCAAATATCAAATAAATAAATAGTTTGTTAGTAGGTACAAATACCTGTTTTAAGAAATAGTTAGAGATAAATAAAAGACTATTTGTACGAAAAACTTACACCACTAGTTGCAAACTAGCGGTAGCGGGGTTAATATTACGAATTCCTTTTCTATTTAATATTATAGCTTTAAAACCTACAGTAGGATTATTTTTTTAAAAAGTTAAAAAGAATTCTTTATAAGTTTCAAGTTTATGTTTCGTTAACTCTGAGAAATGAAACTCATAATTTATGTTATTTTTTTCCTTCCAACTTTTAAATATCATAAATGTTAACGGAATTTAGTTGTTTGAATTTGGTTACTTTTTTTTCCGTTAATTTATCTATTTGACTAAATATGTCGAAATAACTTTGTTCTCCATGATGGTAAATTAATATTTGTTGTTTCTTTTGATTATTTTCTTTTTTTACGGATTCTTTAAAATAATCCTCAAAATACATTGAATCAGTGTCTCCTAGAGAGTAACCAAATAGTATCAAATGATTGCAAATTGATATTGATTTGCTAAAGTCTAAAGGATTGAAATTTTTATTAACCGATTTTTTCAGGAAAATATGATTTTGATTAATTTCGGCATCGTCCTCAACTCCAAAAATAATGTCTCCTTTCTCAATTGAACCATGAATTTTCACATGCTCAATATTATTTTGATTGTCTTTTTCAGAACGTAATTTTTCCAAAATATATTTTAATGTACCAGTATAATTAAAATCTATAAAAAGTGTTTTATGTTCTGTTTCATATATTTGTTGAATTAGTTTGTAACCAGCTGATTCAGTATTTATATCACTTAATTTTAGATCTTCTAAAAATTTTGAAAGAGCTTTTGATAGTTCCTTAAATTCAGAAAGAAAGTCAATTTTTTTAGTTTTATTGTTTGAATAATTTTTCAATTCTTTTTCTACATCAATCCAGTTTTTTAGTGACTGAATGTTGATTAGATATATTGCTAATTTGTGTTTTAATTTAACTAATCTATTAAAATGATTGCTTCTCAGAAAGGAGGAATAGCTCGTCTTCAAACCAAGATTTAAATCAAATCCATTTCCAATTATCACTATACCTTTATGTTTGGGAGAATCCAATTTTTTCATTTTTTTCTTATTGTTGCTAACTCCTTATATCCAAACAAAAGCTTGAGTTAAAGGTTGTTTTATACAGGATAACACAACTTTATGTTATCTCTAACAAATATCAAATAAATAAATAGTTTGTTTACAGGTACAAATACCTGTTTTAAGAAATAGTTAAAGAAAAGTAAAAGACTATTTGTACGAAAAACTTACACCACTAGTTGCAAACTAGCGGTAGCGGGGGAATTGAGATAAAAAAAACCTACACCACTAGTTGCAAACTAGCGGGAGAGGGGGTTAGGCAAAGTGTATTTTCTTTATTTTTTCATCAAATTGTTCTGATTTAAAAAATATTAATTTTTTCCCTATCAATTTACTTTTTAAATAACCTATTGCTTCTAAATTTAATAAATCTGTTCTCGCTGTTTGATAAGACGTTCCAAATTTACCTTGAATTTCATTAATATTTAAGATTAAGTCAGGCTCGTTAATTATAGATTTAACTGTTTCTGCCTGTCTCTCATTTATGTTTTCATTTTTTAAAATGTTATATAAATTCTTTTTTTCATTAATTTTTCTCTCAATATATTCTTTTAAACTATTTAGAGCTAATTCCATTGATTTTAAATTGAAATCAATAAAATAGGTTAAGTCATTTTCATCGTATTCGGTATATAAATATGCTCTTGCATACTGACTTGGGGATTTTATTATTATTCTTGATATAGACAAAAATTCAACAAGCCAATACCCTTGCGATATTAAATACCAATAAAAAATTGCTCTTGCTGTTCTTCCATTTCCATCAACAAAAGGATGTATGTAACCAATAAGAAAGTGAAGTATTATTCCTCTAACTATTGGATGCATAAAGTTTTTGTCATTTTTAGAATTCGCAAATTTGCAAAATGCTTCTATTAATTTAGTAAGTTCAGTATGTGATGGCGGATCATAAAATATTTCTCCATTTACATCAACTACTTTTACTTCGTTGTTTGTTCTAAATTCTCCTTCATTTTTTTTTTCTTCAAGAGTATCTTTAGTCATTAAACTATGAATACGTTTAATGATTTCAGGTGTTAATTGTTCTTTTTGAATAGATATTATCTCCTTTATAGTGAGATAATTATTCAGAATCATTTTTTCGGAATGATTTTTTGGCTTTCTCTTTGTTCTTAACATTGATTTTGCAACTTCCCTAGTTGTTACAGCACCTTCTAGTTGACTTGATGCTATTGCTTCTTCCATCAATGAACTAATTAAAAAGCGTTCTTTTTCTCTTTCAGGAACGATTGAGCCTCCCTCGAGTATACCTCCAAGATTTAAATCAAATTGATGTAGTCGTTTGAGTGTATTACCAGATACATTATATTTGAATTTAAAACCATTTATGTCACAAAGGTCAATTTTTGAAATATTTCTAGTTCGTTGAAGTTTTATAAATTTCCATAATAACTTTGGATTACTGTCAAATCCTTTTGTCTTATGTTTGAACTTTTCCCAATATGGATAGTCCTTTTCAACTTCAAATACTTTTTCAATTAATTCTTTGTTACCTAATAAGGCTATAAGTTCATCAGTTTCATCTTTGCTTATTTCAGAGTTTGGTGGTAATTCAGGTTTTTTCATATTTTAAATATCTACTAATTATGTCAAATTTAGTAGTTTTTAATATAGTTACCTAATTTTATCTACTAATTATATTATTATTAGTAGATTTTACTTAAGCTGATATCTACTAATTGTTTTAAGTTTAGTAGATTTTGACATTTTGCCTAACTCCTTATATCCAAACAAAAGCTTGAGTTAAAGGTTGTTTTATTCCGGATAACAAACTCTCATGTTATCTCATCAGAGATCAAATAAATAAATAGTTTGTTTATAGGTACAAATACCTATTTTAAGAAATAGTTAAAGAAAAGTAAAAGACTATTTGTACGAAAAACTTACACCACTAGTTGCAAACTAGCGGGAGCGGGGGTGCTAGAACCAAACAATAAAATATACCAGTTGTTGGCAAATCGTTTTTTTTACCAATCGTCTTTTTTAGTTGTTTTCACGCTTTTTTCAATAGAAAGCATTGTCAATTTAATACTTTCAGTTACTCCTTTATTCATTTCTTCAAAAGTTGGTCTAGTCATTTTCTTAAAGTTCTCTCTCTTTTTTTTACCTACTAAAGCTTTTCTCCAAAGTTCCTCAATGTAATTATTGTAATTGTCAACTTTGTCTTGTTTAAGTCCAGTAAAGTCTATCATATCAAAAATCATATCATATTGATATTCGAAATTGTATCCTGCAACTGGTTTAGGTGTTATTATATCTGTCAAAGTATAAATTATTCGATACTTGTTCTCTTTTATATTTATTTCTAAAGTGTGATTAAATTTAACAGAATTATATTCCTTCATATATTTATTTTTAGGATATAATTCTTTCATAACATTTTTGTATAAAGCTTCATTAATCCCTTTAACTATAATATTCCCAGATTCCTTATCGTTTAATTGAACAACATTTTGAGCTGAATTATAATTTAAAGCAATCCATTTATTAATTGAAGCGAAAATTTCGGCTTTAGTTTTCCCTTCTGCTTCAAAAATTCGTGTAACGGTTTTTTCTTTGAATGTATATTCTTGTGAATAACAATGCAGTGAAGTCATTAATAAAAGAATAATTCCAAAAATTAAGTTTGTTTTTTTCATAGTTTTTTTGTTTTTCGGTAATGTTTGCCAACTCATTACATAACATATAAACCCACGAGTAACAGGTATATAGTACCGGATAACACAACCTTATGTCATCTCTAACAAATATCAAAAAATTAAATAGTTTGTTTATAGGTACAAATACCTATTTTAAGAAATAGTTAGAGATAAATAAAAGACTATTTGTAAAAAAAAACCTACACCACTAGTTGCAAACTAGCGGTAGCGGGGAAAAATTATTCCCTTTAAAAAAGTATTTTTAGATTATAGAACAAAGACCAAAAAGAAGGAATATCGAGGTTCTTCAAAAATATGCAAAGACTGTCCACTAAAAGCTACTTGTTTGGGTAAGTCAGCAAAAGAGAAGAAGTTTTCAGTTACCTATTACCGCGAAGCATACGAACGAAATAATGCCAGAGTAGACAGTAAGAAAGGCAGGTATATGAAAGCCAAACGCCAAAGTACCGTTGAGCCTGTTTTTGGAACTCTTACCCAGTTTTTGGGACTTCGTAAAATCAATACCATCGGCATACAACAGGCTAACAAAGTGATGCACCTCTCGGCTATAGCTTATAATCTGAAGAAATATCTAAAATTCACAGCCAAAACCGTAAAAAGTGATATCAAAGCAGTGCGGTGTTTATTTTTAATGCTAAAATGCTTGTTGAGACCTACTATCGAGCCCTTGGAAGGGGTATCATTTTCTCAGAGATATCAGTAAGAAAAAAACAAAAGTCCCTTAAAAAGGAACTTTTGAATACTTATTTAGGTTTTTTAATGGCTTGTGCAACGGTTACCATTGTTAGCAACTGGCATTATTCCAGTATTTCGTTTAGTTTTTCATTTAATTTCTCTCCTCGTAAATTTCGACCAATTATTTCTCCATTTTGGGCAATTAAAAAATTGTCAGGTATTCCATTTACTCCATATATTAAACCAGCTGTATTTTGTCTGCCATTTAACTCACTTACGTGTTCCCAGTTTAAATTATCTTTTTCAATTGCTGTTAACCAACTGTTTTTGTCTCGATCTAATGAAACTGCAAATATCTCAAATCCTTTTGGGTTAAATTTTTCATAGGTCTTTACAAGATTCGGATTTTCTTGTCGGCAAGGACCACACCAAGATGCCCAAAACTCAAGTAACACTGTTTTTCCTTTTAATTCGGATAATCTTTTTAAATCTCCATTTTTGTTCTTTAATTCAAAGTCGACAAATTGATCTCCTACTTTAGGGTCTTTATTCAACTCAATAAATCGAGTAATTTCCTTCCCAAATTTCGAATTTTTATTATCTATTGAGAATTGCTCATAAAGTTCTTTAGTTTTTTCTCTTCCCCAAGTTGTTGAATAAATTGACAGCATTGAAGAACTTACAATGCTATTTGGGTTATTTTTTACAAATTCCATTTCCAATTTTCTTCTTTCGTTTCTAGGAAGAGTGTCAGTTTTTTGATGAAAACTAAAGCTTAAATTTTCAGTTTCAGAGCCACTTATTTTGGCGTTTCTAAAATCCGTTTTCGTTGCATCAAATGTCATAGGTTTGTCTTCCGCCCAAAATGCCCTGTAATTTGAAAAATCCTTGGTATGAAGCCAAAATTGTATTGGTGTGTTAGGCAATTTAGTTTTGAACTCAAAAGAGTTGTCTTGAACTAAAGTTGAATCTAATGCTTTATTATTATAGTCAAGGTATAGTATAGTGCCATTTTCAATTCCCTTTGTCATTCCAGTAAATGAAAATTCCGGTTCTGGTTTTTCGTTGCAGGAAAAAATTAATAGTGTTATTATTCCGAATATTATTTTTCTCATAAATGTTGGTTTTGCTTGTTGCTAACGTGATTGTGTAAGGAAAGTTGCGGTTTTGACTGCGATAATTTTCGAATATTTAAACAATCTAGCAAAAAAGCAATAGCCTTTTTTTTTTCACTAAAGTAGTAATTTTTTTTACACGCTGTTGGC
>Ga0206125_10005959_pt1 | contig 10064 bp, 15 predicted proteins | sample Helgoland_Spring_4_FD_148598 | JGI IMG/M metagenome (GOLD analysis project Ga0206125, IMG submission 148598) | Pelagic subsurface seawater microbial communities from Kabeltonne, Helgoland, North Sea - Helgoland_Spring_Bloom_20160331_1 | ecosystem: Environmental > Aquatic > Marine > Epipelagic ...
GTATAGATAACTGACCAGACGTTGTAATTGCTGTAGCGACCAAGAGATCAAAATAACGAAAGTAGTTATTACCAATTGCCCCATAAGCGGAATTAAGAGAAATCTTCTTCGCCATTTGGATGTTGTCATACCTAGATATCTTCTTGAGTAGTGCGGGGTCACCAGTGTTCTCATACTCCTGTTTAGCTTCGAGCAGAAGTTTCTTATATTTGACACGATCATTATATACATTCTCCATTATCTCTGGCAGAAATCCTTTGACATCCCTACGGAAAAAAGCACCGTTTGGAGTCATACAATACTCTGTATCATTCTTGATTTTCTGATCAAGAATGCCATCCACCATACCCTCTTTCACTTTACTGCCGGGTACAAGGGTTTCTGGTGAGATGTTGTATTGCATGATAAGGTGTGGATACAGTGAGTTCAAGTCAAATGACATGACCCACTTGTGCATACCCACTTGAGGGTCTTTGACATATGCACCCTCAAACTTCTCTACCTTCTCCTGTTCCTTCTTCTGTGGAATCACAATGTCCTTTTTGCGTAGGTGATTGTATATCATGTTGTCCCAATAGCGAACCTGACCCAAAACATCCGCAAAATTCACCTTGCCATCATATGCCATAGTCAAGCACAACTCAATGAGTCGCATCTTGTCTTCTAGCTTATCCACAATCTCCACGTCTTGGATGTTGTATTCAATGAACGACTGATAGTCTTTCTGATACCACTCCTTGAATGTCTCGAAAGGATTGCCATCCTTCCGCTCACCTAGCTCCACAAACGCAATATGGTCTAGTGTGTATCGTTCTTGGTTTGTGTATGTAAACTTGCGATACAGATCAAAGAAATCGAGAGCAGATACACCCTGTATGCTGTAGACTTGATGCCTGCGTCCCATCTGATACACTTCCTTGGCAAACACATTGTTCCAAGGTGATAGCTTATGCATGAAGTCTTCACCGAAAAGGTTCTTGATACGATTGCAGATGTAAGGAATGTCGAAAAACTCTGTGTTCCATCCAGTGATAATGTCTGGATAGATCATACGCCACTCGTCAAGAAACTTGATGAGCAAGTCATCCTCATCTCTACACAGGCGATAGTCTACGTCCTCACGGCTGTTCTGAAACTCATGAAGACCCCAGACAACAATCTTCTTGTTCTGATGGTTCTTCATAGTGATGGATAGCAACGGCTCTGCGGCATCCTGTGGATTAGGAAAGCCATTCTCACACTCCACCTCAATATCAATGGTCACAATAAGAATTTGATCCTTATCCCAAGGCACATCATTTGGATATTCATCGCTGATGTAACAGTATGGATATTGTGTATTACCATACAGGATATCTTGATTTGACCTCTGTTCAACCCAAGCCTTTGCCTCCTTTATGGAGTCAAGTTCTTTAGGGAGAACATGTTGGCCATCAAGAGTCTTGTATCCTGTGTATTCATTAACTTTGTTGTATAATGTGGGTCGATAGTTAACCCGTTTGGATACTCGTTGACCATCCTCGACACCTCTCACCAGAAGAGAGTTGCCACGCTGAATCACATTTGTATAAAATTCCATTATAAGAGTATATCACCTGTATAGTTTTTTGTCAAGGGTATATTAATCTATTTCGTCTGTTTCATCGCCTTTTTCTGACCAATCAGATAAGACAAATTTTCTATTGGGGTTAACACTAACTTTAAATCTTGTTAGTAAATTTCTGTTGATGAGAAATGTGCTCGCAGCATCTTCTAACTGAAGTCCAATTGGAACATCTCCATACAACATATTATTAAATTTAACATTCACATGAACTATCGGTCTTTCAGCAATTTTACCAATGTGAGTAGGCTTTGAAACTCCCATCAATTTATTTGTGAACTTCTTACCGGCCCGCTCCCACTGAACAGTTTTACCAGAGACTTCCATTTTGTCAACAACCAACATAGACGCCTTTGTTCCATTACCAGTATCAAACTTAGCTCTTATCGGTCCATATCCATCAATCTCCAAAGTCTCATGAAATCCAGCTTCTTGGTTGTAAGCAAACCTTCTATGAACAGGACTTTGCAAATACTCAACCACCAGTTTGATGATATCTTTTTCTTTTGTGGGTTCTTGTGGAACCGTAGTCATATCATAGTTTTGAAACTTGGACCCCATGCCAGGCGAACCGTTACACTCTAAGACATAAATTTCATTATTCACAATCGCATGATCAACACCGACCATGTATGCACCTGTTGCCCTTGCAGCTGCAAGAATTTCAGACTTCTCTTCTTTACTCAAGACATAAGGTTCTGTCTTTGCGCCCATGTGGCGATTGGATCGAAAATCTTTTTCTGGTTTAATTCTCTTAGTTGAGGCAACGATACGACCATTAAGAACGATGGTTCTAACATCAAACTCTATTTGTAAAAACTCTTGAATGATGAGTGGTGCGTTGTATTTCCATAGGGATTGAATGACACTCATCATGGACTCCATACTATCAACTTTAGAGACACCGATACCTTGTGTCCCTGTCAGAGTTTTGATGATGACAGGAAACTTTCCACCGATACGTTCATGAGCATCAACAATACTTTTTTCATTATTGACCAACGATGTACGGGGAGTGTTGATATTGTTTCGTTCAAAAGCTGTATAGGCTGACATCTTATTATCACATGTTGCCATGCCATCACGATCATTGATCATCATGCAACCAGAATTTTGCAGTGTGCCTAGTAACGCAAGACCAATCTCATCTTGTAGAACACCAGCTCTAACGAAAACAACTGTAGTATCAGTTTCGACTACAATATCTTTTTCTTCCCCATCATAATTTTTAATAGCAACCGTTCCCTTTTCGATATCATTATCTGATACCCAAGCTTCAGTTGTCACCACCGTATAACAAGGCAGCCCTAAATCTGCACACGCCTTTAATAGCATACCAGTAACAATTTCTGGTTTCTTTGCTTTTGAATTAGTTAAGATAAGAACTGTTATCTTATCAGGTATAACTTCCTCAGCTATAAAAGACTTAAAGTTTTCCAAGATACTATTCCCGTTTTTTACCAATGTTGTATTTTGTCTCCAAGGTCCAATCACCCTTCTCTTTGTATGCAAGAACTTTTATCTGACTTAAAGGGGCTGGTTCATATGTCATCTCATTTAATATACTAATCAATCCCCAATCCCGTAAAAGAATTGCAATTGTATTTCTTCTTGCTAAATCATTGATGGTTATGTTTGTCTTTTTGCCATCAAGGGCGAATAGCTCCTTAAAATGCACAATATAATATTTACCTTGCTTGTGTAAAATATGACAGGATTGGTATAGTTTTCTTTCTTTTCTTGAGGCAACACCGATACGAGAAAGCGTTTCTCTCACTTTCAAAAAGTCATCTGGTTCAGCGAGTCCTACTTCTAATAGTTGTTCTTGTGTCCAGTTAATTTCTTCCATTTCTTCCGCCTTTTCTCATTTTTTGTTTTATGGCAGAAATTTGTTCATCATCCAGTATATCAAGAGCAACCTTTGCTTTCTCATTGTTGTAACCATAGAACTCTTTAACATACTCTAGATTCTCTAATTTCGTCGCCTTCACCCAAGGAGTATATCTTTTCCTTGTTCGTAGACTATTTAGTAAAAAATCATATTGTAGTTTCTTGTCCAATTGGTGCAACTGATTGATCTCATTTACTAGCATGATAGTATCTTGAAATGGGGCTAGACACTTATTTACGATGAAAGGTGGATATTTCTTCTCCCACTGTTCATCTTCTGTGTCCATAAGAGTTTCTTTGGTGTGGTTTATCGCATTTAAATAATCTTTCAATTCATACATTATAAGCTTCCTCCAACGTCATTTCTTTTCTACTGTTTTGTTCCCTCAACATATGTCTTAAATACCACAACACTTCTCAACTCATAACATTGACGAGACACTGGCATTGCTTGGTGTGGTGCCTTTGCATTAAATACAATCAACCTGTTTCCTACATATGGAACTAACTCACCATCCACAAGGGTTCCACCACCCCAATCTTTTTTCCAATCTAATCGGGGATAGTATATCATAGTGAAATCACCATCATCTGTGTGTTCATGTGGCTCTACACCATGAGTGTGTGCATTCATGTATATTCGTTTTGGTCGTTCAATATTATATGTGTTCTTAAAGTCATACTTGTAAAATATTGTTTGCCATAATTGCACTAACCAATCATATCCATTCTCCATGGCTTGCTCTTCTGTCTCACCACAAAAGACATGCCAGTGCTTGTTTACCTCTCCCTTTTGGGAGTTGTAATCATACTTCCAATAAACCTCTTTCATTTCCAAAAAAATTAATTCTGCAATGTGGTCCTCTAGAACATTATCATATACATCTAATCTACTTTTCATATTACACTTTCCAATCATCACCAAAATCAGTGCTGTCAAATACTGGCTCTGCAAATGTGTCTTGATTAGAGTCTGCAAGACCTTGTTGCTCTGCATCCTCTACATCATACAACTTCATCTTTGCTCTGTCAATACCAATAACGAATCTTTTATTGGTGGTAGGGTCATTGTATCGGTTCTTGAGTTGCTTCACCGCAATCTGGTTCAGTTCGTCAAGTTCCTCATTACTAATGAGCGCAAACATGAGGTCAGCCGTAGCAGGCAGACCAAAGCTCTCTGACGTATCTTCCAACCCAACATCACTATTGGAGAACCCGCTCCTTGTGGTCTGTGTAGCCGACATAATCGGGACGTTTGTTTCAACTGCGAGTCCCCTAAGTTCTTCAGCAATTGCCTTGATATACATGTAGCTATTAACATTTCCATTCGCCTTAAATCGTGATGATGCACATATGTTTAGATAATCCACAAAGATGATATCTGGTTTGAATGATCTCTTGATGGCCAGTTCCTTGATCAGTCCTCGAAAGTGGTTACTGTGTGCTGATGCAGTAGGATACTCCTTGATGATGAGTTGACCATTAGTCTTCTGTTCGATGGCTTTCATCTTGTCATCATACATCTGCTTGGGTAACTCATGCAAATCGTCTATAGAGATATTCATGAGGTTTGCATCTATACGTTCAGCTATACGCTCCTCAGCCATCTCCAGAGTGATGTATAGGACGCTTCTACCTTGGCTTAGACAGTTTGCTGCCATATGACACATAAACAGCGACTTACCTACACCAGTGCCCGCAAGAGCAATGTTGAGTGTTTTCTGTGGTAATCCACCCTTGGTAATACGATTGAAGAAGTCCAGATCAAACGGAATCTTATCTTCTACTTTATGGTAGAACTCAAAACGGGAGTCTGCATCACATAGGTAATCATGACCAACACGGTTATCAAAACCAACAGCCAAGGCTTCTGTGAGAATGCTTGGTAGAGCATCGACGCCTCTAGCTTTATCCTTTCCATCAATAATTTTAATCCCATCCACAATTGCATTGTATACCGCCTTATCCTTACAAAAATCTTCTGTTGTCTCTACTAACCAATCAAAATTCGCATTGTCATCCGCTTGAAGCTCCTTAACTACGGATAATACTCGTTTGTAATCATCCTCATTCAAGTCACCACGGCTGTCCAGTTCGACCTCTAGCGCGTTCTGGTTTGGTAGGTCATTGTATTTGTCTACGAACTTCTGTATCTCTTCAAAGACAGTTCGTTCTATCCTGTCAGAGAAATAGTCACCTCTGATGAAGGGCAACACCTTTCTTGTGTATTGTTCATTATATATCAGATTTGTTAAAATCGTCTGTTCAATCGTTGTCATTTATTCATCTCAATTTATCTGTTATCAGTATTATTTTTTTGTTTTCACCAGTAGGCTTAACATAGCGAGTTTTAATCTGCTCATGAGTGTTCCACTTCATGGATACACTCTTATTCCTTTTTGGCAGGCCTGCTGTCTCACCTATTTTTTTCCAGTTGTCAGCAAGGTATACCGCACCATTCTTACCATCTCCAATTGTTGTGAGAATGGCTTGAAGGTTGTCTCCATATATATTGAACCAATCTTTCTTTGCTCTTTTTCGTATATTGCTTAGTATTTGACTACCAAAATTAGGTATTGGGTTTGTTTTGATGCAGAACCTCTTATTGTCTGCAACCTCATTAAATATACTATCAAATTGTTTTTGTGACTTATCAAAGAAATTAAGTATTGCCTTAGGTGTTGGTTTAAATCCGCTTCCTAACCAAAATGTTGCAGCATCCTCTCCATTATATGATATGATATACTTTATACATCTTCCCACTGTTCTAGGTGAGCTAACATAAGAATGAAAGTCCATCACAATTTTATTTGCGATATCCTTATCTTGTTTTGTCTCAGCGATTCGTATATGTATTCCTTTCGGTGAACAACCGTAAGCGACACCATTTTCATCTGTTTCGATAATCATTTATATCCTAGCCAATCTACTTCAGAAACCACATTTAAATTTTCTTCCATAATTACCCAGCCAGAACGCAATTTCTTTTTTCCAGACTTATTAACAGAGCAAGAGGGAGTGGTTTTTGATTCCTTTTTACCCATAGTTGGGGTTCCCCAATCATCTTCTGTAAGATTGTCTGCATAGGTGACACCTATTATTTTTGGAATATCATTTGTAAATTTCCAGATCACATTCATCACACAAGTTGTTTTTTTATGATGAGCAGAAGCGTTTGTGTCAACTTTATCTTTGACATAAAGAGACTTCATGTCAAAGCCACCTTCGCCCTTAAAATCCTCTAGCGTGGGAGTTTCTATCCAATAAGAAGCATCCTCATTATTTGGAAGAATATCTGGATAACCGTCTGGATGGGGGTTTTCTACATGAGAATCAGTTTTTGTACAAAACAATGCAGCATAACCCTCCGCAACACCACCTGACTTATTTCGTAATGGTATGTAATTATAAGGGTGAAACGGAAAGATGCTCTTGGCAGCTTTCATCCCCTCATTCCACTCTATAATACACTCTTTGAGTATATTTATCATCTCAGGAGATAATTTTGACTTTTTATTGATTAAGTAGTTATCCATGACAACCTCTTTTGTCTTCTCACTATACACATTATCGCATCATTCAGTAGGTTTGTCAAGTGTTTTTTCATTTAATTGTTGTCATTCACGCCCTCATCTTGGTTATCAATAATATGAACTAGGATGTCACCAATGAGATTAAAAAACTCCTCATTGAATTCTTCCTTTGGCACATTATAATTATCCACTATATCATACTCAAAACGAAATGGCAAGGTTCCATCTGGATTTTCTTGTTCTGGAATGCTTATTGTTCCATATTTGTACACAACGCCATGATATTTGCCACAATCAGTTATACAGACAGACACAACGTCATCATCTTCTCTAGCAACAAATGTATATTTTCCTTCCATTTTTATTGTCCTTTTTGTCTGGTTAACATTTCTGATTCAGATTTTGTGGGTCCACTTGGTAACGTATAATGAAGATAGCTTTGCAACAAATATTTTGGTTTATGCACAGGCTTTCTACCACAATGAACCCAAGGAAACATTGGTGGGAACACCACTGCTCGACCACCAATACATTTCACCGACATTGTTGATATGGTGCTTTCAATAAACTCTGTTTCACCAGCATCGTTATTGTCAAGGTAAATGAAGAATGCAAGAAATCTCATGGTTGTTTCCCTTGTTGCAACATCTACATGCCAAGGAAACTCATCTACACCATTAGGTAGGTATCTTTTTAATTTGATACCCTCAAGAATATATTCCTCTGGAAATAAATTTTTGTGTTGATTGGGCCAAGGAAGATCATCCTTATATTTTTGAATTATTTGACTGAATGCATCCAAGCACACTGGAATCTCATCCTTCCAATAGTTTGGATTCTCTAAAAGAAGTGTGTCTGAAAATTTCCTATAATCATTCCAAACAGTCTTTCTATCTGTATCTTCAAATTTATCTATCAGATTTTGGCAAAAATCTTGACTGAGAACATTCTCATAAACTCTTATCATATTATCCATAACAAAAAACCCTTTTTAGTCTACAGCAACCCTCTTCTTAATTTTTATGTATGCCTCATCTGTGCTATCATTCCAAGGGGTATTAGATATATATTCAAAATAATAGTTTTCACCAGTTTCTTCCAGTGAAGCTAACTTATTGGAAATCTCTTGTCTCGTACACATCTTTCGTTGGGTGTTGTCCCACAACTTAGTCCAATTTGGTTCCATTTTCTGTTCCTTTATTTTCTAGCTCATCAAGTTTTTTCTCAAGTTTATTTATTTTGATTTCCTTTGCCAAAGAATCAACACTACCAATGACACCACTAATGACAGTCATGGCCATACAACCATTAAGAGCGAGAATTGATATAAACATCAAGCTTGTCTTGAGTAATATCGACGCTCTCAACGATTTCTTGATAGTTTTTAAGATGTTCATTTGCTACCGCTTCCTTGGATTGACCGTGATATGCCACAGCGTAGTGGTTCTCAATCATCCATTCATTTAGAGTTGTCTGCCTGTCTTTCTTTCCATCGTATATTTTAAACTTACCCAGTATCCTACCAAACTTACCAGCCTTGTCTTGAACGGTGACTAATGTTTGAGTGGAACCAACAGGCATATATGTCTCCACCATCTTCTTCGCTTCAAGACCAAATTTCTTCTCTACCAAGTCTCTTGTTCTGCTTTCTGGCGTATCGATGCCATGCAACCTAATGCGTTCCTTGTGCATCCACATACCAAACCCAAGGTCAATATCAACATCTACTGTATCACCATCCACCACTCTTACAATTTTGCAACTATATTCATACATGCTTATACTCCAAAGGATGCACCACAGCCACAACTGGATGTTTGCATTGGGTTTACTATTTTCAAATAACTACCACCTAATTCGTTTACATAATCTATCTCTGACCCGATAATATACATCTCTGCTAGTGGATCAACAATCAAAACGTCCTCTATGGGTTTCGACCAATTTACATGCTCAATACCACTGTCTGTGGACAACCCCCAGATATACTCAAATCCAGCGCATCCACCAGACTTGACTCCAAGTGTAACATGACCTCCGTTTGAAACAGAGGCCATGTAATCCTTTGCTAATTGTGTTATTTTAATCATATTATTATTTATGGTTTTGGTGGATGGTAATCTTGATCTACCCCATAGAATTCACATTCATTCCACCCCCTCTGTTCTTCCAATTGTAGGACAACATCCAACCATCGTCCAAATAACTCTTTTGGAAGACGGCTGTTGTCTGTTCTTGGAATACATGCTGCACTCTTCACATCTACCTGTGACTCGACAGGAGCAACTTCCTTCAAACATTCATCCATATTAGGCAGCTTGGCAGTGTATTCCGTACCAGATACCATTGTAATAATCATCAGTGCTTTAATCATTCTTTAGTGCCTCCTCATAAATTGCAGTTTTCACATTGATCACGGTTTCTAACCTTGCAACACGATTGCGAACACATTTTGGCATCGAACCACGAAACTTGTCTCTATAGAAATCAACCTCTGAAATTAGAGTCTTGAGCTTACGCACATTGAGCTTTTCCTTGCGCTCTCTATCCCTATCAGGATTAAATGTTGTCATTCTTCCGTTCCTTCCAATTGTTCAATTCGTTTTTCCAACCACAGTTTAACTGATATGTCATTTGTGGCCGACAACTCTGGCGTTGTGAAATCCAACATTTCCAGTTCTGTCTTCAAAATCGACTTGGTTAGTATCGCAACCGAATCAGTGTTAACTTGCATTCAACAATTCCCTTGTCTTTGTGGTAAATGTCACCTGACCACTATCCATCAATTCATCAATAATCTCATCGAGGTCAGTCAAATCAGTATACTCAACCTCACCGTTGGCAACTGCATCGCTATACTTCATGCGAATGAAATCCTCACTAACCCAGCGATTTGTGGGATATACCATGTTATATTCAACCATCCTAAACTTCCTTCCAAACCAGTTCTTCAGTTCCAACGAATTCATACTTTCTGTTTCCAACCAGCACCATGTCACCGACACTGGTACTCCGGCAAGTGGCGTCAGGGAACATTG
>Ga0206125_10005966_pt1 | contig 10058 bp, 8 predicted proteins | sample Helgoland_Spring_4_FD_148598 | JGI IMG/M metagenome (GOLD analysis project Ga0206125, IMG submission 148598) | Pelagic subsurface seawater microbial communities from Kabeltonne, Helgoland, North Sea - Helgoland_Spring_Bloom_20160331_1 | ecosystem: Environmental > Aquatic > Marine > Epipelagic ...
TTACACCTCCTGGCGTTCATCTTCAATGACGAAATTCACAACCTATGATATTACAAATCGATCAGAGCCAACCATTACTCAGGAATTGTATCTTGAAGGGTACAATGTTGATGCAAGAGAAATCAATGGTTCCATTCGTGCAATCACGTACTCTTGGCTCGATGTACCTGGGCTCAAAGGCTGGTTGGATATGCCAACAGAATATTGGCAACTAGATTATGACGACGAACGCCGACAATCCTATCGGGAAAGTGTTGCTTACGAAACCATTCAATCGAATGCTGAAGTTCTGAATTCACTTGAGTTGGAAGACCTTGTTCCAAAAATCTATCAAAGAATAGATGGGACAATCGTAGAACACGATATGCGTGATGAAGAATGTCAAAACTTTGCAAAGCCTCTCGATGGTTTTAGTAGAGGATACACAAACATCCTTTCACTGAATTTATTTTCTGAGTCGTTTTCATTTGAATCAGATCATATTCTAAGCAATCGCCCTCTCGTTTACGCCTCGCAAGACGTGCTTGTTTTGAGTGAGAATTCGTGGGATTTGTGGTGGTTCTGGGGCCAGGATGAGGTTATGGAACAAACCAACATCCATACATTCGATATCTCAATTCCAGGCGTGACAACATACACTGGTTCAGGGCGAATCGATGGGACTATTCTTGACCAATTCAGCATCTCTGAACATGAAGGTGTTCTCAGAATAGCAACGACTGTAGGGCAGTGGAACAGGTGGTGGATGGATGACCCAGAACCAATGTCTTCCTCCATCATTACCCTTGTTCGTGGAGTCGATCCTGCAACAGACCAGCCAATTCTGCAAGAGTATGGTCGGCTCGATGGTATTGCAGAAACGGAGCGAATATGGGCTGCTCGATTTGTCGAAGACCGCGCTTATCTTGTTACGTTCAGAAACATCGACCCGCTTTGGACAATCGACTTGTCGGATCAGATGAATCCCACAATTCTTGGAGAATTGAAAGTGCCTGGTGTATCGACATACATACATCCACTCAACGACGACATGTTGCTTACAATCGGAATGGGGCCTGCAGGAGAAGACGGTCTAGGGCTGGATTGGTCAAATACTCGCCTTTCAACCTTTGATATTAGCAACATTACAGATCCTCAAGAAGCGAGTGTCCTCTCACTTTCCCCGGTCGAAAATCCTGATGAAGGGCGTTGGACATGGGCGTATTCTGAAGCAATGTATGAGCACAAAGCCTTCCAATACTGGGGGCCGAAAGAGATGCTCGCGGTTCCTCTCTCAACATATCGCTGGGTTGATGATTCAACCAATGGACAATACTCAGGGCATTATGAATACGTCTCCAAGGCAATTCTGGTAAACGTCAATGAGAGTACAGGAGATATGTTAATCCATGGCGAAATCAATCATTCCTCTCTTGTAAATTCTGAAGAAAGTAATTACTGGTGGGGTGGCGAACAGAATATCCGACGAACCATTTTCATGGGCGATTTCATCTATGCATTTTCCGGTGCGGGAATAACTGTGCATAATCTCGACACTATGGAACAAACAGATGTCGTAGCTTTTGATATCGAAAAACCTGATTATTACGCCATTTATTGAAGAATGTGGAGATAAGCCAAACCTCAATTGCTGAATGGTTTAGCCTCCATTGTGTCACTACGGGTTGCTGTCGTCGGTTGTGGGAGATGGGGGTCTCATCATCTTGCTGCATTAGTACGTCTACAAGATCAACTCAATATCGAGCATATTGTAACATGCGATACTGACTTGGATGTTGCTCAATCCCTACGATTGTCGGGGTTCTGTGTTCATGAAAATGTTGAGTCTCTTGTCGAAGAACATCAAGTAGATGCTGTAATTGTAGCAACACCAAACAACACCCATTATGCCCTAGGGAAGATGTTTCTTGAACAGGGGGTTCACGCATTGGTGGAAAAACCACTTTCTGTTGAACATGATCTGGCTTCTTCTCTTGTCTCTATATCTGTAGAAAAAGGTAAGGTTTTGAAGACCGGTTTTTTGTTGAGGTTTCACCCCTGTGTTCAAGACCTTCATTCTCGAATTCGCTCGGGCGAACTTGGTGCTATTGAACGAATAGAGTATAGACGATTGTCAACGAGAGAGGGAGATCCTGATTCTAATTGTCTGGATTCATTAGCAATTCACGGTCTCGATATTGCTACATTATTGCTCAGTGAACAATCTCCTAAGGCTATTTCAAGCGTTCGTGGTAATGAACGACACTCACAACTTAGCCTTGAGTTTCCTTATCAGGTTGAAGTGGAAATAGAAGTTGGATGGGGGAATGAATATGACATTGCTGAGTTCAGTCTTCACGGCTCTAATGGAATTGCTCTTGTTCGGTTAAATCAACATGATTCGTATACGATTCTTCGGAATGGAAGTGATGTGCCTGTGTTGGTGGATAGTGATCAAACCCCTCTCGATGGTCAGCTCGTAGACTTCTTGACCTTTGATTCAAAAACGACATCCGCTGCTTCGACGGGGTCGATTCTTCGAACGATCGATTGCATTGAACAAGCGCGTCTGAAAATGGCTTCTCAGGGAGTTAAGACTGCACGAGAATTGAAGAGATGATGCGGTTTGGAGTGGAATATGAGCCCAGAAAGAGTCATGCTTTGGCTTCTTGCAGGAGTTACCGCTTCCTCAATTGCAATATGGATTGTCCAAGACTCTGTCTTTGATGGAACAACGGCTTTTGCAGTTCTATCGAGTATCGTTGCAATGATCTGGGGAATTTCGAGATATGATTCTGCTGTAAAGTTCAGTGGAATGGGCAACGGGGGGGTTCTCAACGTGCTCACTTTTGCAGTGGTTACCGCTGGACTTACCTACTGGTGTATCGCAATGTATGATTTCCCATTAATGGGTTCGATTATTGGAAGTATTTGCACCATCGCATACGTTTGGTGGACTTTTGGAATGCTCGAACCTGGTAATCCTACGGTATAATCAGGCGAAGGGTCAAATGCCTCCATCAGGGGTTTCGAATCATGGCGAAGCATGGCGAGCACCCAGAACTCCCCGACCATCTCGAGAATTTACTCGATGCGGATGTTCACACTATTTTTCTCAAGGCGGATTGTCCGCCCCGTGTCAAAAGAGGGACAATTGGTCAATTAGAACTCGTTGAAATTGGAACTGCAGATGAATGGGATAACCTTCGTATCGAATCATTACAAGAAGAACTTGGGTCGATTGTTGAGATGAATCAACACCGCAGTGATTGTTTCTTAGAAATTGACCGCAAGGGTTGCCGTGTTCTCCAACTTGGTGATTTGCGAATTACGTGTGCAAGTCCACCGTTCTCTGATGCAAGAGAAATTACGCTCGTGCGCCCAGTTGCGAAATTATCTCTTTCTGATTACGATCTTGATTCCAAAATTATTGAGCGACTTTCAGACCATCATCGCGGAGTATTCATCTGTGGGCGTCCTGGTTCAGGAAAAACAACTCTTGCTCAAGCAATAGCGGAGTATCTTGACGAAGATATTGGTGCAATGGTCAAAACAATGGAAGCACCCCGTGATTTACAACTCGCAGATCGAATTACACAATATGCTCCGCTTGAGGGTGATTTAGAGAAAACAGCAGAGATTATTTTCCTCGTGCGCCCCGATTTCGTTATTTTTGATGAGGTACGAAGAGCTCGTGACTTCGAGATTTTTGCTGATGTTCGTCTTGCAGGAGTTGGTTTACTCGGAGTTACCCACGCAAATTCTGCGCTTGAAGCAATTCAGCGACTCATCGGAAAGGTTGAGCTCGGACTTGTTTCCCAAGTTCTCGATACTGTCCTGCACGTAGAAGCTGGAAAAATACAACAAGTGCTTGAATTGCGGATGACCGTGAAGCCGCCCTCTGGGATGCAAGAAGAATTGGCGCGACCTGTTATCGAAGTTGTTGAGTTCCCAAGTGGTAATGTTACGCATGAAATGTTTGCTTTTGGTTCAGAATTAGCAGTTGTTCCAGTAACCGAGAAAAATCAGCAACGGCCTGTTCAACAACTTGCTCAAAAGCAATTAGTCCATACAATTCGACAGTGGGCTGGCGTCAATGTTCGTGTCCGTTTCACCAGCGATGCTTCAGCAACAGTTTACGCTCCTAAGAATATGATTTCGACCTTAGTTGGCCGGGGTGGAGATAATGTTCGGGCTCTTCAAGACCAACTAGGAGGGCTCCGCCTCTCGATCGAATCATTAGATGAAATGCCAAATTCAGGGGATGTTTCTGAAGATGCAATTTGGGATGATGATCAAGATCGAAGAGCATACCAGAGTAAGGCGTATGAGCGTCATGGTCGGTCTAAAAAATCCCGTAAAGACCGCCGACGTTGAGAAGGAGACTTCTTGAAGAAGGGTGCAACGCACAATACATGGCGCGGCAAGATGATGGTTCTGGTCGCGCACCTGTGGTTATCGTTCGCCCGACTACTTCAGTTACTAGCGGTATTGCTGTTACACAGAAACTCGTTGGAGCAGCGGTTGCTTTCGGGGACATTTTGCGTCGAACATATGGCCCAAACGGTCTTGACAAAATGATGTACAAGACGAATGGAGAAAATGCAATCACAAATGATGGTGCAAAGATCGTTGCAGAACTGCTTGTTAAACATCCTGCGGCAAAGGCATTTGTTCAACTGGCTAAATCTCAAGAAAATGCTTGTGGGGATGGTGTTACGGGCTGTCTCCTATTTGCGAGTGAACTCATGCGAGAAGCGGGGAGGCTGCTTGAGCGAGGAATTCATCCGTTGGTCCTTGTAGAGGCTTTTCAGCACTCTTTAGACGAGATTCTTAGCATCCTAGAATCCAGGACAATGCACGTTTCTGATGCTGAGAGACTGTCTCTAGTTGCTCAGACTGCAATGGTCGGGAAATCCGCCGAATCTGGAGGTGACGAACTTGCTAAATTACTCGTTGAAGCAATGGAAACTGTACAGAACGCTGGAAAACCAGTTCGTGCCGAACATATTCGAATGGTAAAACGAGGACGAGATAGTTTACAAGATACTGTACTGATCAAAGGCATGGTTATTGAGCAGAAGTTTGATTCCGAGCGCGTCCCACAGATTAAACAAGAGTCCAGTGTCCTCGCTCTTACATGTTCTCTAACTGTTGAACAGTCCAAGCGAGATGCTGAGATTGAAATTGAGCGGCCTGAACAAATGCTTGCATTCTTAGACGCCGAGGAAGCGATTCTATCGAAGAAAATTCAGGCCCTTGTTTCATCGGGGGCGAAGGCAATTTTCACCTCAAAATCAATTGATGATCGCATCAAACATGCTTGTTTCGATGAAGGTATCCTGCTGGTTGGAATGATGGAAGATGCAGGAATAGAAGATCTGGCATCTGCTACAAATGCTACGCTGACGAATCATTTGGATGATATTGATGCTTCTTCACTCGGCTCCCTTTTAGCCGCAAAAATCGAAGTCTCAGAACGTGAAGATGGTCGACGAACTCGGCTCATCGTTGATGTTGGAGATACCGCTGGACTGGTCACTCTTGACGTTGGAGGCGGACAAGGTGTCGCCACGGAAGAGTATATTCGAGCAATGTACGATGGGCTTCGTTCTCTTGAAATGGTTCTTGGAGACGGTGGCGTTCTTCTTGGAGGGGGCGCCTTCCATGTCGCTGCAGCGCTTCATCTACGAGAGTTAGCAGAAGCAACGGCTGGTCGTCATCGCTTAGCGATTGAAGCCTTTTCTCGTGCTCTTGAGTCGATTCCAGTTGCACTGGCGAGTAATGCTGGAAAGGATCAGATTGATACTCTTCTCAAATTAAGAGCCGCCCATCGGAATGATTCTGTTGATTTTGGCGTATCTAAGGACGGATCAATCGATGAAATCAGCGGTGTATTAATTCCTGCAACAACCCTGTCGCATGCCTTACAAGCAGCGGTGGAGACGACTTGTGGACTTCTTAGAGTCGATCAAGTCATCTCTTCTCGCGGTGATTGAGCAAATGCTCTCATCACATGCTTGATAACGTGGACGCAATAGAGTCTGATAACGGGTGCTGACATGGACTCGGAAAAACCTCGCGCATTGTTGAGTGTATGGGACAAGACTGGAATTGTTGAATTCGCAACCGGTTTATCCGAATTAGGATTTGAAATCATCTCAACGGGCGGGACTGCTCGAGCTCTAAAGGAAGCGGGTCTTGAAGTCAAGAGTGTAACTGATGTAACGGAACATCCAGAGATATTCGATGGTCGAGTCAAAACATTACACCCTGCTATTCATGGCCCACTTCTCGCACGTATGCAGCAAGAATCCGATCGTGAAGGAATGAGAGATCTGGGATATACGCCCATTGCTTTAGTCGCATGCAATCTTTACCCATTCACAATGGCTGCAGCACAAGATCCTCCTCTCCCTGAAGATTCCTTGTTAGAAATGATCGACATTGGAGGCCCAACGATGGTTCGTGCTTCTGCAAAGAATCACGCAAATGTCATCGTCTGTTGTAACCCGAATGAGTATGATTCTATCCTAGGCGACCTTAGAGAAGCAAATGGTTTGCCAAATGGGGTTCCAATGGAGCGAAGAAAAGCGCTTGCTTTGCAAGCATACGAACATACGGCTTCCTATGATGTTGCTATTGCCAATACACTTCATTCTCGTTGGAATGGACTACCTGAATCCTTTGATGATGTGGTTGAACAAGCAAAGCGACATCATACGACTCTTCTTGCGTCTGCAAATAAAATGTCAACTCTGCGATACGGAGAAAATGCTCACCAAAGCGCATCTCTCTATGTCTCAGACGCAGCCCTCGGAAGCCATTCTACGCTCGTGACTGCACATGTTGAAGGTGGTAAGGCTATGTCTTACAACAACTACTCCGATGCTGATGCTACACTTCGATTGTGTCGTTCTTTATCAACAAATGAATGGCCGGATACGCCTCATGCATGTGTTATTGTGAAGCACAACAATCCTTGTGGGGTTGCTCTTTCAGGATCACAGGTTCAATCATTCAAAGATGCTTTAGCAAGCGATCCTGAATCTGCATTCGGTTCTATCATTTGCTTTAACGAGGTCGTCACGCTCGAAACAGCACAAGCAATGTCAGAATTATTCATCGAAGTTCTCATCGCTCCTGGATACGCTGACGATGCCAAGGAATACATCATGAAGAAGGCAAATCGCCGCCTTCTTACAATCGAATCGCCTCAAAATCGTCTTGCGCCATTAATGCGAGAACGTGTCCTAAAACCAATCGAGGGTGGATGGATTGTTCAAACTGAGGAGCCGCCAATTATCGATTGGGCTTCTGCCAAGACAGTTACGAAGAAGCAAGTGACGCAGTCGGAAATTGACTCAATGAAATTTGCTGTTCGTGTTTGTGAACAAGTCAAATCAAATGCAATTGTCATGGTTCAGGGTCTTGCAACTGTAGGTATCGGCCCAGGACAAACAAGTCGAGTTGAAGCAGTTCGAATTGCCGCTCGACGAGCTGGAGAGAAAGCAAAAGATTGTGTTCTTGCGAGCGATGCTTTCTTCCCGTTTGCAGATGGTTTAGAACAAGCCGCAATGGCTGGAGCATCTGCCATTGTTCAACCGGGCGGTTCGATTCGTGATCAGGAAGTTATCGATGCAGCAGATGCAATGGGAATTTCAATGCTCTTTACGGGCCACCGCTTATTCAGACATTGATGAAAACTGCAGTTCATTAATCAGAATGCGTCTGATTCATATGCTATTGGTACTTCGAAGGTTCATGAGCGACCACCTGATTGCAGTCCTCCCGGGAGATGGTACCGGAAAGGAAGTTGCCGTAGAAGCGCAGCGCATTCTTGACACCATTCAAGAACATACAAATCATGGTTTTGAACAGACCGTAATTCAATGTGGAGGTCAACATTATCTCGACACAGGAGAAGAATGGGCAGAAGGTTCTTTTGACTTTTGTCGAGATGAGGCTGATGCTATTTTCATGGGGGCTATTGGTCAACCTGGTGCGCGTTTACCAAATGGTGACCTCGCTGGAGGTTCTGTAATTCTTGGGATGCGAAGCGGGCTTGATCTCTATGCAAACGTTCGACCTATTCGCTTGTATGAAGGAGTCCCGCACAAAGTTCACGGTCGTTTCACAAACATTTGGGATCCTGATCTCGTTGACATGGTCATTCTTCGGGAAAATACCGAAGGGCTCTACCACTCTCTTCTCCACCGAAGTGCACAACGCGCTAAGGGACTAGAGGGATATGAGCCGCCTTCGATTGAATTCCCTGGCTTGCATGGAGAAATTGCATACGATCCTCGTCCAATTTCTTCACACGGATCTGAACGTTTGATTCAGATGGGTTTTGACATTGCCCAAACTCGATCTGGTGCTCCTGCTGATGGCGTAAACAGAGTTTCATGCATCGATAAGAGCAACGTTACTCGTGGATGTCAGTTGTTCCGTAGATCTTACGATAAAATCGCAGATAAGTATCCTCAAATCACTCGTGATTATGGATACATTGACGCTTTCACACAATGGCTCACACGAACACCAGAACACTATGATGTCGTTGTTACATCAAATATGTTTGGCGATATTGCAACAGACCTTGCTTCTGTTCTTCAAGGAGGAATGGGGATGGCGGCATCTGGAAACATCGGAGATGATCATGCATTCTTCGAACCTGTTCACGGTTCAGCGCCCAAGCACGCTGGATTGAACAAAGTCAATCCAATTGCAAGTATTAATTCGATCCAGATGATGTTGGATTGGCTTGCTCGACGCTCAAATGATGATGATTTGCTTCATGTTTCGAAACTCATCGATCAAAGTGTTGCTGAGCATCTAAAAGATGGAAAGTCATTGACCTATGATCTTGGGGGAACTGCAACGTGCAGTGGTGTGGGAATTGCAGTCGCAGACCGACTCGCAGCTCATCTGAAAGAACTCTAATTTGGGTGCGCTACTAATTCAATGGTTGGAACTTTCCAGCCGACAAACCAGATTCCGATTAATGCAACAAGTGCAATCGTGGTTTGGCCAAATCCCGGATCGCCTAATTTCGTAACAGTCCAAATTGATAATGCAGACACGACTGAAATGATTCCTATGATAACAATCTTAGAATGAAGAGGAAGTGCTTTTCCTGCTTTGTAGTATTCGAGTAACGCATTCCCAAACAATCGATTTGTCAAAAGCCATCTGAACATTCGTCGAGAAGAACGCCCAAAACAAAACCCTGCTGCGACAAGCCACGAAGTTGTTGGCCACCCTGGAATTACGGTTCCTATGGCCGCAAAGATTACGAAAATGATGCCGAGCACGTTCCAGACCCAGCGGACTATGAAGTTGCGAGATGGTTTATGTAAATCGAGAATATGCTCTAATATTTCTTCGTCAGACTTACCTTCAATATCAAGATAAATGGAGGATGTTGAGTTCGCTTCCGAAGAACCCATATGACCACTTGCTCAATTTTAGCCGAGCGCTGATTACACATAAGTAATGGGGCGAACCCGTAAGAAATACGAAGGCCTCAAATCATACACCGCTTAGCGATAACATGGTTGGGACACCACTCATCCCACGTATCGGAACGCCTGAAAGTCCAATACGGATTGCTGTCTTTTTTTCAGGCTCCGGAACCGGGGCAAAGGCTTTATTTCGTCATCAAGTAAATGAGAAGTGTACGCATAAAACCGTCCTTAGCATAACGAATAAACATGAGGCTGGGGGCATTGGTTTTGCTGATGAGCATGGCATTCCTGTTGAAGTTGAAACTGTCGACCTATCGCTTCCTAAACAAGAGAGAAGGCGTGATCAGGAGCGGAGAATAATAGAGCATATTGAACACTATGATGTTGAAGTCATAATCCTCTCGGGCTATATGCGAATTTTATCTGAAGATTTTGTTTCTGCGTATTATCCTAGAATTCTCAACATCCACCCTTCGCTTTTACCTGCATTTCCTGGAGCCGATGCACATACTGATGTCCTCGCAAGTCAAGTTCGTGTAAGCGGCTGTACAGTCCATGTTGTAGATTCAGGAATGGATTCTGGAACAATATTGGGCCAGTGTAAAGTTC